>Ga0210391_10001135_pt1 | contig 24869 bp, 19 predicted proteins | sample IncBWC12OmetaG_FD_160573 | JGI IMG/M metagenome (GOLD analysis project Ga0210391, IMG submission 160573) | Forest soil microbial communities from Barre Woods Harvard Forest LTER site, Petersham, Massachusetts, United States - Inc-BW-C-12-O ...
TACGAACGCGACGACATCTGGCGCGGCAAAAGAGCGCGGCGCTGAGCGACCTTCGCCTCCAGATCGGCCCATCAGCACTCACCGTCAACGGGTCCCCAGCGTTGAACACCGGCGGATGGATCTCGACCGCAGGTTATCTCGTTTCTCTGCGCGGCGACGCCCAGCTCAAGGATCTGTTTCGACTGGAGAGTATTCTGGGCTTGCCCGTAACCCGCGCGGCCGCGGAAGGCTCCGCGAAATTGGACGTGAGCATTTCTGGCGCGTGGCAAGGGTTTGCCGCTCCCTCGACGCTCGGAACTGCGCAACTGCGAAACGTACGCGTCGAGATGCGCGGCGTAAACACGCCAATTCAGATTAGCGCAGCAAACGTTTCTCTCACAGCGAACGCGGCGTCGATGCAGAAGATTTCTGCGCATACCGGAAACACTCATTGGAGCGGCGGCGTTACAACTCCCCGTCACTGCACCACTCCGAACGCCGCTGCTGATGCGGCTCTCGGCTCCGGGCCCGGCGTTGGTCTGAACTGCATCTTTCAATTCGACCTCACAGCGGACCAGCTTTCAACCGCGGACCTCGGTGAATGGTTCACGCCGCATCCCGCCAAACGTCCGTGGTACCGCATCTTGAATTCCAATTTGAGCAACGCGCTCGGCAGTTCGCCGCTGCTCGCGGTTCAGGCGCAGGGCAACTTGCGCGTCGGCCGATTCGCATTGAAGAAACTTATCGCCACACAGATTGCAAGCCATGTGGACGTAGATCGCGGCAGGATTTCACTTACGGCCCTGCGCGCGCAACTGCTGCAAGGCACTCACCAAGGAGCCTGGACCATCGATGTCCCCAACCATGATGTTTCGAATCACGACCACGACGCGTCAGCTCACGATACCTCCGCGCAAGGCGTCCGTTTCCACGGAAACGGGACGCTCCGCGATATTTCTCTGGCGCAAGTTGCGGCATTAATGAATGAAGCTTGGATTACGGGAACGGCCGACGGGAAGTTCGATCTGGATGGATCGGCGGACGACTCTCGCTCGCTGCTCGATCGGTCGGAAGGCACGCTACAATTCGCAATTCGCAATGGAGGCTTGCCGCTTATCGAGATTCCTGGATCGTCCGCGCCGCTTCCAGTTCATCGTTTCACGGGAGAGCTGCGCATGAAACAAGGCGAATGGGAACTTTCCGGCGGAAAACTGGAATCGCGCGACGGCATTTATCAGGTGAGCGGAACGGTTTCCGCAAGCAAGGCTTGCGACTTCGTGCTGAAGCGCGGTGACGATCAATCGTGGGAACTAACCGGTACGCTCGCCGATCCTAGCATCGCTCCGGCAAATGGAACCATGGCCAAGCGCGCCGAAACGCTGGTCAGCAAACCCTAGATTCGGAAACCCCAGATTCATGCGATGGCGAAGCGCGCGGGCTGAGAGTCTTTCGCGCGCAAGATACAGATTGCTTCTTTCAGGGATGAGATCTCAAAGACCGAGTTGAGATGCGTTGCTTCAAGCAGGCGGCGAAAGAATGCTGGCGGATTTACCAGCTTCATACTCGCACCGTTACGCGCAGCCCAACGACGCAGCAACAGAAGCGTTCCCAAGCCACCCGCATCGAGATGATCGACGTCGGAAACATCAAGCACGAGCACGCGGACGCGCTCAAGTTGCTCGACGCTGCGGCGCAATTGGTCGAGCGCGGGTCCGCGCACCATGCGTCCAGAGCAGTTCACGACGGCTACGTCCTGCAAGCGTTCGACTTGAAATTCGAGTTCCATTTGTGTGTTCATAAGATCCATCCTCAACGTCTCGTGTTTATTAATACGAATCACCCTTGAAAAAGTTCCCGCGATTTCGGTCTTAGCTTATAGACGTGGGAACGTGCCAAACGTCACCGCTTGCGGACGAATCCAGCGACGCTGAAGTATTTTGGGCAAATGTTAAAAGCGTGTGAATTTACCGGCTAAGTTATAGATGTTATGCAGTTACAAGCCCGCTTCAATGCGCGATCGGGGATCGAGCAGATCGCGCAACGCATCGCCAATAAAGTTGAAAGCGAGCACTGCAAGCATCACCGTAAATGCCGGAAAGAGCACGAGATGCGGCGCATCAAAAAGATGCGAGCGGGCATCGTTGAGCATAGACCCCCAGCTCGCGATGGGCGGAGGAACGCCTAATCCCAAAAAGCTCATCGTGGCCTCGGCAAGCACCGCGCCCGCCAGTCCGATGGCCGCCTGCACAATCACCGGTTGAATAATGTTGGGCAAAATGTGCCGCGTGACGATGTGGAAATCTCCCGCGCCGAGAGCGCGTGCCGCCTCGACAAATTCATGCTCGCGCACGGCCAGCACCTGCGCGCGGACGAGACGCGCGTAGCCAACCCATCCGCCGAGAGAAAGCGCCAGGATGAGGTTGAAAATTCCTGGGCCGCGAAAGGCGACGAAGGCGATCGCGATGAGAATACCGGGGAAGGAAAGGAATGCGTTCATCACGACGACGTTGACGAAGCGATCGATGCCTCCGCCGTAATATCCGGCGATGCTGCCGATGATGAGGCCGAGCGCGAGCGAGCCTGCGACCACGCTGCCACCAACGAAAAGCGAAATGCGCGCGCCCCAAATCAGGCGGGAGAGAATGTCGCGTCCAAGTTCATCGGTGCCGCACCAGTGCTGCGCAGTGGGAGATTGCAGGCGGTTCGGCAGATCGATGTGCGCGGGATCTTGCGGAGAAATCCAGGGCGCGAAGATTGCGGCGAAGACGAAGATGGAGACCAGCACGACTCCAATGGCGGCCAGCGGGTTGTGGCGCGCTACGCGCGGGAGCGAGATGGCTAGAGTGGACATGACGTGGGCCCGTAGCCTTCTACCATATCGCAAGCTGGAATTTGCGGTAACCATCAATCATTGCGAAATCGACGCGATTTGAGGTGATCAGCCGAGCGCGGTGAGAACGCGCCGTGAGGGCGATGAGCACGTCGAAATGCCGATCTCGCAGTTTGTCTTCAGCAAAACCTCGATCGGCACGAATTTCTCCGGTATCTCGCCTGACTCTAGCCAATTCTTTTCCGTGGGAGTCAGCATAGGATGATTCTTGCCGAGAGCCCGCAAAAAATCCCGCTCCGCCGACTTCATGCTCGTCTTAAGATTTTCTTCGCTGCGGCAGAAAAGGCAGGCCATGGTTTATTCCTCACGGTCGACGCCACCGATGCTAGTTCGTTCGGGACTCTAGTGGAATCCGACCCTTGCGCACCGAACGCGCGGAAGATAAGGCACCCGCCTCAATCTAAGGCTCAATTACGGATTACTGACTGGGCAAGAGCGACAAGGAAGATCAAAGCGGCGGACAGCAGTGTCCGCTCCACACACACACCGGATTATTGTCTGATCCTCGGGTTCACCGCAGAGTACAGCAAGTCTGTAAGAAAGTTCACCGCGACATAGGTCAACCCAATCGCAAGAATGCATCCCTGGACGAGATAGTAATCGCGGTTGGCTATGGCTTGGATGGTTAGGCGTCCTATGCCGGGCCAGGAGAAGATGGTTTCGGTTACGATCGTTCCGGCCAAAAGCGCTCCGAACTGCAATCCTACAACGGTCAGGATGGGGATCATGGCGTTACGCAGGGCGTGGCGATAGACTACCGTCCGCTCGGGAAGGCCTTTGGCGCGGGCGGTGCGGATGTAGTCCTGGCCTAACTCCTCTAACATGGAAGTGCGCACCATGCGGGTGAGGATGGCGGCTAAGGCGCTCCCCATGGTGATGGCAGGTAATACCAAGTGGGCTAAGGTGCCGGAGCCACTGACGGGGAGCCATCCTAACTCAATCGAGAAAAATAAGATCAGCACAGGACCCAGCGCGAAGTTAGGAAATGACAGGCCGAAGAGACTTACTACACTTAGAGCGCGGTCATCCCACTGATTGCGGCGCTGGGCGGAGCGGACTCCAGCGGGGATGGCTAAGACGATTGCGACTAATAAAGATGCCAGAGTTAGTTGTAAGGTGAATGGATAACGCTGGGCGATCAATTGAGAAACTCCCTGGTTGAAGCGTAGGGATTTGCCTAAGTCTCCGCGTAAGACGCCTCGCCAGTAGTTCAGATATTGCTTGCCCAGGGGGACATCTAGGCCATAAGCATGTCTTGCGGCTTGGATGTCTCCGGCGGCTGCGCCTTCTCCTAGCATCAATTGGATGGGGTCGCCGGGGACGAAATGGATCAGAAGGAAGACGGTAGAGACTACCAGCCAGATGACGGGCAAGGTGTAGAGGAGGCGGGATAGGATGTAGCGCGGCATGGGAATCAGGAAGCTGTCACCCTAAGCTTTTTCTCCCCCGCAAAATGCCTAGGTCCTTCGCTTCGCTCAGAATGACAACTGAGATTTGGCGAATAACACCCTCACTAGTCACCAGCCTGCTCCACCGGCGCGGGCGGCGTCGTGGCAACCGGTGCCTTGGGCACGGGCTCGATTCTAATCGTGGCGACGCGATGGCCGTCCATTTTTTCTACCACAAAACGGCGGCCCTCATAGTCGAAGGCCTCACCGCCGGTCGGCATTTTCTGAAGGCGCGATAGGACGAATCCCGCCAGAGTCTCGTAGCCTTCGTCTTGCGGAAGTTGCGTGTCATATTGAGCTTCGAGATCGCGGATGTTAATGGCCCCGTCCAGGACTAGAGGTGCGTTGGCGTCGGTGACTGCCGGCTCGGGCGCGGCGATATCGTACTCATCTTTGAGTTCGCCTACCAGTTGTTCGAGGACGTCTTCCACGCTGATGACTCCGGCGGTCGAGCCAAATTCGTCGACTACCACGGCTAGGTGGCGCTGGCGCTGCTGGAATTCGCTTAGCAGTTCTAGCAACGATTTGGTTTCGGGCACGACTAGAACGTCGTGCATGACCTGGCCGATTTTCATCTGAGAAATGCGCTGAGACGTGGGAAGAGCGGCGGCGGGACCCAGGCGTTGGCGGGTCCAGCGCATGAGATCTTTGGCGTAGAGGACTCCGACGATGTGTTCGGGGCCACGCTGCGGATCGTAGACGGGGACGCGGGAGTGCTGATCGTCGACTACGCGGGAGAGGGCTTCGTCGAGGTTGAGATCGGCGGGCAGAGAAAAAATTCTGGTGCGCGGGACCATCACCTGGCGGGCCGTGATGCTGTCGAGTTCGAGGGCATTGAGCAGCATCTCTTCTTGCGCCGAGGAGAGCTGGCCGGAGTGGTGCGCGGCGGTGACGATAAGCTTGAGTTCGTCGGGAGAGTGGACCGAGCCGTGGCGGATTTCGCGAGTGCCGAAGGCGCGGAGGACGAATCGGGCGACGCGGCTCATGCCGACCGTGACAGGGCGCGTGATGGTGAGAAAGACGTCCATGGGTGCGGCTACGGCCAGGGCGACGCGCTCGGCGCGCTGCAAGGCGAGCGACTTGGGGACGAGTTCGCCGAGGATCACGTGCAGGCTGGTGATGGCGACGAAGGCAACGGTGACGGCAATGGCGTGGGCGTAAAGGATGGCGTGTGGGATGCTGCCGATCCAGGTCTCGAAGAGGCGCGCCAGCACGGGCTCGCCGAGCCAGCCGAGGCTGAGGCTGGTGACCGTGATTCCTAGTTGGACGCCGTTGACTACGCGCTGGAGTTGCTGGTGAAGTTTGAGGACGGTGCGGGCGCCGGCGCGGTGGGATTCGATGAGCTGGAGGATGCGGGTTTCGCGGACGCTGACGAGCGCGAACTCGGCCGCGGCGAAGAAAGCATTGGCCGCTACCAGGAGCAGGATAACGAACACCCGCAGCAGCACGTACGCAATCATGTGAGTGTAATTCTAACATTCCAAAGGAATAGGCAGGCGGGGATCAGGAAAAGCAGGCGGAAGGTCCAAGCTAAACGGCGGCAGGAAGAGCGGGAAAGACTTGGGACAGTGGATCGGCTTCGGGATTGAACGTGGAAAAATCGTTTACCACCAAGGGCACCAAGGATCAGGAAGGAGAAGCGGGGCAACTGTTGCAAGCGAGTCTTCGATTTGGATCGCGTACAATGAGTGAATAGACCCTTAGTCGCTAGCGCGATTCATGCTTTCTTTTTCCTTTCTCAGCGGTCTAACTATGTACACCGGACAGAGGGCGATTGGAATCCGGCGATTGTGGGCGACTTCGTCAGGAACTTCTTAGGAACTATTCTGAGGTTTCTTCCGTAACAACAGGGGAATGGCAGTTCGATTTGAAATCAGGCAGGAGGCAGTCGTGGAAGGCAACGGCAATGGCAAGAGGAAACGGCGCAAACGAATTATCATCTGGACCTCGATCGCAGCGGTCGTTGTAATCCTGGCGGTGGCCGGGGCGCTGGCTGCATACAGCGGCGGCGTAAAGATCGACCCCTCGAAGCTGGCGAAGGTTGAAAAGGGAGATTTGGCGAAGAGCGTAGTCGCGACCGGCAAGATCGAGCCCATCACCAAGGTGGAGGTCAAGTCGAAGGCCAGTGGCATCGTGAAGAAGCTCTACGTCGACTACGGCGACAAAGTGAAAAAAGGGCAGGTGCTCGCCGAGCTCGATCGCGATGAGATTCAGGCGCGGGTCGACCAGGCGCGGGCGCAGTTGGAGGCTTCGACTGCGAGCTTGAATGGTACGCGCGCTGACCTGGAGCGAGCTAAGGTTGACGCTGAGGGTCCGGACGTTCCCCTGTTGAAACGGGCATACGTGCGCGCCGATGGCATGGCGAAGGATGGCGTCGTTTCTGCGTCGGCGCTTGACGATGCCGAAAAGAATTACAAGATGGCGCTGAACAAGCAAAATGTATCCAAGGCGCAGTTGCTGGTTTTGCAGGCCAAGATTGGTCAAGCCGAGGGGCAGATGGCGCAGGATCGCGCCAATCTCAAGCAACTGGAAGAGCAGCTTGGGTACACCACGATTGAATCTCCGTTGGATGGAATTGTCTTATCGCGCGACGTGGAGATTGGCGACGCGGTGAGTTCGATTCTGGTGCTGGGCTCGACAGCGACGCTGGTCATGACACTTGGCGATACGAGCGAGGTTTATGTCAAAGGCAAGGTCGATGAGAGCGACATCGGCAAGGTTTATCTGGGACAACCGGCGCGCATCAAAGTCGAGTCGTTCAAGGACAAGACGTTTACCGGCAAGGTGACGAAGATTTCTCCGATGGGCGTGGAGAAAGATAACGTTACGACTTTTGAGGTTCGCGTCTCGATCAATAATCCTGAGGGCGTTCTGAAAGCGATGATGACGGCGAATGCCGAGATCATTCTCGACGAGCACAAGGGCGTGCTGCAGATTCCAGAAGGCTCGATCATTTACGACAAGGATAAGAAAGCGTCGGTTGAAGTGCCCGATCCGAAAGCGAAGGATGGCAAAAAGAAACTGGCGGTTAATATCGGGATCTCGAATGGCGCGAAGACTGAATTGCTGTCGGGGCTGAAGGAAGGCGACCAGGTGGTGCTGCAGTAGGGCAGGTCACGGGTCGCAGACAAGATTGCAGAGGTGAGAGACAGACCGATTTTTTACCTCTGCGATCTCAACTTTGAACTCTGACTTTGCTCCGGCGCGACGGCATGCATTAGGTCCTTCGCTCCGCTCAGGATGACAATCTAGATTTAGAGGATGGGGCACTATGAATAACACTTGCCTGTTTCGGCGTCGAGCGGTTTGCACGCTGATTTTTGTACTGGCTACCTCGCTGGCTGGGTTTGCTTCGGTCATTGGAACCTTTGATCGTTCGTTTCAGGTGAGTGGGCCAGTCGACCTTGAAGTGCTGACTCGGTCCGGCGACATCACCGTGCGAAACGGCGCTGCGGGCACGGTTACGATTCATGCCAAAATCCAGTCCGGCAATTCATGGTTCGGGGGCGACCACAAGGCGGAGGCGCAGGAATTGCAGAGCAATCCGCCGCTTCGGCAGAACGGCAACAGCATCCGCATCGACTACGTGAACATCAACAACATCTCCATCGACTATGAAATTACTGTTCCCGAAGAAACCGCGATTCGCGCCCACACCGGTAGCGGCAATCAGACGATTGAAGGGGTGCGGGGCAACATCGAACTGGAGAGCGGCTCGGGCGACTTGAAACTGGCGAGACTCACTGGCGACATGCGCTTCCAGACGGGATCGGGAAATGTGCGCGGCCGCGAGCTTGCCGGCCCCGCGAAGATCAAAGCGGGTAGCGGTGACATCGAGATCGAGGAGACGGGTGCGGGCGACATGGAGATTCGCACCGGCTCCGGCAACATCAACGTCAGCGGCATCAACGGCGGATTTCATGCCGAGGCGGGCAGCGGCGACATTCACGGCAAAGGCGTGCCGAAAAGTACGTGGAGCGTGCGCACCGGATCGGGAAATGTCACGTTGAGTGTCCCACCCGACGCGGCTTTCGACGTCGATGTTTCGTCGAGTTCAGGAACCGTCACGCTGGGCCATCCTGTGACAACAACCGTGCAGGGCCGCATTCAGGAGATGAAGAAAAGCGTGGTGGGGAAGGTTCTCGGCGGCGGACCGATGATCTCCGTTCATACCGGCTCGGGCGACGTCGCAGTCGATTGAATAGCGGGCTGGTCACCGCGCGACCAACCAGATTCACCATCGCACCCCGAGTGACACCGACTTGGTGGTCTTTGTCGTGGGCTGGGACATGATCTCTCCTGTCTCTCGCATTGAGACCCTTCGCCCCATTGTTAGAACACTCGCTTGACGCGCCGTCGCATGACATCCGATACTTCGTTGGGGCTCCTTAAAATTTTCCCAAACTCAATGAGGTAGCGAATTGGCACGTACCGCAATCATCACGCTCACTACTGATTTCGGACTCAACGATCATTTCATCGGCGCCATGAAGGGCGTCATCCTCGAGATTGCTCCCGACGCGCAGATCATCGACATCAGCCATGCAGTGCAGCCGTTCGATATTCTGGATGGCGCGCTGACCGTTTCGCAGGCTTATTCCTACTACCCTTCCGGCACCATTCACATGGTGATCGTCGATCCGGGCGTGGGAACGGCGCGGCGACCCATCGTGTTGACCGGCGACCGCCATTTATTCGTTGCACCCGATAACGGCGTGCTTTCTCTGATCTACGCCCGCGAAGAGCGGCTCTCGGTCCGCCACATTACCGCTGAACATTATTTCTTGCAGCCCCGCAGCAATACTTTTCACGCACGCGATATTTTTTCGCCGGTGGCGGCGAATCTTGCGAAGGGAGTTGCGGCCGATCGCTTCGGCGAAGAGATTACCGACTACGTCCGCTTTGGCGCGCCACGACCCAAGCCGGTGGATGAGCGTACGCTTCGCGGCGTGGTGCTGAAGGTCGATCGTTTCGGTAATCTTATTACCAACATCACCCCGCAGGATGCGCCGCAACTTTTCGGACTGGATCCACCGGCCTTCAAGATCGCGATCGGACCGAAGGCTCCAGCGACGCGCATTTGCACAAACTATGCGGAAGGCGCTCCGGGTGAGGTCTTTGGCATCCTGGGGAGTATGGGCTTTCTGGAAATCGCCGCCAATCGCGGGTCGGCGTTTCAAATGCTAGGTGCGGGCAAGGGCGCCGAAGTGAATGTGGTGATGGGATGAGGGGGGCGGCAGTTAGCAGTCCGCCGGTCGCTGAGCCAATTCCTCTCGCTCATCCGGGGCACCAAGATTCCCCGGCTTGCGGATATGACCAGAATTTCTCCCTGGCGGCGATTGCATCGCAGCGCCGCCGGCAGTAGAGTAGGGATGCTCTCGCGGTCTCCCACCTTCTCACTCCTCACCAGTGGTTTGCGCGCGATAACTGCAGTGTCTGTGCAACTAAAGGCGGTGCTCGGATCGGCACCACAATATGTGGTGTTTTATTACTTGACCCGTCCCGGCATTCGCCATTAGAGTTGGTCAAAAGCGTGGATGGCGTCCTTCGGTTCGCGGACGGCATCGAACGCTTATGACCAACGGGAACCTTGGCAGTTAACAGCATCCGTTGACCGCCGAAACCCCGCGATTTGCAGCGCACTCCAGCCAGCGCCAACCGAGTCCGCGGACGAAAGTCTCAGCGCCCGCCCACGAAGGAGTTACTTTGCTCAAACTGAAGAAGCTGCAAATTCTAGGATTCAAGTCGTTCTGCGATCGCACCGAGCTGAAATTTCACGGCGAAGGCATCGCCGCCATCATCGGGCCGAACGGCTGCGGCAAATCGAACATCGCCGACGCGATTTCGTGGGTGCTCGGCGAGCAGTCGGCAAAGTCTTTGCGCGGCTCGCGCATGGAGGACGTGATTTTCTCCGGTACGCGCGACCGCAACCCCACGGGCATGGCTGAGGTTTCGCTCACGCTGATCGATCCGGAAATTTACGGTGGGCCGGATACCAATGCGCCCACGGAGATTGAGATTCAGGATGAGTTGCCCGCAGAGTCGGATTGGGATGAGGCTGAGCTTCGCGCGCAGGCTTGCGCCGAAACCGAGCGCGCCGTCGAAGAGGCTCAGCCGGGAAAAACAGAAGAGGCTGAAGGCGCGGCCATGGCGACGGCCGCCGAAGTTTCGCCCTCTGACGTGGCCAACGACGCGGCCGATGGTGACGCGACCGCTAAAGATGCGACCGTAGCCGTTGCCGGCCCGCAAGTGGTTTTGAAAATTCGCCGCCGCAAGTTTAATCAGCAGCAATACCATGCTGGAGAAATTTCCGTGACGCGCCGCTTATTTCGCAGCGGCGACAGCGAATATCTGCTCAATGGAAAACTCTGTCGCCTGCGCGATATTCAGGAACTTTTCATGGGCACGGGCCTGGGGCCGGAGTCCTATGCGCTGATCGAGCAGGGGCGCATTGGCCAGATCCTGAGCAGCCGCCCGACCGATCGCCGCAACATTATCGAAGAAGCGGCCGGCATTACGAAATTCAAAACCAAGAAGCGTCTAGCCGAAGCCCGTCTCGAAGACGCCAAGACGAATCTCAACCGCGTCAACGACATTTTTGAAGAAGTGACGCGGCAGATGAATTCGCTCAAACGCCAGGCCAGCAAGGCCGAGCGCTACGCCAAGCTGCGCGATGAGATGCGCGCCAAGCTGCGCCTGGTACTCGCCAGCAAATTTACTCAGATGGATGAGGAGAGCGTCGCGCTAGATACGCAGATTAATCAATTGGGCGAAGACATTCGACAGCAGACGGAGAGCGTGCAGCAATCCGAAGTCGAGCACTCCGAGGGCACGCAGCGCGGCTATGCGATTGAGACGGAGACGCGACAAAATCGCGAACGACTCAACCAGATTGCCATCGAAGGCGATCGGAGCAAGGCGCGCATCCGTACCAATGAAGAGCGCTGCGCCGAACTGATCGTGCGCACGGCAGCGGCGGAAGCAGAGTTTGCGCAGGCGCAGACGCGGCTCGCTGCGCTCGAAGAGGAGCGGAACGGGCACCAGCAGTTGCTCGACTCGGCGACTTCTGACCTGGCGGCGGCTCAACACGAATACGAACTCAGTCAGCAGGAAACCGCGCACGCCGCTATCAATCTTGCGTTGCTTGAAAGCGAGCAGGAGTCGCATCGCGCCGCGATTCTTGAGGCGGTCGGCCGAGCATCGAATCTGCGCAATCAGCTCACCCAATCAGAGGAACGACTGGCGGGCATAGGCCGCGAAGAGCAGCGTCTGCGCGCCGAAATCGCAACCGCAACGTCGCAATCCGCAACCTTCGGCGGACAACGCGGCCAGATTGCTCTGGAATTCGAGAGCGTTTCGCAGCGCGCCAGCGGCCTCGCGGCAGAGATCGCCAGCCTGCGTGAGACCCTCGACAGCAAACGCGCCGCCGAGGGCGAAAACAAAAAACACCTCGACTCGCTGCGCTCGGAATATGCGACGGCCCTCGGCAAAAAAGGCTCGCTCGAAGCGGTCATCGCCGAGCACGGCTATTCGACCGAATCGGTGCGGCGTCTGTTTCAATCCGGCGCCATGCAGGGCGGAAATACTCCCGCTGGCGTGCTCGCCGACTTTCTCGAAGTTGAGCCGCGCTATGAGCGCGTCGTCGAAGACTTCCTGCGGGACGAACTCAACTTCGTCGTGGTCAAGTCATGGGACGCTGCCAACGAGGGCCTGCGACTGCTGCGCTCCGATGTCGATGGGCGCGCAACATTTCTCGTGCATCCGGAAGACTCGCAAGCCAAGTTTTCATTTCTCGCGGATGAGAGCCATCATTACTCTCCGCTGAGCGATACTGTTCTGCCCCTGAAAAATTCAATTCGCGTGCTGAACGGATTTGGCAAATCGCTTGAAGTAATTCTGCCGAAGCTGGGCAATGGATACATCGTGCCCGATCCCGCGGTGGCGCGCGAGCTTGCGCTATCCAGTCCCGACGCGTTTTTTCTCTCGCAGACTGGAGAATGCTTCCACAACGTGACCGTCACCGGCGGTAAGCAGCGCAGCGAGGGACCGCTGTCGATGAAGCGCGAGTTGCGCGACGTGTTGCGGCTGCTCGAAGAACTTGAGCGCGCCCTGCGCGAGAAAGAAATACTGGCGCTCACTTTGGCGCGCGAAATCAAGGAGCACACTTCTCTGCTCGATCGGCTTGAAGAAGACAAGCGCGAGGCCGAGAAACAGGCGATGACGTCGGGACATTTGCTCACACAGCTCGATGGCGAAATGTCTCGCGTGCGCGAGCGGATCGCGATCAGCGAACGCGAACTGCAACGACTCGCGACAGAACGGCAGGAGCAGGAAAGCTTGATTGCCTCGCGGCAAGCGGAGCTCGCGCTGATCGAAGCGACGCGCGCGCGAACGGAAACGCTGCTCACCGCGGGACAAGATCGCCTCGCCGCTCTGCGCAACCAGCGCGACACGGCTGCTGAAGCCACTTCGCAGCGTGCGGCGCGTATGGCCACGCTCGAAGAACGCCATCGGTCGGCTACCGCCCTGCTACAACGTATCGAGACGCTGGTTGCCGAGATGCGGCAGCGGGCGGGCGTTTTGCAGACGCAAATGGAATCGGCTAGCGCGGAGATGGCCGAGCGCCAGAATGAGAACGTGCAACTGGCCGAGCAAATTCTGCAGTTCGAAGCCGAGCGCAACGCCGGCCAGGCGCGCGAAGGCCTACTGCAACTCGAGTCGGAGCAGGTGCGGGCGCGGCTCGCCGAAATTGACGAACTGCTGCACTCCACCCGCCAGCAGCTCGATTTGGCGCGCGATCGCCGGGGCGAATTGTCGGCTGCGGCCGCCAAGCTGCAATCGGACCTGCAACACCTCGCCGACACCTGCCTCAACGAATTGGGTATTGACCGGCCAGTTCTGCTAGCGGACACGACCATTGTCTTAGTAACAGGCGACGAACTCGCGAGCGAAGATCATGCCCACCGCGAAATGCGTACGCGGCTCGACGCCATGGGACCGGTCAACATGATGGCTCTCGATGAGTACAAGGAAACCGCCGAGCGCCACGAATTCCTGGCCACCCAACGGAAAGATCTGCTCGATGCGATCTCCGATACGGCGGCGACGATTCGGGAGATCGATCAAGTATCGCGGCAGAAATTTGAAGAGGCATTCAACAAAATTAACGAAAACTTTCAGGCCACGTTCCGCAAGCTCTTCGGCGGCGGTCACGGATTCATGCGGCTCACAGACCTCGAGAACAGCGCGGAGAGCGGTATCGACGTGGTCGCATCGCCTCCCGGGAAAAAACTGCAGAACGTGCTGCTGCTCTCCGGCGGCGAAAAAGCGCTCACCGCGCTTGCGCTGCTGGTCGGCATCTTCCAGTACACGCCCAGCCCGTTCTGCATCCTCGACGAAGTCGATGCTCCCCTCGATGAGTCGAACATCGCGCGCTTCACTGACCTGGTGCGCGAGATGAGCGTGCAAACGCAGTTCATCCTGATCACGCACAGTAAGCGCACCATGAGCATCGCGCCCGTGCTTTATGGCGTGACCATGCAGGAGCCGGGCGTGTCGAAGCTGGTGTCGGTGCGGTTTGGGGCGGCATGACCGATCCGACCAGCAAAAACTAACGTTGACACGCCCGACGTTTTTTGCTTTGGCCGGTTGAAAACTCGCCGCCTTTTTTTCCAGAGCCTTCCTCAGTTTTTCCACATCGCTATCTCGCCAGAACCTGCGCCAGACAAGGTTTCTGCCTTACACTGGAACTGTCAACCCTTTTCTTTTTACCGCTCGCGGCCCTGCGAAGTGCGGGCGACAGAAAGCGTTGACAAATTCTTGGCGAAGGCTAGAATACGCAAAGTTTTTTATTGGTGAATTTACTGATGAGCCCCGAAATTCTCGATTCCGTTCTGCTCCGCACCGATTACCCTAAATTAGAGTTGCACGCCAGCGGCAAGGTGCGCGACGTCTACAACCTTGACCATGACCACCTGCTGTTCGTGGCTACCGACCGCATCTCCGCCTTCGACTACGTTCTCGCCACCGGCATTCCGCACAAGGGCCGGGTGCTCACGCAGATCTCGCTGTTCTGGTTCGACTTCCTCAAAGACATGGTCCCCAACCATTTTGTCACTGCCGACGTGAACCGTTACCCAGCGGCCATTCGCAGCCACGCCGACGAACTGCGCGGGCGCTCCATGATGGTGATGCGCGCCGAGATGTTTCCTGTCGAATGCGTGGCGCGCGGCTATCTCTCGGGCTCGGGGTGGAAAGAATACCAGGCAACAGGCTCAGTCTGCGGAGTGAAACTCCCGTCTGGCTTGAAAGAGTCTGACCAGTTACCGGAGCCGCTCTTCACGCCAGCGACCAAAGCCACAACTGGTCATGACATCAACATTTCTTTCGAGGAAATGTGCAAAGTCGTCGACCCTGAATTGAGCCGTCAATTGCGCGACCTTACCTTGCGCATTTACAGGAAGGCCGCCGATTATGCGCGGCAGCGCGGCATCATCATCGCCGACACCAAGTTCGAGTTTGGACAAACCGCCTTAGGCATCACGCTGGCGGATGAAGTTCTCACACCGGATTCTTCGCGCTTCTGGCCGGCCGACGGCTATCAACCGGGCAAGGCGCAGGATTCTTACGACAAGCAGTATGTACGGGATTACCTCGAACAGATTCGCTGGAACAAACAACCGCCCGCGCCAGCCCTCCCCCCAGAAGTGGCGCTGCGGACGAGCGAAAAGTATCTCGGGGTATACCGTCAGTTGACAGGACGCGAGTTGGAGATCTAGCCGGCGTGCGCTGGTGTCATTGAATTCGATTATGAAATTCGGATCCGGTGAACCATGAGCATCGAACCATGAGCATTGCCGACTGGATAATTCTAGGCTTCCTGGTTTTCTCCGTGGCCGGGGCGGCCATTGAGGGCTTCTTTCGCGAGGCCTTCAGTCTGGCCGGCCTGGCCGTCGGATACTTGCTGGCTGCCTGGCAGTATCAACGTCTGGCGGACTGGTTTGCGCCTCATTTGAAATCGCCTTGGCTCGGCGAAATTGCCGGTTTTCTAATTCTTTTTTTTGCCGTTCTGATCGTATTCGGCTTTGCTGGACGGATCGCGCGCTGGGCAATGAAGAAAGCCGGCCTGAGCGCGATTGATCGGGTGCTGGGTGCAGTCCTTGGTTTGTTGCGTGGCGTGCTGGTGGTGGCGGTCGTTCTTACGGCGATGACTGCGTTTGCGCCGGCTGCGAAGTGGCTGGAGGGATCGCAGCTGGCTCCATATTTTCTGGTGGGCGGAAGAGCGGCAATCTGGCTGGCGCCAGCGGAACTGCGCGAACGTTTCTACCAGGGCCTCGATTACATGCGGCACGTGCATTCGGCGACTTAGAAAATTCAATGGCAGTCGACGTGGCCATCGCACTCCTATGGCGAACCATTGTCGGCGCGCAATAAGTTTTGTAGCGATTTGTGGTGGATGTGAGATTCAGAGCAGGGCATGCATTCGATCATGCCGCTGCCGCAATAAGCGACAACGCGTCTTGGCGCGGGATTTGAAATTTGAGTTATGCCACGGGCTGTTCGGTTCTCGGCCCGTGGAAACGAGGCGGCAAGTGAAAGATCAATTGGAAGCGCTCATTCTGCAGATGTATAAAAGCAACATTCTCTATTCCGAAGCCGTTCGTGAATTTAAGAAGCGGTTCATCATCACCGTGTTGGAAGAAAATCGTGGCAATCAGTGCAAGGCGGCGCGGCAGTTGGGCATGCACCGCAACACGCTCAGCCGCACCATGCAGGAACTTAAGATCGACGTGCGCCCGTTGCGGGCCGGCGCCAAACGCCCGCCCCGCAGCGCGCGCCCGCTCTCGCTCGAGAGAAAACAGGTCCGATAGACATCGCTCTCGTACCGCCGATAAATTTCTGCGCAAAACCAGAGGGCGATCCTTTTGGGACCGCCCTCTGGCTTACTCTCTCAATTTTTCTCAGAGCTTTTCCTGAGACCTGGCACCTCAGACGGACATCACTGCGCCGCCTTGTGATGGGTAGTGGTCGGCTTCGGCTTCGCCTTCACCAGCAACGCCCCTTGGTCCATCGTCATCACAAACGGCTTGGCAACGTAGGAGACCGGCGTTCCTTCGAACTGAAAATCCGTGTCCTCCTTCGGCGCATCTTTCTTCGGAATCGCGGCCATCATGGTCAGATCGATGTCCGCACGCTTGGCGTCGATGTCGTCCTGACTGCCCGCCAGCTGCAGTTTGCTCGAGGATTCAATGCTGATGATATGCGCCTGCAACTGCAGCGGCTTCCCTTTGATCACCGTCCAGACCTTATCTGCGTCCTCCGGCGTTCCTTCGGAGAGAACCAGTTGCCATTCCGCGAAGCTCATCTCCTCGACTTTCTTGCTCTTGACGAGTGCGGCGGCTTGCTCAGCCAGCGTGGGCGGCACATATTTCGTGATCGCGAAATTGGCAGGCGGCTGAGTCGCGCTGGTTGTCTGCGTCAGCAAATCGCTCCAGCCATCGTCGGCGCCGTGATACTTGACATAGCGGCTCTTGCCGAACTTCGCGATCTGATCCCTACCAGCGCCCTGTGCGAGGTTGGAAGCGCGGGCGATATAGAAGAGTCCTTCCGGGTCGTTTTCTGCCGTTCCCGGAGCGAGGTCGGCAAGCGCCAGGTCATAAATCTCGAGGAGATTGGTTGGATCCCCTTGCACCGCCGCGCGCAGATATTGTTCCGCGTTCGCGTAGTCCTTCGCCTGATAGGCGCTGATGCCGGCCGCTCCATTAAAAATTCCCGAGGTCTGCGTCTTCAGCTTGTCCCAGTCCGCGGGCGTGGTGTCATAGGGCCGCACCGCAGTCTGCAAACACTGCAAGCCCTTCTGACCGGCCTGACCGGCGTCGGCAAAATTCTGTTGCGCGTTCTGGCCAGCCGTCGCCATCGCCTGCTTCGAGTATGCGACGAGCGCCAGGGCTCGTATGTTGCAAGGGTTCACGGCCAGGACTTTTTGTGCTGTCTCCAGCATCTTCGGCGAATTGCTGGTTTGCTGATAAGCAATCATCAGATATTCCAGCGATTCTTCCTTCATCACGCTGTTCGGATACTGCGTGATAAATGCTTCCAGTCCGCTGATCTTGGCGGCGGGATCCTTTTGCTCCACCGCGCCTACATAAGCGTTATATTCGGCCGGATCTTTAATTTCTTTTTTCTGCTGAGCAGGCGCAGCGGCTGCCGGCGGCGCTGCCGTGGCCGCCGGTGCGGCGCCCGGTTGTGGCGCCGACTGCGCGGGCGCGGAGTTTGGCTGCGACGCGGTTTGTGCGACGGCGGTAACTGCCGCTACCAGCAACATCGCGAAAACGATCTTCTTCATTCCTGTGGCTCCTTAACTCTTCGGGGAAGCTGGAGTTGACCTCGCGCCCTGGTCGACCCAATCCTGGTGTCGGGCTTGCACCATGAAGTACCTCTTAGCTCACACTTGCAGCGCACACATCGTCTAGCCTATCGCCTGGCTTACTGGTCTAGCTTATTCGATGGGTCCCGAAACTCATGTGCCTGTCGATATCCCGCGGCTCAACATTATTCCGGTGAGCGGATTATAAGGATGTACCCCAGCTAAGGCAAGCGGCTTGCCCGCTTTACCCGCTCCGCCGGTTCATTGGCCGGAAGGGCCGCCCCATCCAGACTCGCTCCAACCGATTTCTTGGATGCAAAATCAATCCGCAACGCAGAATAAAAATAATGCTGCCCCACGAGAACAACCGCATCCGTAGAATAGCCAAGCCACTCGCTGAATCATAATTCTCCAGGAGTCACCCGCTTTGAGCACAATCGCATCGTCACCGCAGCCGCCGCTGTCCGGTCAAGTCGCCGCCGTCACCGGTGCCGGACGCGGCATCGGCCGGGCCATCGCCATGAAACTTGCCGAACTCGGCGCACACACCATTCTCTGCGGGCGCTCACGCCCATCCCTGGAAGAAACGGCGGCCGCGATTGAGCAGAACAGCAGCCAGAAAAGCGCTGCAATGAGCACTGCGGAAAGCGGCGGGAAAAATGCTGACCAGAAGACCAACAGGAGTACGGTGATCGAGTGCGACGTCACCGATCTCGCATCCGTCGAAGCTCTAGCCGCGCAAGTCGAGCGTACGTTTGAACGCCTCGATATTCTCGTCAACAATGCCGGAATCGGCGGCTTCAGCGGCCCGCTCCATCGCCTAGCGCCCGAGAATTGGGACGCACTGCTGAACACCAACCTGCGCGGCGTCTACTACTGCATCCGCAGCCTCGCGCCCCTCATGATCAAAACGCGCGCCGGACACATCATCAACATCTCTTCTCTGGCCGGCAAAAACGCCCTGCCCAACGGGGCCGCTTACGCCGCCTCAAAGTGGGGATTGAATGGCTTGACCTATTCCGTAGCCGAGGAGTTGCGCTCCCACAGCATTCGCGTCTCCGTCGTCTGCCCCGGCTCAACCCACACCGAATTCAGCCCGCATACCGGCATGAACACGGAGAAGATGCTACAAGCCGCCGACGTGGCCCACGTGGTAGCCATGCTGGTAACCCAAGCCCCGCAATCCTTCGCTAGCGAAGTGCTGCTCAGGCCGACGCAGAAGCCGTAGTCGCCGTTCTCGTCGTGCGATCGTCATCCTGAGCGTAGTCGGGCCCTGCGCGCAGCGAATAGCTCGGCGGAGTCGAAGGACTGTGCACGACTGAAATGCGCTGCGTCTTCAATCGGAAGTGAGACGGCAGGCTTTGCCGCAGGTTGTCCCCGTCAGTCCTTAAACAAATTATCAAACGCCGCGCGCGCGTCATTCGGACGCTGACTGGGCTTGCTCGATGTTTCCTTCTCCACCATCATTCGAATGGAAAAAAACGAGCAATCGTTCTTCTTATCTTTCGGCGAGATTCGAGCCGGGATCGGCTGATTGCATTCCAAGCGGCTGGAGGGATCGAAATGCTCGCACTGTTTGCAGGCATGCAGCGCGAAACCGCACTTGGGGCACTCGCCGACGGGGTCGGTTAGATTCTGCAGCAACGCTCCGCATTCGGCGCAACGCGACACAGTGCGGGTTCCCGGCATGTTGATGGGGCGCGGTCCGAAGGTATTTTCTTTTTTCGGGGCCGCGGATTTATCAAAATCCTTTTTCTTGCTGCCACCGGAATCCTGATACCCGCGCTGCCGATACTTGCGGTCGGACAAAAGTGCCTCCTCGAAACCGCCTCATTCTCCGCCTTTGGCGCTTCCCGCACAAGGGTTTGTTTCGCACAGGGCAGCAACCTTAACGGTCGAAGACTGCTCTAACCGAAACGAGCGACTTGGGGCATAGTGAATTGTCTTTCACATATCGCGGTGCTACCATCCGAAGTACTGAGAAAGATGTATTGAGAAAGTCGAGGAGGGTGATATGGCGGATAACGACAGCAACAGTTTCTTGTGGTTCCTGGCTGGCCTCGGAGTGGGAGCGATGGTCGGAGTACTGTACGCCCCACGCCCGGGCGATGAGATGCGCGAGGTAATCCGATCGAAAGCGCAAGAAGGCACCGAGAAGGCGCGCGAGCAGGTTCGCAAGGCACGCGAACAGGCCAATGACTGGGTCGATCGCGGACGCGACGTGCTCAACCAGCAGAAAGAACAATTCCGCAGCGCCTATGAAGCCGGGCGCCAGGCCTATAACGAAACCACATCGGCCACGGCGGATGGCGGCAAGAACATCTAGCTGGCCGGAGAGCTTGGGGAACATATCGCGGCGGCGATATCGCTGTTTCTTCAAATATGTTCTTCCACATTGAAAGCGCCTTTGCGCCAGCGTTTTCAACGGCAGCAGGAGCAACTATGGATGACAATCTCCTAAAAATCTTTATTGCAGCAACCACGTTTGCGGTGGTGATTCAAGCCGGAATCATGATCGGCCTCTACTTCGCCGTCCGCAAGAGCTCCGCCAAGATGGAAGCCCTCGCCACGGAAGTGCGCGGCAAGGCCTTGCCCGCAATCGATTCGGTGCAGAGTCTCATAGTGGACCTGCGGCCCAAGATCGACACCATCTCGGTCAACGTTGCGGAATCGACCAATCTGGTGCGCAATCAACTGGCGCGCATCGACGCCACGCTCACCGACGCGCTCGATCGCACCAGGCTGCAGGTGATTCGCGCCGACGAACTGCTGAATCGCACCATGGACAAAGTGGAAGACACAACCGAGATCGTGCATAAGACGGTCGTCTCTCCGCTGCGCCAGGTCAACGGACTCATGACCGCACTCACGACCGGACTGGAAGTATTTCTAGGACAGAAACGCCGCCATCCGAAAAACGGTGGAAGCGGCGTGCCGCAAGACGAGATGTTTATCTGATGATTTGTGTGGCGACGGGGCAGAGCCTGCCCGGAGCGAAGCCGAAGGGCCCCGTCCAAGCCGTAACCACGCTTCATTTCTTCCGACTATTCCTCTTCCCCGCCCTGCACTTTTTCGCTTTTCACATCGGGCACGTAGATCGGGTGAATGTTTTGTTCAGCCGCAAGTTTTTGGAAGCTCGTGATATCCGCATTCCTCACCTGATCCCAGTGGGCCAGTAATTCATCGGTCTGCTTTTTCAGCTTGTCGAATTCCTGGTACTCGGCTTCAGTCGGAGCGGAATCGGCGAAGCCAGCCACGCCCATCGATAGAAATGCGAGTTTCGCGTCAATGCCCGGAGCATACGCCAAAGAATCTTCGCTGGCGCTGATTTTGAAATTAATCAGCGGATCGCGAACCGCAATCAGCTTGGCGTCGAGTGCACTTGCGCCGTCAAACAAGGCTTTCGACGAGTCACCCGGCACCAGGCGTTTCTTCAGTCCATCTAATTGCTCGCGGACGTCCTGGATCTGCTTCACCGCGTCGTAAACGCGATTCAACTGCTCGCGCACATCCATCTCCAGTTTGAACTGCGTCTCCAGATCGGCCTGCGATGTGGTCACGCGCGGATCGATCTTCATTTCAAACGGAGCGGTCAGACTCTTCCCCTTGGCGGTCAAACGCACCTGATAGTTGCCGGGCACGGCCAGCGGCCCTTTCGCGCCATCGTTGTACTCCCACAGATAATAATTCGGGACGCGATTCGCCTCCTCGTAATGCAAATCCCACACGAAGCGATTCAAACCGTCCTCAGGCTTAATTTCCTTCTCGCGCTTCTTGTCGTCAGGATCGAGCGGCTCATCGAGCGGCTCCGATCTGTTGCTGGAGTAGGTGCGAACCACATTGCCCGTAGCATCCAGAATTTCAATTTTTACTTCCTCCTTGGTTTCGGGTTTCGGGGCCTGCTTGAGATAGAAATAGATAACCGCGCCGCTCGGAGGATTCTTCCCGTCAAATGATAATTTTGCTGGCGCCTCTCCCGTATGCACGCGATAAGCGGTTGCGGGTTTGTAGAGATGCACGTCTTCCGCAGCGACCGAATCGGCGAACTGGCGGAGCGGCGAAACATCGTCAAGGATCCAGAACGAGCGCCCATGCGTCGCCAAGACTAAGTCGTCATTCTTAATGACGAGGTCATGAACCGGTGTGAGCGGCAAATTGATTTGCAGTGCACGCCAATGCCCGCCGTCGTCGAACGAAACAAACACGCCGCGCTCGGTTCCGGCATAGAGCAAATCTTTCTTCTTTGGATCTTCTCGAACCGCGCGCACGAACGCCCCATCCGGAATGCCCGCCGTGATGCGGGTCCATGTCGAGCCGTAATTGGTCGTCTTGTAAATATAAGGCGCCAGATCGTCATTCTGATGGCGGTCGACCGCGACGTAGGCGGTGCCCGCATCGTGCGGAGACGCTTCAATCAAGCTGATGCGGCTCCATTCAGCGAAATCTTTCGGCGTCACGTTCGACCAAGTCTTCCCTTCATCGCGTGTAAGTTGAATCAAGCCATCATCGGTGCCAGCCCAGATGAGCCCTTTCGCTAACGGCGACGGAGCAATCGTGAAGACAGTGTCGTAATATTCTGTGCCCGTGTCATCGATCGTGATCGGCCCGCCCGAGGGCTGCTGTTTCGATTTATCGTTGCGCGTCAGGTCGCCGCTGATCGCATCCCAATGCGTTCCACCGTCAGAGGTTTTGAAAATGCGCTCGCCTCCGTAGTAAATCGTGCCGGGGTCAAACGGCGAGGTAACGATCGGCGCCGTCCACTGGAAGCGATGATCGAGCACCGCGGCGCCGCGCGCGTCGGTGAGTTCCGGCCACACCGCAATACTTTTGACCTGATTGGTGCGCCGGTCGAAGCGTGTGATATTGCCCTGATAGTCGCCGGCATAAACAATGTTTGGGTCGGTTGGATTCGGCGCAATGTATCCTGCCTCTCCGCCGCCGACCACATACCAATCGGGCGCACCAATCGCGCCGTCATCGCTGCGACTGGCGATGGCAACCGTCGAATTATCCTGCTGCGAGCCGTAAACGTAGTAGGGCGTCCGCGTGTCGGTGATTACGTGATAGAACTGCGCGGTCGGCTGATTGTCCTCACGTGTCCACGACTTTCCGCCGTCCAAACTGACCGTGACGCCGCCGTCGTTGGAGGCGATCATGCGTTTCGTATCTTTCGGATCAATCCACAACCCGTGATTGTCGCCGTGCGGAACTTTTACTTTATTGAAGTTCCGTCCACCGTCTGTTGACTTGAAGAACTCCACATCGGCGACGTAGACCGTGTTCGCATCCTGCGGATCGGCGATCACGTGCATGTAATACCATGCGCGTTGCACGAGTCCGTGACTGCCATTAACTAAATCCCACGTATCGCCGCCATCGTCGGAACGATAAAGACCGCCTTCTTTGGCCTCGATCAAAACATAAACGCGGTCAGAATTTGCGCCGACCGCCAGGCCGATGCGGCCGTACGGTCCCGGAGGAAGGCCATGTTCGTCCAGTTTTTTCCAGGTAGCGCCGCCATCGTTCGAGCGATAAATACCGCTTCCAGGGCCGCCACTAGAGAGCGACCACGGCGTCCGGCGCGATTCCCAGAGTGCGGCAAACAGAATGTTGGCATTTTCGGGATCGAAGGCAACATCGATCGCTCCCGTATTCTCATCTTTGAAAAGAACCTTGTCCCAGGTTTTGCCGCCGTCGAGCGTGCGGAAAACGCCGCGCTCGGAGTTCGGGCCATAGGGGTGGCCGAGCGCCGCGACCAAAACTATATCGGGATTGCGGGGATTCACAATCACTTTGCCGATCGCGCGCGAATCTTTCAGGCCGACATTCTTCCACGTCTTGCCCGCGTCAACCGACTTCCAGACGCCGTCGCCTTGACCAATGTTTCCGCGAATGCAAGCCTCGCCCGTGCCGACGTAAACGACGTTGGGATCAGACGCAGCAACGGCGATGCTGCCGATCGACGGCGATCCAGCTTTATCGAAAGCGTAAGACCAGGTGTTCGCGCCATCCGTCGATTTCCAAACGCCGCCGCCCGTGGCGCCGAAATAGTAAGTCGACGGATCGCCGGGAATTCCCGCGGCGGTCAAAGAGCGCCCGCCACGAAAAGGCCCGATGGAACGGTATTTCATGCCGCGAAAGAGCGGATCGCCTTCCTCGTCTTTACTTGTGTCTTTGTCGTCGTTCGCAGTAGTAGTTTTACTGGCATTTTTTGCCGATGTATCTGCCTTGCGATAACTCTCTTTTTGCTGCGAAAAAGTAAGCGTTGCCGATAGCAGCACAAAACACAACGGCAGGACGAAGCGCGCACGCACGTGTTCAATCATCAATCGAATGGCCCCTGGGGAAGAATTTGTACGAGGCTAATGGTAATGCCAGGAGCGGTAACATACAAATTCTCGGGACCTACTTCTCCATAAGAACGCCTCGTCAGCATGGCTCGAGCGTCTTGCCAAAACCTCACCACGGCGAGCACCGGAGCCAAACGGAAATTCGATTTCAGCTACGTACCCTTGTAGTCACTATGACGCCTCACTAAAGATAGCTTTATTTGTGCCGTTGCCGCCTAGAATGTTTTAAACATTTCGATTGATTTTTGCTTGAAACAGAACCAGCCGAAAATGCAACGACAGTTCACATCGAACGACGTGATCGCGCTGACCGGAATTAGCGGCCGTCAGCTGCAATGGTGGGATGAACGCGGCATCGTTATGCCCGCTCGCCAGGGACACCGGCGTATTTACAACTGGGACGACCTCCTCACCGTCGCGGTTATCTGCCAACTGCGCCGGCGCGGCTTCTCGCTACAACGCATGCGCAAAGTGATCCGGTTTCTACAGCAGGAATTTGGCACCAGTCTGGCAGCTACGGTCGGCGCATCTTCGGAGTATCACCTGCTGACCGATGGCACTCATCTTTATTTGCGCACTTCGGCGCGCCAAGTCGTCGATCTGATCAAAAATGCGCGACAGGCGATGTTCGATATTTGTCTCAGCGACGAGGTGCGGCGGGTTCGTGCCGAAGTTGTTTCGCGCAAGAAAGCTGCGGCTTCAGAAAATGTTCGGTTTTTGCGGCGGCAGAGAGCGTGAAAAGCAGTGCGTAAATCGATGCATACACGAAAGGCGGGAGGCACATGATGATCGGCGAATTAAGCATTATCAATGAGTGGATTCCCGAGCAGATGGAA
>Ga0210391_10001136_pt1 | contig 24837 bp, 23 predicted proteins | sample IncBWC12OmetaG_FD_160573 | JGI IMG/M metagenome (GOLD analysis project Ga0210391, IMG submission 160573) | Forest soil microbial communities from Barre Woods Harvard Forest LTER site, Petersham, Massachusetts, United States - Inc-BW-C-12-O ...
AAGCCCGCCAGCCATGCGGAGAGGTGTCCGAGCGGTTTAAGGAGCACGCTTGGAAAGCGTGTGTTGGGGAAACTCAACCGTGGGTTCGAATCCCACCCTCTCCGCCACACCCATCGTGTACGGCGCGCAAATTCCCCGCTAGATTTGCAGGGAGCCCTTTGAAATGAATCCCAGTCGCATCGGAGTCGGCATCTTACTGGCGACATTTATCACCGTGCCGACTCGGGTGAAGGCAAAAGGGGCGCCCGCTCCGGCCACAGCCGGGCCCGACGCCCAAATTTCGACTTCAACCGCTCCCCGTCGTGCCAGAATCCAGCTTCCATGGAACATCGCGAAGGGAAATCTCAAGAAAGGCAATAATCCCGTTTATCCGAGCCAGGCGCGGGCCGCCGGGATCTCCGCTACCCTTGTTGCACACTTAGTCGTAACAACGGACGGATCGATGGGCACGGTCGAGGTGGTTTCTGGGCCTCCGATGTTTCTTCAAGCCGTTACGGATACGATTCGCGAATGGCAATTTCGAACGATTCTGCTGGGTGGACAGCCTGTGGAATTCGACACGACGCTCGCCGTGGTATTTGCCCTGGGCGCCAAGGATGAGGTTTCAATCATCGGGGCAAAACCGGCGCCGGTCCCCTCGACCGTGCCGATCGAGGAAAGCCCAGTGCCGACTTCGTTGGTCCTGGAGCAAATAGAATCCCTGCCCATGGGCAGCCACTTCACGCCCATCGCGGACCTTGACCCGGGGCCCGTGGCGCATCCTGCGCGCATTAAGGTTCCGGCCGACGTCCAGGAGAAAAATCTGATTCACCGGGTGTACGCGACGTATCCGTCGCGCGCCTTTGATCAGCAGATTACCGGAACCGTCCTGCTGCACGTGATCATTGCGCGGGACGGCTCGGTGCTGAGGGTGAGCTACATATCGGGTCCGAAGATGCTTAAAGACGCTGCCATGGACGCGGTCATGGAGTGGAAGTACAAACCGACGCCGGTGAATGGCCAGCCCGTTGAGGTCGACACTACCGTGAAAATGGTCTTTTCGCTCCAGCCGACGCGCGGAAGAAGACAATGATTCCCATTCGGCTTGCGCTTGGCGTCTTGCTGGCGATATCGGTGGCCGTGCCGGCGCGGGTTCTGCAATGAATGATCGGGAGAGAGTGGTCCTTCACGGAGTCTGGCGGCGACTCACGGTTACTCCCTTGTTTTGAATCCCACCCTCTCCGCCCTCTCTACTCCACGTGGACGGCCTTCTGAAGGCTCACGTTGTCCCCGTCGCCGCGCCTCAATTTGCGGAAAATGATCGTCGAAAACACGGTAAATGCGCCCAGCACGAAGAACGCCTCATGGATTCCGTGAATCATCTCGAGAGGATTCGACCCACGTCCGGCGGGAATGAAGAACGCCGTCGCCAGCCCCGCCGACGCGACGCCAAAGCTCATCGACATCTGCTGCATCGTGCTGGCGATCGAGCTGGCGTTGCTCGTCTCTTCTTCGGTGATATCCGCGTAGACCAGCGTGTTCATGCTGGTATATTGCAGGGAAGTGAGCGCTCCGTAGAAAAACGCGAGACTCACAATTTCCCATACGGGCGTGTGCAGCCCGATCGTCGCGAACAGAAGCAGCAAGACTCCGATGATCAGCGTGTTGGAAATCAGCACGCCGCGAAAGCCGACCTTTCGCAGGATCGCCGGCATCGAAAACTTCAGCATCATCGCTGCGGCCGCCTGGGGCATGATCAGCAAGCCGGATTCGACCGGCGTGTACCCCAGCCCCACCTGATACAGCAGCGGCAGCAGAAATGGTACGCCGCCGATCCCCAGCCGCGTGAAAAAGCTTCCGCTCACCGACGCCGCGAAAGTCCGTATGCGAAACAGATTCAGATGCAGCAACGGAAAAGGCTCGCTCCTCGCGTGCAGCCAATACGCCCCGATCAGCGCCAGCGAAACCACCAGCAGTGCCGACACTTCGATCGGACTCAGAGTATGCTCGCCGAATACCTCCAAGACGTAGGACAGCAGTCCAATCCCAGAGCCGAAAAGAACGAGGCCCACGACATCCAGCGCCGGCGTTTTCTCCTCGCGATAATCCGGCAGGTGCAGATACACCATCAGCAGCCCAATCAGCCCAATCGGAATATTCACGAAGAAGATCACCCGCCAGTGAAGATAGCGAACGATGAGCCCGCCGGCCACGGGCCCCAGCATCGGGCCGATCAAACCGGGTATGGCCACGAAGCTCATCGCGCGAATCAGCTCAGACTTGGCGAACGTCCGCACCAGCGTTAGCCTCCCGACGGGTACCATCATCGCGCCGCCGCAGCCCTGCAGAATGCGGCAGGCGACCAGCAGTCGAATGTCGCTCGATATTCCGCACAGAAACGAGCCCAGCGTGAAAAGTCCGATCGCCGAGGCAAAGACGCGGCGAGTGCCGAACCGGTCGGCCATCCAGCCGCTGATGGGGATAAATACCGCCAGCGCTAGCGTGTAGCTCGCGAGCACGGATTTCATGCTCAGCGGTGTCACTCTGAGAGCGGCTGAAATCGTGGGCACGGCCGTGTTCAGAATCGTGGTATCCAGCGATTCCATGAAAAACGCGACGGCCACGAGCCACGGCAACAGGCGCTTGCTCGCCGCCGCGGATCCCGGGGGTAGGGACGGGGTTGCCGGGGTGTCGAAAGGAGTGGAAGCCATGGCCGAGGTGGGCGCGCTGGAATGTGTGCCCGCTTCCACGCCGCCGCCCATAGAGATTCCTATGAGATCCCGTTTGGTGCAAGGGAAGCGCTGCAACCTTTCGCCCCGGGGGCGCGCCATACCCGAATCCCTGTATGGCGATGCAGCCGGGGGCTTTGCGATCATGGCCCCCGGAAAGCGCAAGCCATCCAACAGGACAGGATATTTGTGGCGCCCCTGAAAGTTCTAATCGTCGACGACCACGAGTTGGTTCGGAGAGGCATCCGCTCGCTTTTGTCTCTCGCTCCTCACACCGCCGTCTGCGGCGAAGCCGGCGACGGGCTGGGAGCGTTGATGAAGGCCCGCCTGCTCCGCCCGGACATCGTAATCATGGATGTGTCCATGCCCCGCATGGACGGCATCGAGGCTACGAAGATCCTGCGCCAGGAATTTCCCGCAACTGAAGTCATCGTCATCAGCCAGAACGATGCCGTGCTCGTCGCGCCGCAAATTGCCAAGACCGGCGCCCGGGCGTACATCGCGAAATCCAAATTGGGCGTTCAGCTGCTTCCGGCGATCGAAGGCATCGTCAGTGGCCGCCAGTCCAGCACGGCGGAAGCGTCCCCCGCGGCTCCGGAACAGAGCTCGGAAGCGTCCCCGAGCGTGAACGAGCGGCTTTTTCGGGAGATGCTCGACGCCCTGCCCACGGCCATCGTGGATTCCTCAGACGACGCAATCGTCAGCAAGAACTTGAGCGGCAGGATCACAAGCTGGAACAAGAGTGCCGAGCGAATCTTCGGCTACTCGGCGAGCGAAGCGGTCGGCCAGAACGTCACCATGATCATTCCGCCGGAGCGGCGCGATGAGGAATTGGAAATTCTGGCGCGTCTCGCGCGGGGCGAACGCATCGAGCATTTCGACACCGTCCGGCGCCGCAAAGACGGAACGCTGATCGACGTCTCGCTCACCGTCTCGCCGATCCGCAATCCCGCAGGGCAGATCGTAGGGGCCTCGAAAGTCGCCCGGGACATCACCGAACGGATCCGCGCCGAAAAGGCGGTGCGCGAAAGTGAGGAGCGGTTCCGAGCCATCGTGGAGACGACACCGGAGTGCGTGAAACTTGTCGCGCCCGACGGCACTTTAGAGCAGATGAACACTTCCGGCCTTCGGATGATCGGGGCCGATTTGCCCGAGGCGGTCGTGGGCAGGAGCGTGTACGACCTCGTCGCTCCCGAGGACCGTGCGAGGTTTCGAGCCTTCAACGAGGAGGTCTGCTCCGGCCGGAAGGGCACTCTCGCATTCGATATCGTCGGCTTGAATGGCGTGCGCCGGCGCATGGAAACGCACGCCGCTCCGATGTGCACGCCGGACGGCAAGATCGTTCAGCTTGCCGTCACGAGGGACGTTTCCGAGCGCAAGCTGGCGGAGGAGCGCGAACGCAGGATCACGACTGAAGCGGTCGCGACCAATGCGAAATTCCGTGCTGTATTCGAGCAGACCTCGGTGTTTGCTGCGATTATGACGAACGACGGGGTCGTCATCGACGCCAACAGGATGTGCCTCGACGCGTGTGGCTATCGGGCCGAGGATGTGCTGGGAAAACCCCTATGGGAAACGGGATGGTGGCGGGGTTCTGAGCAATCTCGGGAAAGGATTCGCGCCGCGACGCCTCTGGTCGCGCAGGGAGTTCCGTACCGCGAGATGCTCGAGTATTCGTGGGCCGACGGCACTGTGCGCCTGGTTGACTTCGCGCTGTATCCGATCATGGACGATCAAAATCGGGTGATTTTTCTGCACCCGACTGGAGTGGACATCACCGATTTGAAACGCGCGGAAGAAAACTACCGGAAGCTCGTCGAATCGCTCGACGCGGAAGTGCGCGCTCGCACCGACGAGCTGGAAAGCCGCAACGCCGAGGTGATTCGCCAGTCCGAGCTGCTGCGCGAGTTTTCGCAGCGCTTATTGCAGACGCAGGACGCGGAACGCCGGCATATCGCGCGCGAACTGCACGACAGCGCCGGTCAGACTCTGGCGGTGCTGAGCATGGACATTGCGGCGCTGGTTCAGAAGGCGGGCACAGACGCTCCGGAGCTTCGGGCAGCCGTGGAGAGGATCGAAAATACCGCAAGGCAGCTGCAGAACGAGATTCGGACGACATCGTATCTGCTGCATCCGCCGCTGCTCGATGAGGCCGGATTGTCGTCCGCGCTGGGCTGGTACGTGCAGGGACTGACGGAGCGCAACGCGCTCGAAATCGATCTCACCCTTGCGGAGGGTTTCGGACGACTTCCGCGAGACATGGAGCTGGTGATCTTCCGCCTGGTGCAGGAATCGCTGACGAACATTCACCGTCACTCCGGCAGCAAGACAGCGGCCATCCGACTCAGCCGTAACGCTCGGGAGATTCGGCTTGAGATCAGGGACCGAGGGCAGGGTATTTCCTCCGAACGGCTCGCGGACATACAATCCGGCGCCGCTGGCGTGGGCACACGTGGAATGCGCGAACGCGTCCGTCAGTTTGAAGGCAAGATCAAATTCGAATCCAGCGCCTCGGGAACGAAGATTGTAGTTACTTTCCCGATTCCGAAATCCGAGCCTCGCCAAACGGGAATGGAATCCAGCGTCGAATCGACGCCTGCCACGGTCTAACGCGCTCCCCGGTAGTTCACTGCGAATTCCACGACCTGCTTGCCAACCAGCGCCAGCTGGGCGGCGATCCTTTCATCCGTACATCCTCCGTTTGCGTCAAACAGTTTCTCGGATGTGTTCAGCGTGGCGCCGAACGGCGTCGGCCAGCCTCGTAGCGCGTGCACGATGGAGCGCAGCGCGGCAAGCGTGCTCACGGAGGCTTGCCATCCGGCGGCACTGACGATGCAACCGACGGCCCGCCCGTCGAGGTAGCCGCGCTCGTCGTCGCGCAGATCTTCCAGCAGATCAAGAGCGTTTTTCACCAGGCCGGAAACTCCGCCGTGGTAACCGGGACTGGCCACAATCAGCCCATCGGCGCGGCGCACCGTCTCGACGAGCTGGCGCTGTTCGTCGTTCCGCTCGGGATGTTCCGGGACGTAGTGGGGGAGCCGGGAAAGAAACCCTCCGTCGAAGAAATGCGTGCGCCCGCCGGCTGCTTGGGCGGCTTGGAGTGAAATTCTGATTGCACGGTCCGTTGAGGACGCCGGTCGTGTCGTGCCACCGATGCCGACGATCAGAGGCCTCCCCGGATTGTCGGCGTGAATTGTATCTGCCATCGTCGCACTGTTCATCTATCACTCTCCGGGGCTAAATCCCCAGGACATTATTTGAAAAGATCGAGCGATTCCCGGATTCGGTCGTGGACAAAGTGCAGCTGTTCCGGTGTGATGGCGTAGGGCGGCAGCACGTAGATCACGTTGCCTAGCGGGCGCAGCAGCACGCCGGAATCGAGGAAGAATTTGTAGAGCTTGGGCTTCAGGTTCGAGAAATACCCGGCGTCCTCGGCGCGCAGCTCGATGGCGGCCATCGTGCCGATCGAGCGGACATCGCCGACGGCGGGATGCTTCTGGATCGCTGCCAGGCGTTCGCAGTGGATGAGTGAGATGGCGGCAATGCGCTCAAACACCGGTTCCTTCTCGAAAATGCGCAGGCTGGCAGCGCCGGCTGCCGCCGCGATCGGATTGCCGGTGTAGGAATGACCGTGATAGAAGGTGCGCGAGCGATCCCTGCTGACGAAGGATTTGTGAATCGCGTCAGTAGACACCGTGGCGCCCATCGGTAAGACTCCGCCGGTGAGGCCTTTTGACAGGCACAGGATGTCGGGCGTGATGCCGGCGAGCTCGCACGCGAACATTTTTCCTGTGCGGCCGAAGCCGGTCAGCACTTCGTCGGCAATCAGCAGCACCTCGTGCTCGTCGCAGGCTTTTCGCATGCGCTGCAGGAATTCAACGGGGTGCACGATCATTCCGCCGGCGCCCTGCAGCAGAGGCTCGACAATCACGGCGGCGATCTCGCGGCCCTGTTCTTGCAGTAATCTTTCCAGTTGCTCCGCGCACTCGATCACGCACGTGGCTCGAGTTTTTCCCACCGGGCAGCGATGGCAAGACGCGGAATGAACGCGGTGCACGGGAAACAGCATCGAGCGGAACGGATCGGTGAACGCCGACGGCGCACCGACCGACATGGCGCCCGCCGTGTCGCCGTGATAGGCGTGCTCGAGCGCGACAATCGAGTGTTTTTCTGGACGGCCGATGTTTTGCCAGTACTGCAGCGCTGTTTTGAGCGCGACTTCGACCGCGGTTGAGCCGTCGTCGGAGAAGAAAATGTGTTCCAGGCTGGGCGGCAGTATTTTCCTGAGCCCAGCGCCCAGCTTGTCGGCTGCGTCATGCGTAAATCCGGCGAGCAGGACGTGATCGACTTTTGCAGCCTGCTCCGCGATGGCCTCGGTGATCGCCGGATGGCCGTGGCCGTGAAGGTTTACCCACCAGGACGATATTCCGTCGATCAATTTGCGGCCGTCGGCGGTGTGCAGATAGACGCCTTCGGCTCGCACGATCTGAATCGGCGGCGGATCGAGGGCTTCCTGTGTGAAGGGATGCCAGATGCGGAGATCGGGGCTCACGTGTGAAAGACTCGCGGGTCGAACGTTTTGTGAAATGCTTCGAGGAGCGTCGCGCGAGTGAGTTTCGTCAACCTAGGAACGACTCCCACGACTTTCGTTCGGCCGTAGTGCTCGATGGCCTTGCGATTGTCCGTGTCCGGCCGACCGGCCATGATCACTCCCCGCACGGTCAATCGCGCTGTGCGGAGCGCGGCGAGCGAAAGCAGGGTGTGGTTGATCGTGCCAAGCGTGGTGCGCGCAACGAGCAGGACCCGGAGGCCGAGATGTTTCATAAGGTCCGTCATCAGCTGCGTGTCATTGATCGGCACGAACGCGCCGCCGGCGCCTTCGACGATCAGATTTTCCTTCACGCCGATTGCCGGGAGCCGGATATCGTCGAAATCGATTCGCACCCCGGCCTTCTGCGCGGCCAGATGCGGCGAGACGGGCGGCCCGAAGCGGTAGGACTCACGAAGTATCTTGGCGCGCGGAAGCTCCGCAATGCGAGCTACGGTGCGGCTATCGGTTCCCTCGCGCGTGCCTGTTTGGATCGGCTTCCAGTAGTAGGCGTCGAGTGCGGCGCAGAGCAGAGCCGAAACGACAGTTTTTCCAACGCCGGTATCCGTTCCGGTGATGAAGAAACGCTCAGGCATGTACGGCGCCGGCGACTGTGGAAGCGACGGAGCGCGGCAGGGAATCGCGCGCCGCTTCGATCGCCGCGACAAGGGCATGAATCTGTTCGACGGTGATGCGGCTGGTGAGCGAAAATCGCAGACGCGCCGTGCCGGCGGGCACGGTTGGCGGGCGGATGGGGCGCACCGCGAAACCGCTGCCCTGAAGGTTCGTGGCGAAGTGGACGGCTGATTCGTTGCTGCCGAGAATTACGGGCACGATGTGTGTGGCGCTGGTGCCGCAATCGAAGCCTCGCGCGGTGAGGCGGTCACGGAGGTGCGTCGAGATCTCGCGCAGATGCGCGCGCTCGGAATCAGCGGCCCGTGCCAGTGCCAAAGCGGCCCGAATCTGGCGCGCGAAATACGGCGGCATCGCCGTGCTGAATATGAATGTCCGCGCGCGATTGACGAGATAGTCCTTCAGAGTCCGCGAGCCGCAGACGAATGCGCCCGCGCTGGCCAGCGCTTTTCCGCACGTGTGCACGGCTGCGAGGATTTCAGGATCACGCGCGTGGCCGGCGGCGACTCCGCGCCCGCCCGCTCCGCAAACTCCCGTGGCGTGCGCCTCATCGAGCACCATGGCGGCGCCGTATGCGCGCGCCAGACGTAGCCCGGCGTCGAGCGGGGCGATGTCGCCTTCCATGCTGAAAACAGTTTCCGTGACGATCACCTTCGCACCGGGCGTGCCGGCACGGTCGCGAAGCGCCGCTTCGAGAGCTGCCAGATCGCGATGGGGATAGATCACTTTCGTAGCGCCGGAAAGCCGCATTCCGTCGATCAGGCTGGCGTGATTTTGCGCGTCGGAGAAAACCGTGTCGCCGGGTCTCAAAATCGCGGCGAGAAGGCCGACGTTAGCGGCATAACCCGATCCGAAATAGAGCGCAGATTCAGTACCGGCAAATTCCGCGAATTCCGATTCGACTTCCGTCCATTCCGCCGCCTGGCCTGACAGGAGCCGCGAGCCCGTCGAGCCGACCGAGTGAGTGTTCGCGACAGCCCTGGCCACGGCTCGCTTCAGCCGGGGATCGGCTGCGAGGCCGAGGTAGTCGTTCGAATTAAGATTCACGCCTCCTGGACGGTCGAGGGTTCGAAACTGCGATCGCGCGCGAAGATCGTCGAGCTCTTGCGCCATGCGCTCGCGGATTTTGCGCGCCGGCTGGCTGCCATTCGCCGCTGCATTCGGCTCAGGCACTCTGCGCGGCCCTCATGCCGAGTGTTTCGAGCAAGCGGTGATCGGCATCCGCGCCAGGGTTCGGCGTGGTGAGAAGTTTTTCGCCGGTGAAGATGGAATTGGCACCGGCGAGGAAACAGAGCGTGACGGCTTCCGGCGAAAGCCCGCGGCGTCCGGCTGCGAGCCGCACTCGCGAAGCGGGCATCAGGATGCGGGCCGTGGCGATGGTGCGCACCATCACGAGTGGGTCGAGTTCTTCGGCCCGGCCGAGCGGAGTGCCTTCGCTGGGCACGAGCAGATTGATCGGCACGCTTTCAGGATGCGGATTCAGGCGCGCCAATTGCTCGAGCAGGCTGAGGCGATCTTCGTCCGATTCGCCCATGCCGAGAATGCCGCCGCAACAGACGGTGATGCCGGCTTTGCGCACGTGGCCGATTGTCTGAAGGCGATCTTCGTAAACGCGCGTGCTGATGATTTCGCCGTAAAATTCCGGCGATGTATCCAAATTGTGGTTGTAGGCGCTCAGCCCCGCCTCTTTAAGGCGTTGCGCCTGAGATTCGGTAAGCATTCCGAGCGTGCAGCAGACCTCCAGATCCAGTGCCGCAACACCGCGCACCATTTCGAGCACGCGGTCGAAATCCTTACCGTCATGTACCTGCCGCCAGGCAGCGCCCATGCAGAATCGCGTCGCTCCTTCCGCCTTCGCTCGATGCGCCGCTTGAACTACCTCCTGCGCATTCATGAGCTCCTGCCGCGCCACGCCCGTCCTATAGTGCGCGCTCTGCGAGCAGTAGGCGCAGTCTTCAGGGCAGCCGCCGGTTTTGATGGAGAGAAGGCGGCAGAGCTGCACTTCGTCGGGGCGGTGGAATTTACGGTGGGCCAGCTGGGCCTGGAAAATCAATTCGGGGAAGGGCAGGGTGAAAATCTGGCGGATCTCGTCGCGCGCCCAATCGTGGCGGAGTTGCGTCATCCATTGACCTCGTGTCGCCGTTAAAGATATCAAAATCGGCCTCGCGCGCGGCGGGAAAACTGACCGCGTGCGGCACGGGCGCCGTTTGCTATGATTTGGGTCCCATGGAAAAGCTGACTCGAAAACCTCCTACGAATCCAGCAGCGATCTATCACCAACGCGATGGAATTTATGCGCCGGAACTTGTGGCGGCGGCGATTGTGGACCTGGATTTCTTTTCCTGGCTGGCGAAGACTCCCACGGATATCGCGGGAATTTGCGCGGCGTTCGGATTTGCCGAGCGGCCGGTGGACGCCATGATGACGCTTTTCTGCGCGCACGGGTACGTGGAGAAAAAGGGCGGGGCATTTCATTTGTGCGAGACGGCGCGGGAGTTTCTGGTGCGCGAGTCGCCTTGGTTTGTGGGCCCTTATTTCACGCACTTTCGCGGCCGGCCGGTTTATCAGGGGATGCTCGAGACGTTGCGCACGGACAAGCCGGGCGGCTGGGCCGGCGCGCCGACGCGGAAGCCATGGGCCCAGTCCATGGAGGACGATCAGTTCGCCGAGGAATTTACCGGGACCATGGACGCGCGTGGGATGGTCGTAGGCCCGGTGCTGGCGTCGACGCTCGATCTGAGGGCGCGGGGGCATTTGCTCGATGTGGCCGGCGGCTCCGGCATTTACTCCTGCTGTATCGCCGCGGCGCATCCCGATTGGAAGGCCACGGTATTTGAGCGCCCGCCCGTGGATCGCGTGACGCGGAAATGCATCGCTCGGCGCGGGTATACGGAGCGGGTCGATGTGATCTCGGGAGATATGTTCCGCCAGGAGCTTCCCGGCGATTACGACGTCCATCTCTGGTCCAACGCGCTGCACGACTGGGATGCGCCCCTGTGCAGGGAGCTCGTGGCGAAATCGTTTGCGGCGCTGCCGTCGGGCGGGCGGGTGGTGGTGCACGACAAGCATTTGAACCGGGAGAAGACCGGGCCGCTGGGGATCGCGGAGCATTCCGTGTTTTTGATGGCCGCCACGGAGGGGCGGTATTATTCCGTTGCGGAGATCGAGGAGTTCCTGCTTGGGGCGGGCTTTGTGGACGTCGGTTTTCGGGATGTAATTCTGGATTTCAGCATTATTACGGCGCGGAAGCCTTAACCGGCCTCACGAGCGAAAGCCCCTTTTCTCGGAAGCGTAGTTGTCGGAGGTGAATCTCCGACCTTCTGGCAACCTCGCTCCGGATCGGCGCCGGGGCGATACGGTTCCTGGCAGAGAGTTCCTTCGGCTTCGCTCAGGATCAGGGCGATCGGAGCGGAGTTTCCCAACGGTTCGATTCGGCTGCGCGGAAGATGGCGTCGATGACGGCCATATTTTTCACGGAGTCCTCCAGCGGGACCGGAACGTCTGTGCCTTCACGCACCGCCTTTGAAAACAGATCGCCCTGGATCGTGAACTGATTGCACGCGGGAATCGATTCGATCGCGATTCCGCCGCCTGTGGCATCCCCGGGATTGTCGTCGATCACGATTTTGCTCGGTTCTTCGATTATGGGATTGATGGGGCGGTCGATTTCGATGCGGCCTTTGCTTCCGAGGAACGCCATTCGCTGGTTGTAACCGATCTGCGTCGAGCAGGTGAAGACCGCCTGCCCGGCGGGAAACTCGAGAATCGCCGAGGTGAGCCGATCCGTGCGCATTTCCGGGTCGCGGTCGATCAGCGCGCTCACGCGCGTGGGCTCCTGCTCGAAAATGAATCGCGAGAGCGTCACGGGGTAACAGCCGATATCGAGCATCGCGCCTCCGCCGGATTCCAGCGTGTTGCGCACGTCGTGCGGATCACGGTTGAAATATCCGCACGAGGCGGTCATCACGCGCAGGTCTCCGAGTCGCCCTTCGCGGACCATTTGGCGAACGCGCAGCCATCGGGGATGGGTGCGGACCATGAAACCCTCGCCGATTTTCACGCCGGCGCGGTCGCGTGCCGTAAGGAGCTGGCGCGCCTCGGCGGCATTCATGCCAACGGGTTTTTCGCACAAGACATGCTTGCCGGCTTCGGCTGCGCGGATCGACCACGGCACGTGCAGATGATTGGGCAGGGGATTGTAGATCACGTCGATTTCGGGGTCGGCGAGGAGCTCGTCGTAGGAGCCCCAGGCGCGTGGGATTGCGAGCGATCGGGCGGTTTCTTTGGCTTTGGGGAGGTCGCGGGAAGCGATGGCTACGATTTCACATTCCTGGCAGGCGCGCATCGCGGGGATTACGCGCCGAACGGCGATGCCGGCGACGCCCAGGATGCCCCAGCGGATTTTTTTCGATGGCACCGAAGCAAATCCCCTTGAATCGACGTGGGGAGTAGCGCCGGACGAAGGTCCGGCGCTAAACAGCGGCTGCGAACTGCCGCACGCGACCCGTGCTCGGCGGTGCTAGCGAGCGGCGGCTCCGACCGGTTTGCGGGCGGCGCGGACGCTGGCCAGTTCGGCGAGGCCGGCTAGCAGATCCTCGACCAGGTCTTCGGCGTTTTCGCAGCCAGGCGAGAGGCGCAGGAGCGAATCCGAAAGGCCGAGCCGGGCGCGAGCCTCCGCCGGGATTGACGCGTGCGTCATGGTGGCCGGGTGGCAGATCAGGGACTTCACGCCACCGAGGCTTTCACCCAAAGCGAAGAAGCGACGATTGGAGGCGAAGACAGCGACTTCTTCGCTGCTGCCCTCGATTTCGATCGAGATCATGCCGCCGAATCCGGTCATCTGGCGCTTGGCCACGTCATGACCCGGATGATTCGCGAGCCCCGGATAATACACGCGGCGGATGAGCGCGTGGCCGTCGAGCGCCTTGGCGATGGCGCGTGCGTTTTCTTCGTGGCGCAGCATGCGAAGCTCCAGGGTTTTCAAACCGCGCATGGTGAGCCAACAGTCAAAAGGCGATGGCACGGCGCCGGTGGCGTTCTGCAGGAACTTGATCGGCTCAAACACGGTTGCGTCTTTCGCCAGCGCGACGCCCTGCACCGTGTCGGAATGTCCGGCGAGATATTTTGTGACGCTGTGGACGACGATGTCCGCCCCCAGCTCGAAAGGCTGCTGGAAGCAAGGCGTCGCGAACGTGTTATCGACCACGACGAGTGCGCCGCGCGCGTGCGCGAGCTTGGCGACCGCAGCGATATCCGTGATCAGGAGGCGCGGATTGGTGGGCGATTCAATCCAGACGAGGCGCGTCCTGGGTGAAAGCGAGGCTTCGACGGCCTTCAGGTCAGCCGTGTCGATCTGCTTCGTGACCACACCGAAGTTCTGGTAGACCTTGTTGAGGATGCGGTAGGTGCCGCCGTAAACGTCGAGCGGGATGATGATTTCATCGCCCTGGCGCAGATATGCCTGCAGGACGGCGTTTTCCGCGGCGAGACCGGAGGCAAACGCGGCCGCGAATGGCACGCCTTCCAGCTCCGCGAGCACGGTTTCCAGGCGCTGGCGCGTGGGATTATTGGTGCGCGAATAGGAGTAGCCTTTATCTTGCCCCGGCGCTTCCTGTTCGTACGTCGAGGTCTGGAAAATCGGCGCGACCAGCGCTCCGGTTTCCGGTTCCGACGGCTGGCCTGCGTGGATCGTGCGCGTTGCGAACTTCATGTTCTCTCTCTCCCTTTGCGCTCGGCTGGGCGAAGCCCCCGCAGATACGGCGGGGCCTTCCCGGTCGCCTGGTGCGCCGCGATCGAAAAGCACGCTAGCCGCCGCCAACGGGGCCCGTACTTTTCGTAGGTACAACTTGGGAGTTGAATCTTCAATGACCGATTGACGGCCAGTTGAGGATCTTATCTCTCCCTGATCTCTCCCTTCGCCTGAGAGCGACCGGAGAGCCCTGTTTAGGGGCAGGAGTTAGCACCTTGGTTCTCGGACCAGGTTGCTGTGGCTTCCTAGGGCCTGTACCCTCAGCCACTCTTGATAAGCGCTGCCGTGAAGCAGCGCACAAATCGTAGCAAACGCGCGCCCGCTTGGTCAATAGTGACCGGCACCGGCAGATCGACGCGACGAATGGCGGCGCGGTCGCGCTTTCCACCGGCGCGAGAACCGGTATATACTCCGCTGCGCTCCTGCCTCCGCAGGATTTTTTGGCCCGGCATCGCGTCTCCGTTACAACCGGTTCGCTGGAGCAAATTCGGTAAGAGGGGAAACCAACGTGGCTCTGAAAATTACGGAGCGAGTTGTGGATGGCGTGACCGTGCTGGCCCTGGACGGGCGCATCGTGCTGGGTGAGGAGACCAACGAGTTCCGCGAAAAGATCAAGGCGCTGCTGGCCGAGGGCCGCAAGAAAATCCTGCTGAATCTGGATAATGTGACGCTGATCGACAGCACGGGGCTGGGCACGCTGGTCTCGGCGCATCACAGCGCCTCGGCGCGCGGAGCTTTCCTTCGCCTGAGCAATCTGGGCTCAAAATTCCAGGAAGTGCTGCAGGTCACCAAGCTGCTCACTGTCTTTGACGTTTCCCCAACGGAAGCCGAGGGCGTCAAAAGCTTTTCGAGCTAGCGCACGCACGTCTACCGCAATCGTTCATGCCTGAAAAATCCTCGAAAGGCGAAGTCGGCGTTGAGGTCATCGCCCCGGGTGGGTCGCGCCGCTTCGTGCGCATCGAAGAGACGCCTTTCCTCATCGGGCGCTCCGGCGAGACTGCCAAGCACCTCCAGCTCAAGGATCCCCGCATTTCGCGGCAGTGCGCGGCGATCGTTACCGACGGCGAGCACTACATCCTGGAAGATCGCGGGCAGCGCCACGGTATTTTCATCAATGGCGAGAAGATATCGCGGCAGGAGCTGCAGGATGGCGACGTTATCAGCTTCGGCGTGGAGAATTTCTACGAGCTGATGTTTCAGTCGTCCTTGCACGACACGTCGATCCCCGAACTGCTCAGCCGGATCGAAAATATTACCAGCAGCGACGCTCCGGCCGGCGGACTGCGCAAGCTGACGCTATTGCTCGAAGCGACCTCCCTGCTGCACTCGCGGCTTCCGCTCGAGGCGGTGCTGGGCACCATGCTCGACCATGCCATCTCGGTAACCGACGCGGACCGTGGATATCTGCTGGAGCCCGTGGCGTCCGGGCCGATGCGTCTCCGCCTGGGGCGCGGGCGGGGCGGGACGCGCCTTTCGACCGCCGAGGCTGCGCCCAGCCAAACCGCGCTGCAACAGGCGATCGCGCAGCAGGAAAGCATCATCACGGAAGACTTGGCGCAGGGCGGAGGGTCGCTGCAGGCGGCCGAAAGCATCATCGCGCAGCGGCTGCGCGCCGTCGTGGTGATTCCGCTCTACGCCATGTCGCGCGCGAGCACCACGGATTCCGCCGTTCATGAAAAGCGCGGCGAGTTTCTGGGTGTCGTTTATCTGGATTCCCGCCGGCCGGCGGCGTTCTCAAACCTCGACCGTCAGATCCTGGACGCTCTGGGCGTTGAAGCGGCAAGCATCCTGGACAACGCGAGGCTGGTAGAGCGCGAGCGCGAACGCGAACGAATGGAGCAGCAGCTCGCAATCGCCCGAGACATCCAGCAAGCGCTTCTCCCGCGCGGTTTGCGGGATTTTCCGCACCTAGGCATCAAGGGCATCAACCTGCCGTGCCTCACCGTCGGGGGCGATTATTTCGATGTCTTCTCGCTGGGTCCCGGGCGCACCGCATTCATCATTGCCGACGTTTCCGGCAAAGGGCTGGGCGCGGCGCTGTTGACGACCATGCTCCAGGGCGCCCTGTCTGGAATTCGCATGGGCATCGAGCCGTTGCAGGTCTTCAAACACATCAATAGCTTTCTCTGCGAGCACGAGGAAGTGGAACGATACGCCACGATGTTTTTGGGCATCTTGGGCGACGACGGGCAATTCGATTTTATCAACGCGGGTCACCCGTCGCCGTTCTTGCTACGTCGCGGCGGGATCGACGAACCGTGCACCGAAGGATCGTTCCCGGTGGGATTGATGCCCGACGCGGATTACGTGCCGACGCAGATGAAGCTCTCGCCAGGCGATACGCTGGTGCTATTCAGCGACGGCGTCACCGAAGCGATGGACCCGGACGATAACCTGTACGGAGGGCCGCGACTTCGCGATGCGCTCGCCGACCTTCAGGAAGCGAGTCTCGACCACGTGCAGAAGACCGTGCTCACCTCCATCGAGGCATTTACCCGCGGCGCCGCCCAGGCCGACGACATCACCCTCCTGCTGGTGCGCTATCGCGGCTAGCGTCGGTTGTCCTATCGACCGGTAATTCCCTCGCGTCGTGTTCCATCAAAGCAGTGGACAGCGTTTCCCGCCCCCGGTCTAATTGATCGAGTGAGGAACAGGCGGAGCGTCGGCTGAGGGGGTAGGCGATGAAACAGGTTGCGATATGGGGAGCGGTCTTATTGATGATGGCGTCCGCTGCCCACGCCCAGGGCAATCCGGCATCACTAGAGCGGTTTGGCTCGTCAACGCCGGCACTTTCGTTGGTCGCACCGGTCGCCGCTGACCCCGGGGCGGGCGATCCCGTTCCTGCCGAGCCGGAGCCAGCGCCACAAGGCGTCTACGGTGTGCTCCAGAATTACAACTGGCAGGCCTACGTCGGCTTCACCCACCTCACTTTTTATGAACTGCCCGGGGTGACCGGCCAGTTGAATGGGTTCAATATGTCTCTGGTTTACTACCCGCACAGCGGGCACTGGGCCGGGGACGGTGAGTTCGTAACGGGCTTCGCGCCGCAGTACGGCGTCAACACGCACCTGGCCATGGGGCTTGGCGGCGTGCGCTACCGCGTCGATGTGGGACACGGGCTCGAGGTTTGGGGACACGGAATGGTCGGCGGTGCGCATTTCTATCCGCAAACGGCCTTCGGCAGTCAGGACGCTTTTGCCTTCGATGTGGGCGGCGGCGTCGATTTGAATCCACATCACAGGCGGCTGGGGTTCCGCGGCCAGCTCGACTGGTCTCCCACGCTGTTCTTTGGCACGCACCAGTACAACCTCAGGGAATCGGTCGGAATCGTTTACCGCTTCTAGCGACCGTTCACGGGTCGGGTCCGCTGACACCCCTCGTCGGTGCTAGAGCTTGTATCCGATCTTTCGCAGAAAACTCCGCCGGGCCTTTACGTCTTCCGGCCCTTCAACGCCTTTGGGAGGGCTTCCGTCGACCACGCCTAGCACGGCGCGGCCTTGTTCGGTTTGCGTGAGGACCACTTCCACGGGATTCGCAGTAGCGCAATAGATTGAGCAGACCTCGAGACAGTCCCGGATGCGGCTGAGGAGATTGATCGGGTAGGCCTGGCGGATCAGCAGCACGAAGACGTGCCCGGCGCCGATGGCGAGGCAGTTGGCTACCGCAGCGGCGCGCAATTCCTCGTCGTTCGATTCAACGCGCACCAGGCACGGGCCGGAGGCTTCGTTGAAGGCGACCGCGAATTTCGCGCCTGGCACCGAGTTCACGACCGTTTCGTAGAGATCCTCGGCAGTCTTGATGAAGTGCGACTGACCGAGGATCAGGTTCGCATCCTGCGGGATTTGTAAGCGAACGGTTAGAAGGTCCATATTTTCATCTCTCACCAGGAAAAAAATTCCCACTAATGGAATCGCGGGGAAATGGTAACACCGCGTTTCGCCGGGAATCGGGCGTTTTCTCGAATGTTTTACAGCGATTGACCGATGTGTTTAATGGCAGCACACGTGCTGCAATGTTTTCGCGTCCGAAATATGGACGGCGCATCCAAAGGGGTAGGGCGGGCGAGGGCCATGTTGATTCGGAGTCTGCAGCAGGCGAAACGCTTCCTGAAAATTCTCTTCGGGTTCACCCTGATCGTTCTGGGTTTTGTAATGTTCTTCACGCCCGGACCGGGTTGGCTCACGATTCTGCTGGGCCTCGGAGTTCTTGCCGCTGAATTCGTCTGGGCGCGCCAGCTCCTCGATCGCCTCAAGAAACAGGGCGCTCGGATCCGCGACACCGTCTTCCCGCGCGCCGATCGCGCTGCCTGATCGGGTCTTGACCAGCCGCTCGCACCGAGCTTCCTCCGAGCCTCGATTTCGTTGTTTCGCGCCGCTGCCAGTTGTGTTTTCATGCCTCCGAATGACGGGAGGGCACCGTGTCCGCCAATTTTGAGAAGCGATGGTCCCAAAAATGGGCATTGATCACAGGCGCGAGCGCTGGAATCGGGCTGGCGCTGGCGAAGCTTCTCGCCGCAGGAGGCGCAAACCTGGTCTTGACGGCGCGCCGCGCCGATCGGCTCGAGGAGCTTGCCGCGGATCTGGCCGCCAAGCACGGGATTCACGTCGAGGTTTTGGCGACGGACCTGGCTCGGCCGGAAGCGCCCGCCGAAATCTTCGAGTTTACGAAGCGGAGGCTGATCGAGATCGAGCTGCTGGTGAATAACGCGGGGTTTGGCGCGTTTGGTTACATCCACGAAATTCCACAAGCGCGGATGCTCGAAATGATCCAGGTGAACTGCTCGGCGGTCGTAGAGCTGACCCGGCTGTACGTGCCTGGGATGGTTGAGCGGCGGCATGGAGATGTGCTGATTGTAGCTTCGGTGGCCGGATTTCAGGCCGTGCCTTATAACTCGGTGTATGCCGCGACAAAGGCTTTCGACCTGATCTTTGCGGAGGGTGTTGCGGAGGAGTTAAGCGAGTTTGGCGTGCGGGTCTGCGCCCTGTGCCCGGGATCGACCGACACGGAGTTTCAGGGAGTCGCGCAACAGCCGGATCGCGTGTTCCGAAGCGCGGAAACGGCGGAAAAGGTTGCGCGCGTGGGACTTGAGGGCCTGGCGGCAGGCAAGAGCAGCGTGATTTCAGGAGCGAAGAATGCGCTGATGATGGTGGGCGAACGGCTGGCGCCCCGGAGATTCGTGGCGCGGATGGCGGCGAAGATGATGCGACCCTCGGAGTCTTAACCGATGCGCGGGCGCCTTCGGCGCTCACGCACGCGATAGCAACGTGCCGTAGCCGGGCGCGCGGCCGCTTAGGCCCAACAGGCGCACACCTGCCCAAAGCGCATGGGGGAGGCTGGAGACCACCGGTACCTTGCAGCGCTGTTCCAGAGGCGCGAGAAGCTCCAAAGTCTTCAGCGCGCCGCAGGAAATCAGCAGCGCGTCGGCCCCGGGGGCCGATTGCCAGACTCCGGCGCTGAAGTCGAGCAGCTCCTGTGACGTCACCGGCGGGCGATCCTCGAAGCGTTCGATTCCCATCCCTTTCACGACGAGGACTTCGAATTCGTGTTCCTGAAGGAACGATTTGAGGCGCGCGCTGACCTCTTCGTTGTAGGCCGTGGCCACGGCCAACCGACGGCCGCCTACTGCCTGAAGCGCTTCGATAATTGCCGTGCTCATGGTCGTCGCAGGCAGGGCCGTCGCACGGGCGATTTTCTGCTGCAAGTCCCGGTTGAAGGCGGCGCCTTTGTAAAATGTGAGGGACGTCCCCATGACGGCAATGGCATTCGCGCCTCGGGCGGCCATTGTTTGTGCCGCCGGGACGATTCGGCCTACGACCTGGTCGTAACCTTCCGGAGTCATGCGTTCAAGGCCAACGCCGGTGGCGCGAAATTCAACACCGGACGGGTACATCATGCGTGCTTCGGGCGGCACCGGGGTGTTTGCCGGCGGAAAGATCATGCCGAGCACCGGATCCGCTGCGCGCACGGGCCCAGGCAGTGAGGCTCCCGCCACTCCGGCGGCGGCAATTTTCAGGAATCGGCGGCGCGATGTTTGAGCCATTTTTCACGGCCTGCCGGACGCCCTGGGCACCGCTTAAACTACCAGAATCTGCCACTTACGGGCCAGCCAGCATGCCAGATAGAAGCTCGCACGTTACGAGCTGAACTGCAAGCCCGAGTTAAGGTAGACTTAACGCGTTAGGTCGATGTACTATCCGCCTCCCTGAACTTGGCGAAAATTCCTGAGGAGAGTTTTTGAGATGAATCAAGAAGCGGTCCAGCAATCATATCGTGGTGTGCGCTGCCTGTCCTGCCGGCAACCGATCCCGCTGCCCAAGATTTTAATCGAGAGGGATTCACGGCTTCGCGGCCTCAGTAGCGAGCGTGCCGATGAACATTGTGCGCGAGTTTTCAGCCTGCGTTGCCGGGCGTGCGAGCGCGAGAAGCCCTATCACGCCAGCGACGTAATGGATTTCGATGGCGAACCTCGCGTGCGGGCATCGCGTTCGTTGTTCGTAGGCGAAGCCAGATCGCTCCGCGCGCGCGCGGCGAACGGTTAGTCGTTAAACTGCGCCCCGGCAGGGCTTATCAAGGTCCGCCCGCCTGGGCATTCCCACCAGTTTTCCTGCCCGTTTTGACACGTCACAACCGACCGGCATGGGCCGATAGGCCCCTCACGGGAGGTCCCGATGTTGAGGCGCGCCTCGGTCGTGGATGACGAAGCGTCCGTGTGCCAATTTCATCCAGGGCGTGCTCAGGGCGTGCTGGCAGCGAACGGGCAGGAGGTCCTGGCCGTGACGGATGTGCCAGTTGCCTCCCCTTGCCTGCCAGCGGAAAAATTCTCAGTCGGCCGTTTCGAGGAGGTTCTGCTGCCGCTGCTATTCCGGGAAAGTGAGCCAGAGCTATCCATCCACGCTCCTCAGACTGTATGATCCCAGGCGAGAGCCGCGCCTTGAGAGCGCAGGAACGGATCAGCGATCATGAATTCCAAAGAAGGCGCCCGGGAACGATTCAAAGGCATCCAAAAGGAAATCCTCAGCCTCAGCCACCGGATTCACGCCAACCCGGAGCTTGGATTTGAGGAAGAAAAAGCCTCCCATTGGCTGGCGGAGATGCTGTCGGACGCCGGAATGGATGTGAAACTCGGCATTTGCGACTTGCCGACGGCGTTCGTGGCCCGCGCAGGGACGGGTCCGCTGCACATCGCGATCTGCGCCGAATACGACAGCTTGCCGGAAATCGGACACGCGTGCGGGCACAACATGATTGCGGCCATGGCCGCCGGGGCTGGAATCGCGGCAGCGAAGGTGGCAGACCAGGCGGGACTGACGGTCAGTGTGATCGGGACGCCGGCAGAAGAAGTGGGGAACGCCGGGGGAAAAATTTTGCTGCTCGAGCGAGGCGCGTTTGCCGGCGTGCATGCGTCGATGATGGTGCATCCGGCACCGTTCGAGATGCTCGAGATGAATATCATCGCCGCGGCCATGTTCGACGTCCATTACACCGGAAAAGAGGCGCACGCGGCGGCGTTCCCGGAAATGGGGATCAATGCGGCCGACGCGCTGACGGTAGCCCAGACGGCGATCGGCTTGATCCGGCAGCATCTGCGCCCATCGGACCGCGTGCATGGGATTGTGACCCATGGAGGTGACGCTCCCAACGTGGTGCCGGCGCATACTTCGGCGAAATACATCGTGCGCGGCGCGAACTTGAAGGACCTGGAGGATGTGCGCGTCAAGGTGTATCGCTGTTTCGAGGCGGGTGCGACGGCAACGGGCGCGAAACTCGAGATTCGCGGGGGCGACAAACCCTATGCGGAAATGCGATTTGACGGCGAGATGAACGCGATTTACAAGCGCAACGCGATGGACGCAGGGCGGGCGTTTCCCCAGCTGAGCCCGACAGTGGCGCGTGTGGCGGCATCGACCGACATGGGCAATGTCTCCCACGCAATTCCTTCGATTCATCCCGCGATCGGAATCAATTCGTTGCCGGCGGCGAACCATCAGCCGGAATTCACGGCGCACTGTGTCACCGAAGACGCGGATCGAGCTGTGCGCGAAGGGGCGCTGGCGATGGCCTGGACGGCGATCGAGATGGCCGAGAGCGCGAGTGTGCGGGATCGGCTCATCCAGAACGCGGCGAGATAGCCGCGAGCCCCGTATGCGAGGAAAGCGCTCTGGGGCCGGTTCGTCGCTCGCCGAGGGCCAGACCTTCCGTCTTCTGCGCGAGCGGCTGGCAGCGAACTTTCCGCGCAACTCGCTTAAAGGCATTCAGGGAACCGCGGTCGGCAACGATGGGTGCCCACACCTTTTGTAGCAGTCTCGCGCGATCCGCGACAGGGATGGGTGGCGGAGCCCGGAAACGTGGAATTTTGCGGTGCGCCCAGTGACGTGCAGGCTGGCGGCGATTTGCTTGTTCCCAAGATTCTGGAAGATTCCGCGCATAGTGATGTGACGCCGGGCACGAACGGAGTGGCGCCAATCGATGTCCCCCGAGGGCCGATGGCGAAGCGAGATTGGCTCTTCCAGGTTTACGGCAACGCGTAGACCATCAGGGCCTGGTCGGTGCCCTGGCCTCCGCCAGCGGCCATGACGGCCACGTACTGCTTTCCGTTCTTTCCTTGATAGGTGATGGGAACGGCCGTTGCGGCGTGGTCGAGCTTGGTGACCCAGAGCTCCTACCGCTCTTCGAGTCGAAGGCGCGGAAACGATCGTCGCTGGTGGCCCCGATGAAGACCACTCCGCCGGCCGTGGCGATCGGCCCTGCAAAAGCGCCTGAGCGGCCGGTGTGTTGCTTGGCTTCGGGAAGCTCCTCGGTGATGCCCAGTGGCACGGTCCACACGATTTCACCCGTCTTGACGTTCACGGCGGACAAGCTTTCCCACGGCGGTTTCTGGCACGGCCAATTGCCGAGGACTTTGCCGTTGGCGTCTTTGGCGGGAGCGCTGAACCCGCCAAACTGACTGCCGGCGCCGGTGCCGCGGTGGTAGGCAACTTCGCTGCCGACAGTTTGCGGATTGTATTTCGGATTCTTCTCCAGGTAGCCGGTCGAGCCGACGTTCTGCATGTTCACGAAGAAGTAGTCCATCGTCGGGTCCGCCGCTCCACCGCCCCAGTTGGCGCCGCCCGTCGCGCCGGGGAAGACCAACGTCAGCTTGGTGTCGGCCGGGGAATTATGAACACTCCACGGAGTGTACGGGCCGGCAGTGTAGTAACTGCTCTTGTCCCACAGCTCGTGGCAGGCCTGCGAGTGCTCCGGTGTGGTGTCGTCAGGCGAGACGATGTCGTCACGCGTTATCGTGACGCGCGCGATGGGCGGCGGCTTCACGGGGAAGGGCTGCGTGGGTGAATACTGCTCCTCGGGCGTGTCACCCTTCGGCACGGGCCGCTCTTCGATCGGGAAAATCGGCTTGCCGGTGACGCGATCGAACACGAAGACGTAGCCGATCTTGCCGGCCTGCACGAGCTCCGGCACTTTTCTGCCCCCGTGCTCGATATCCATCAGCACCGGTTCCGGCGGCAGATCGAAGTCCCAAAGCTCGTGGTGAACCGTCTGGAAATACCATTTGAGCTTGCCGGTGTTCGCGTCGGCCGCTACCAGCGTGTTCGAGAAAAGGTTATCGCCGGGACGATCTCCGCCGTAGTAATTCGCCGCCGGTCCGCCGAAGGGCATATAAACGATGCCCCGTTTTTCGTCCACCGTGACGGTCATGGACCAGACGTTCGTGCCGCCGCGGCCTTTCCAGCTGTCGTCGCCCCAGGTTTTGTTGCCGACTTCGCCGGGCTGCGGGATCGCGTGAAAATCCCAGATTTTTTTCCCGGTGCGGGCGTCGTAGGCGCGCTCATCGCCCGGGATGCCGGCGGAAATTTCGTCCTGCGGATGGGTGTTGGTTTCGCCCGGACCGTACACGTTCGCGCCGACGATAATGACATTCTTGTAGATCGTGGGAACCTCGGCGAAGGGGACGTCCATTAGGATTTCGCCGCCGTCACCGAATTTCGCATCGGGCACGCCGGTCTGGGCGTTGAGGGCGACCAGCTTGTGGCCGCTGGTGAAGAAAAGTCGCGGCGAATTATCCGCGTCGCCGGCCCAATAGGCCACGCCGCGCGCGGAGACGAGCCCCGTGGGCCGCTGATAGCTCCAGATTTCCTTTCCGGTTTCGGGCTCGAGCGCGACCACGCGATTGCCTGCGGGCAGATACATCACGTCGTTCACGACGATGGGGGTTACCTCGGCATAGGCGCCGCCCGCGGGCCCGGTGCCGCCCGGCCGCATGGCGTACTTCCACGCTACGGTGAGAGTAGCGACGTTGCCGGCGTTGATTTGCGAAAGCGGCGAGAAGCGCGTGGAGCCAAGATCGTGTCCGTACATGGGCCAGTCGGCGCCAGACTGAGCCCGCGCACACGGCGCGGGAAGAGCCGTGCAAGCCGCAAGTGCCAGTAACCATCCAGACCTTCTCATCGATCCCCCTGGTGAATCCCCCGACTGCACCCCGCCCCACCACACAGATCACAAAGGGGTGCAGTATATACAACACGGGGCCGCTGCGCACTGTTCTCCACGTCTAGTAATGAGGACGTATACGTAATTCATCCATTAGAGTTCATCGAGATCGGCATGGTCCCGAGTTCAGAGGATCCTTCGACTGGATTTGCAAGACGGCCTGTCGGTTACTCTTCGTCTTGACCTTGCGCTTGGGCGAGCCTTTCGATCACGGCCCTGTCTTCGAGTGTGGTCGTGTCGCCGGAAATGCCGCCCTTGTGTGCGAGTTCGCGCAGGAGCCGGCGCATGATTTTGCCGCTGCGCGTCTTCGGCAAAATATCGCAGAAGCGCACGTCGGCTGGCCGCGCGATCGTGCCGATCGTGTTGGAGACGTGCTCCATCAATGCGGCCCGCAGGTCGGGTGAGACCGAATGCCCCGATCGCAGAGTGACGAAACAGATGATGGCCTCGCCTTTGATCTCGTCGGGGCGCGCGACCACGGCCGCCTCGGCCACGGTCGGGTGGCTTACGAGCGCGCTTTCGATTTCCATTGAGCTGAGGCGATGGCCGGCGACTTTGATGACATCGTCGACGCGGCCGAGTACCCAGATGTAGCCGTCTTTGTCGCACTGGGCGGCGTCGCCCGCGAAATAGACGCCGGGAATCTTGTTCCAGTATTCGCGCGCATAGCGCTC
>Ga0210391_10001138_pt1 | contig 24807 bp, 17 predicted proteins | sample IncBWC12OmetaG_FD_160573 | JGI IMG/M metagenome (GOLD analysis project Ga0210391, IMG submission 160573) | Forest soil microbial communities from Barre Woods Harvard Forest LTER site, Petersham, Massachusetts, United States - Inc-BW-C-12-O ...
CATCGGCTCGAGCGCGCTGATGCCCTTGGTCACGTTGACCAGTTCGTCATAACGCTGCTGGCGAAGGACCGGATCGCGCTTGCCCCAGTCGAGTCCGCGCAATCCGTACGACCAGTAGAAGACGCCGCGCGCGCCTTCGGTTATAGCCATCCAGCTCATGTCGTGCAGTTCCTGCTCGGTGGGAAAATGCGAGAGGCGAGTCATCCAGAAAAACTGGATCACCGTCCAGACCGGGCGAGCGCCGTGCACCGCGCCGATGACCTTTCGGGTCAGATCGCCGACGTAGCTCTCGTCGAAGCGCGTGCCTAGAACATATGGATCGACGCCCAGCACATCGACGGTATTGCGCCAGAATTGATATTCGTTGGGAAAATTTTCGACCGCGTAGGTTATGCTGCCGGGGTCATACTGCTTGATTAGGTTGTACTGATGGAACGTGCGCGGTTGGCGTTCGCTGGCGCATTCGTCGCAGGTGTAATAGCCGGCCACGCGCGAGTCGCTCGCGAGACCTTTGGCGTATTGAGTAATGACATCGTCGGCGGATACATTTCCGGCGGCGGCCCACTTGGGATACGCGCGCATCTCCGGAAAAAAAGCGCTCACAGTCGCTAGATAGAAGATGCCGAACGGCTCCATCGCCTCGGTGTAAGGATAGATTACATCCGCTCGGCCGTTGGCGAGGAAGTAATTTATCATCAGGTTGATCGGCGCCTTCGCGATCGCCGTCAATCTGGGAGTGTAGTAGTCGGAACGAAGCGCATAGCCCGTCGTATCGTAGAGGCCGATCACGAATCGCGGGCGCCCGCCCATATGGATGACATTGTTGGGGTCGATCCACGCCTTCAATTTGGAGCGCGTCTCGGCGCTGGCCTTTACAATCGTGTAGGACGACGGCGTGAAGATTCGCTTGCCGCCGGATCCTTCGAGGTAGCCTTGCAAGTGATATTGTCCGGGCGCGAGGCTGCCCATGTCCACGGTCGCGACGCCTGAAGCGCTGGCAGGCACGGGGTTGGTCAGGAGCACTTTTCCTGCGGGATCCGATACTTCGATCGCAACGTGAAGCTGCGCCATCGGTGTGTCCGGCAGCGGATGAACATCGACGGCCACGCGGGCGACCTGGCTTTGGTCGCTGAACATCATGCCGCGGTAGTTCGGGTACATAAGATAGGTTTCGAGAGGTGCGGGCAGCTCCTGGCGGAGCGAAAATTTTCTGAACCATGAGGTTCCCGCCACCGGCCCAACGGTTTCCGTGCGGAAAGAGCCGACGCTGCCTTCGGCGACCTCGGCGTGCGCTTTCACAGCGGGCGTCCAGTCGGTAGTACCGACGACCGGCTTGGTCATCGCCCATTTGTTGGCGGGAATTTCGATCAGACGGATTCGGCTTCCACCAAGGCGCTTGGGAACGGTGATGTTGGTCTGGGTTTTTATCTCGGCCGAAATCGTGTATAGGCCGGGCGGACACTTCAAGTCATTCTGGGCGAAGGGGAACGGCTGGGCGCACGGCATTTGGAGCTTCATGCTGGCGTTGTCGCCGCTGCCGTCGAGGCTGAAGCACTCGGGATTCAACGTCCAACCTTGAAGTCCGGCGCGGAGATCGGCATTGACCAGGAGATTGGGGCCCAAGGTGAAACCCGTTTCGGGCGCATCGAGGCCACCGGTGGTGATTCCGTCGCAATGGCCGAGGCCGGTTAAGGTTAAAATCGCCAGGCCGAAGACGGCAAATACAATAGCCAGTCGACTAGTCAGTCTCAACATAAGTGGCTACTGGTCAAGTATACTTTGAAATCCAGCTAGTAGTCAGGATGCAGTAGTCGTTGCGATAAGGAAGAATCGCTGCTGGACAATCGGCGAGCTTTCGGAGAACGGGATGAAGGTTTCAAGTTCAGGGCTGGCCATCCAGAACTGGTAGCCGAGCTTAGCGAGCGAATCGGTTATGGATTTCACCGAGCCGCCGAATTTTTCGAGGCCGCACCCTACATGCATTTCAAGGAAGCAATCGGGGCGATGGCGGGATAGAGTATCGGCGGCGCCTAGCAGCACCTTCGATTCGAAGCCCTCGACGTCGATGAAGAGCACGTCGGGAGCGCCGAAGCGGCGAGTGAGCTCATCGATGCTGACGCTGGGGACGGCGATTTTGCCCCATGCGCCGGAGCCGTCATCGACCTGTCCATTCGCGCGGCAATTGAATTCCAGCGGGTCCGCGCTGTCGGATACAGCGGCGTTGATTACTTCGACGTTGGTGGCGTTATTCGCGCGAATATTCCGGATGGCGGCCTGGAAGTTGTGCGGGCTCGCTTCGACCGCCACGACTTTCCCAATTGAACCGACAACCTTGGCCAGCAGCATCGCGATCAGACATTGAAATGCTCCGCAATCGAAGACGGTGACGCCGGGACGCAGACGATGATTTGCGAGGAACGACATTTCGGGCGGGACTTCGGACGAGTCGCGATCGTACCAGTTTTTGGCGGTGGGATCGGAGATCCACAAATCGAATTGATGGCCGGCCCGCGAGCGGCGGACCTGGTAAGGCTGGAACCGGCGCAGCGACCAACGATAGCCGGCGACCCGGATTCGATTGGCGACGGCCGGCGGAATCACCAATTTGGCTGCGCCCCTGAAACTCATACGTGTGCAGTTACTGTTGCATTCAAGGGAAACCTCCGCAAGCATCGCGCGGCCGCGGCGGCGCGGCTATGTTGCTTGGCGAGATGTGGAAGACGCTCGATCGATATTTGGGACGCGGTTCGTATTATTGGCTCAAGGACCGGATAGATCCGCAGCGCGAATACACCCAGCTTACGTATGCGCGGTTGATTGACTCGGTGCTGACGCCGCAGACGCGATGGCTCGACGCGGGCGGCGGTCATCAGATACTGGAAGTCGCGGCGCCCGACCTGGAACTAGCCATGGTGCGGCGGGTGAGACTGACGGTGTGCTGCGATCGCGTGGTGGACGCAATTGCGAAGCATCGGAGCATACGCGCCGGCGTCGGCGCGACGCTCGATCACCTGCCGTTTCGGAGCGCGTCGCTCGACCTGATAACGCTCAACAATGTGGCCGAGCATCTCGAGCATCCGCGCGAGGTGCTGTCGGAATTTGCGCGCGTGCTCGCGCCGGGTGGCCGCGTGATCATTCATACGCCGAATGTCGCGAGCTACCCCGTGCGAATCGCGGAAGTGGGGCGCCGGATTTTGCCGAAGCCGTTCATCATGAAGCTGATTCGATACATGGATTTTCGCGAAGAAGAGGACGTGTTTCCGACCTTCTATCGCGTCAATACCGAGCGGGATCTGAAAGCGAGCGCGGCCGAGGCTGGATTGCTGTGCGAGGAATTGGTGTTCGCGCCGGCGCGGCCTTTATTTTATTTCGTCGCGCCGTTGTGTGCGGCAGAACTGGCGGCGAGCCGCGCGATGATCCGGATGGGCGCGGAGCGGTTCGCTGCAAGTGTGATGCTGGCAGTGTTTCGAAAGCCGGCTTAGCGATCAGCCTTCATTTTCGCGACTGAAAACTTCGGCCCGCTTATCGCACGACGGCGGATGACGCCGATCTCGTGAAACCCGACCTGGTAGACGGCCTTCATCGGGGTGGGATTGTTGCTGGCGACGATCGTGAAGAGACGCGGGCGCACGCGCAACTGCCACTCAGTCGCGAAATACAGCAACGACCGGTAGAGTCCGCGGCCGCGAAATTTTTCCATCGTGTAGGAGGTCGACAACTCCGCATCGCCGGGCTCGAGCGCGATTATCGGGCGTTCGGCCGGGTAGTCGTACGCCCAGACTACGCCGCCTAGTTCGCCGTTGAGCTCGAGCGTGGCGCAATGCGATGCGCCGCTGAGTTCGTCGCGCCGGAATTCGTTGGCCAGATCGGTGCGGTTTTCGCGCGCGCGCTTGAGGCGGTCCAAAGCGTCGGCGTACATGCTGACGCCTTGAGAGACAGCAGGGGGTGACAGAAGGTCACCGCGGTCGATGACGAAGATGTGAAAGTCGAGGAACCGCAGCGATTCGAAAGCGAGGCGGGGGAGATTAACGATGCCCTCGTCTCGAATAAGTGCACGTATTGCTGAAATTCGAGGCATGCAGAAATAAATCAGTCCTGATCAGACGGGACTTTTCAAGGGGAACAGATTGACAACGAAGTCTTAACAAAGCTAAACACAGTGAGGCCTGTGGTAAAAGAAGTGCGTAGTTGAGGGTCTAGGCCGAAGTTAGGAGACTGTTGCCAGAGGGCTCGGGGGAGCCTGAGGGGCTGCTCGGGGAGGCGCTTGTAGAATGCCTGGGGTTGGCCTGAATCCGCAAAATAACAGGGAAATCGCAGAGCGAATTACGGACGCATTTTGTATCCTCGTTGGATACGTCGTTGCCACCGAGATTGCACTCGCCTTGCACTGGGGTCGGATTCTGATCGTGCCGCACGGTCGGGCTTCCGAAGCGCAGTCGCAATATTCGGCCCTCCTGGCGTTGGCGATCATGTCCTGGCTGACTCTGACCGCCTTCACAGACACCTATCGACCCCATCGAACGGAACGGCTGAACTTCCTGGTACAAGGGTTGATACGGACCTTGCTGATTTGGGTACTTATCACCATCGCGGCTGTCTTTTTACTGAAGTTTGAATACATTAGCCGCCAGTTTATTGGCTATTTCGTTGCTGCATCGGCGGCCCTCATTTTCTCTCGACAGTTGGGGACCACGTTCTTCGTGCGCAACCTGCGTCGCTCCGCTCATAGGTGGCGGACCGCTGTGGTAATCGGCGACGATGAGGCAACTTGTGCGCACTTTGCGGAGCTTTTGACCGCTGCACATTCGATGGGATATCAGCGGGTTGATGTTCAGCATGCAGAGCGGACAGTCGCCGGCAACGGCAATGGGACGGAGTCCGGGCACGATTTCAGTGCAGGTTCATTTGCGGAATTTGATGACGTCTTTCTAGTTGGAGTGAACGACGCCGCTAATTCTCCGGCCAGAGCGGAGGGCGTCCTTGCATTGCTCAAGCAAGGTAAGTCAGTGCACATCATACCGAGCCTGCTCGATACGAGGTTGTTCCGCCAATCGCTCGGCGACGTCGCCGGCATTCCGGTGCTCTCAGTCAGCAAAGGCGAATTGAATCCCCTTCAGGCGGCAGTGAAACGCGCCGTCGATCTGCTCTTGTCGACGGTGCTGCTCGTCCTCCTGTCGCCTATGATGGGTGTAATCGCTGTCGCTGTAAGATTGACCTCGCCTGGCCCCGCGCTTTTTGGTCAGAGGCGCTTGGGTCTCAAGGGAAAGTCCTTCACCCTCTATAAGTTCCGCACAATGCGTAGCGATGCTGAAAAGGTCCTTAAGGATTCGCCGGCGCTGTATGCTAAATATCTTCAGAATAACTTCAAGCTTGCCAAGGGCGACGATCCTCGTGTTACTCAGCTGGGGAAGTTTCTGCGTGCCACCAGCCTCGACGAGCTGCCACAATTGTTCAATGTGCTGATCGGTGAAATGAGCCTGGTCGGACCGCGCCCGATCGTTCCTCATGAGGCGGTCGAATACGGCGATTCAGCGACGCTCTTCATGTCCGCCAAACCAGGGATGACTGGTCATTGGCAGGTCAGTGGGCGCAGCGAGATTAAGGAATACAGCAAGCGCGTCGAGTTGGACCTTCAATACATCCGGGACCAGTCACTCGGCAAAGATCTCGAGATACTGATGAGAACCGTTCCCGCGGTGTTGCGGCGTAAGGGAGCTGATTAGCGCTCTTTCCCGATGCTATCGAACCTCCGATGGAAGTGTAAAGGCGCCCGAAAGATCCTTTCAGGCCTTGGGTCGCAAAGCGTTTGAAGCGAGGCGTAATACTCGTTGCGTCAGCCTTCGAACTCGTCTGGCAGGTCCCGCAATCTGGGCGTCAACCACCCACATGTGGATCCACTCGGATTCGAGACCCGGCGGTACTTCGCCGCAGTCCGCCAGCGCCGGATTGGCGTCAATAGCTTCCTGCGAGGAAAACAGGATCATATTTTGGCGATACCACCACTCCACCTGCCGATTGTCGCGAAGCGCGGGCCGCAGTGGATCGAGCATCCTGAAACCCAACTCTTCGAAGATCTTCCGCCAGTAGGATAGTGGTTGGCAGTTGATATGCCCTTCGCCGCCTTGCCCTGGGGGCGCAGCCGAGAACAGCACTAGCGGCGCCGCGGACGTAAGTTGTTGAACCAGATGGCGCGCGTTCGGAGCGGGCAGATGCTCGGCAACCTCGAGGCAGAGCGCTAGATCGAATCGATCAGCCGGAATCTCGAACTTGCCGCTCAAGTCTGTGGGATGAAATCGATCGGCGGGAATCAGCAGCGTCGAAGGCTTGATGTAATTGCCGTCGAGCCCGGCGATTTCCTGGATTCCCTGCTCCCGAAACGCGCTGAGCCAGGCACCCCGACCGCAGCCTACATCCAGCACGCTGGCCGGGTGAGTCAGGGCCACCACTATCGGCACGACGACTCGAGCGGAGCCAAGAGTGCGGTCGGGTTCGTACATATCCTCGGCGTAGTAATTTGCCAGATTTTTGCGCATCGGAACCTTCATTGAGTTGCCGGATGTCGACTCTACCGCCTAGTTCGTCCGATGAAGCATATAGGCCAACACCGGCAGTGCCACCAATATCGATATTACACCGGCGACCGCGGCGCCGGTTGGTCCGCGCAGTGCCGTCAATGGGTAAATCGCGATTGCGAGAACCCCTGCTCGTGTTGCTGCCGCGAACAGGTATCGTTGCGGTTTTCCAAGTCCGGTGAGAAAACTTCGCCCGACCACCATGAATCCCTGGAGGAGGCCGTAAATGCACAAGACTTTGAGGGAAGGCACCGCATGAATCCAGGCTGGTCCGAATAAGCGGAGTACGATTTTCCCGCCGAAGGCAAAGATTACCGCAGCATATGCGATCCCAGCCACAGCTACGACCGCCATTATGGACCAGAAGAGGCGAGACCTTGCGTCGCGGTCGCCGCGGAGCCGCGCCACCATCGGAAACGTAACGACCGAGGCGGACATCGTGAATTCTGCGACCGGCATTTCCCCCGCCCGAAATGCCATTTGGTAACTGCCTAGCGGTCCCGGCCCGAACAAGCGGCCCACTGTCAGATTATCTAGCTGCTTTGCGATGAATTCACACAGCACTCCTCCGCTGAAGAGTAGTCCAAACGATAACATTGTCTTCGCGCGCGCCACGCTGAAACGCAGTCGCGGTCTGTGAGGAAACAGATAGTAGGACAAGATCAGCTGCACCACTGCGCCGGCCAGCATCGAGAACACGAGACCGCGCCAATCACGCCAGTACAACACAGCAATCAGGCCGAAAAAAAAGCTCGCCGCCACCTCCGAAACGTTCAGGATAGTCATGAGATGGAAATCGAGCTGGCGATAAAGCGATACAATACGCGGACTCTGAATCGATCGAAGAATGGGAAGCGGAACTATCGCCCAGAAGACCGTGTAAGCAGCACCCAAATGGAAGAAGGCGCCCATCTGGTGTGAGAAAGTAGCCAGGATCACTGCAATGATCAGACCGCGGACGAAGCTGGTCGTGAATAGCGTATCGAGGTACGGATCAATCCGATCTTGTTGTTGAATAAGCGCCTGCCCCATGCGCGGCTCGGTCGCCACGCTTAGTGCCGAGGAGACCAGGATCGCACTAGCCATTACCCCGAAGTCAAAGGGTCTGAGCAACCGCACGAACACGACGTAGCGGAGAGCGGTACCGATCGAAGTTAGTACGCGTGCAGCTGCGGTCCAGCTAAGCCCAGTGAAGAACGTTTTGAGCAGAACCTCCGCCAACTTCTGAGGTCCTTCCTGCGGGCCGTCGCTTGTATCTGTAGCCTTCTCCTTTGGCGGCTCTTCAGCCAATGGTGTCGCTTTCTCTGTTGCTTCCGGCATTGTTACGATTTCCGACTCCAATAGATGCAAAGCCTGCGGCCAGCAACTATGCCACGTAACTGCCCTCCGGCATAGGAGGGTTTAGCGCGCGATCTCAAGGGCTTACCTCGTCAGGGCTCTCGTTACCGTTAATGCTTCCCACCCCGTTGTCCGGTCTTTCCTTTTCCGGCGCTAGCTGAGAGTTCATCGTTACCTTGTACGCGTGCATACTCTTATCTGCTGAGATAAGGTTCAAAGTGTCCCCATCTCGCAAAAGCCGGGTTGGCCACCAGTCACGACGCGTTCCTTGCATTGAAACGAGGATGAACTCACGGTTGCTGGAGGCAAACCTGTCGTAGCGCTCTACCTGGAGCGGGAAGTATGGCCGCAAGGCAAGCAGAGCAAGATCGACTGAGTCGGAACCAAAAAACGTCATTGCAGCATTAGGGTCGGCCAGCGCGTATAGAGCGACTCTTTGATCAGCCGGCAAGTAGTAGACCATTGGCAAATAGTTGCTTCCAGGCGCGATGACAATCGGAAGGACGAACTTCTGATAGTCTGCAATGATTGCTTTGTCCTCATTGGCAATCGCAGTGCGCCTCGCAAGCAGTGATCCGGTCAGAGCTTTCTTCATCACCGCGAGCGAGGATAGGCCGTAGTTCACCAAGATCAGCGTAAGCAGGAGTGCTCTCACTCTTTGGGACGCTCTACTCGCCAGGAATCCCAAAGCCAAAGAAGCACCAAGTACCATCGGCAGCATATACCTATAAGTCATTCCGCCACCACTGACCTTAGCCGCGAGCACGGCTATAACTGGCAGCAAAAGACAAACTGCTATCAACACGCATTCTTCGATCGGCAATACAGGTTCGTCTTCCTCTCTTCGTCTCAAAGAATCGAATGTCTCCGTCTTGCCGAGACTCGAGCATATGAGAACTACAATTATTCCAATGGTTAGACACCAGACCCAGTAGTTCAGAAAGTTGTAGAGATTGCCTGGCGCAGAATAAATCTGGCCGACGCTCGGCCGCGACCAGAAGTTCCGCCCGTAGTACTGGCTTAGGTGTACCAATAGAGGTGCGAATACAAACATCGGGACCGTGGCGACGACCAATGCTATCAATACGCCAATCCGAAGCCGACGCCTGTAGAGGTATACCGTTGCTTCGGCTAAAGCGAGTGCCGGCCAAACGAGAATTGCGTAGTAGTGCAGAGAAAGGGCGATGGTCAGAGCTATACACAAGAGCAGGGGATAGAACTGCGATCCGTCTGTGCGCTGCCAGGCCAGAATTGCAACCGAGACAAAACCGATCATCAGTCCGTACGGTCGCGCTTCGGTAGAATAAAATACCAATTGGGTGCATAGAAGAAACGTCGCGCCCACCAGTGCGGACAAGCGGTCAATTCTTCTGGAAAGAAAGAGATATATAGAAACGATTGTTACCAATAGCCCTAGAACAGAGGGTAGCCGATAAGCCACGTGATCGTCCTGGACGAATCGATGTGCGCAACCGGCAATCAAATAAAATAATGGCGGATTAGTGTCTGCGCCACTGTCCAAGGCCTGCCAAAGCTTTGATGCGCTCGGCAGGCGGCACATGACGATGGTTAATATCTCGTCGAACCAGAGCGGCTTTTCATATGCGCTGAGGATGGAGCGAATGCCGACGCCCACCAGAATCATCGCAAGGAGAGTATTTGCCGCTCGCCGTCCGAACTCGGTGTTAGTTGTACGAGAAGGGGTTGTTGTCATCGCCAGTCATCCCGTCTCACGGCGCCAGATTCCCACGATCGACTTCCCCACGGAGCCGAACAAGCATCGGTCAATTACTCTCGAGGCCGGGACGACAAATTGATCCCAAAAGCGGAGCTGCGCATCGGTAGGAATGGACTGCCGCAAGAATTGCCGATTGGCGAACGAGAGTAAGAGACCAACCGAATCCAGATGCCACAGTTGCTCGAGGTGTAGCCCTGCCGGCGAGATCCGTCGTAGCATTCGTCGGTCGTAACGGCGGTAGTGGCCAATGGCAGCATCGAAAGGACTGAAGAGCCACTGATGGGCGGGCGATAGGACGATCAGTCGACCCCCCGTCTTCAGCAGGAGCGCAGCAGCATCTAGTTCTTCACGATCGTGTTCGATGTGTTCGAGAACATCTATGTACACGATGGTATCGAACCGCCGGCGTGCCTTGAGGCATTGTACCGGCCCGCACACGACCTCATACCGGGGAGGGTTAGTTTGCCCCAGGTTCAAGCCCAATCTGGCAGCGAATAGGCGATCGGGCTCGAGGCATACCCACCACCCATTCCTGCCGTGGTGGAGGTACGCGGTGTTGGCCCCGAGGCCAGCACCGACCTCGAGGACATCGCCGGCGACGAACGGCAGAATCTGGCTTGACAGGTAAGACTTCCAATTATGCGCGCCAGCGAACAGCTCCAATTCCGTTCCGGCGTATCTGAAATCAGTCATTGCAGTAGATGACTTCAACCCCAGCCACGAAAAGTGAATGGTCGCGAAGTGGCACAAAGCTTAGGTTGGTCCGGTTCGAAAGCATCACGAACGTGAAACTGACGGCCATGGTTAAGAACTGCATAAGCATGATCGCCAGAATGCCGGAAGCGTAGGTGGCCCAGCCTGGGATCGCCTTGTCTGTGAACAACCGGACGACGCAAACCGCGAGAATGCCGAGCACGGCTACGAGCGAACCGGTCATCGCTGCGACTAAGAGGCGTACGCCGACCACATCTCCGAATATTGAAATAGCACTTATGCCGTGCGCGGCCAGCGTGACGAAGCTCATGTTGGACTTTCCCGCGATCCTGTGTCCCCTTGGAATAGGAATCGTCGTAAACGGAAGGCCCGAACGAAAGAATGCCGCAGCATAGTGATTCCACATCTCAGACATGACTACGATGGTGCGGAGGTAGCTTGACGGCAAAACGCTAAAGTTCCCCACTCGCACAGCGACACCGGTTAAAATGCGATGTACAATTTTGTACAAGCCATAGAAGACCCGAAAAACGAGAGATTCCGTTCGCCGGCTGCGCTCGGCAAAAATTGCCATTGCGTGATGACCGTCGTTGACCTCAGAAAAGGCTTGTAGAAGCTGCAACGCCCCGCTAGCAGTGTCCTCGCCGTCGGCATCCATTACGAGAACGGCGTCGCAAGTCATGGCCTGTTGAATATGTACTAGACCGATCGCGATCGCCCGTTGGTGCCCAAGATTGCGGCGCAGACGCAGGATACGTATGGTTCTGACAGCAGCGAACTGTGATTGAAAGTCCGCAGCATCGCGGACTTGAAGCGATGCATCATCTAACAGCAGAATATCAAACGTATGCTGATATGAACCGAAGGTTTGTTCGAGGCGACGGGTGAGTTCCGCGGCAGAGGCCCAGTCATCCCGGAGAGGCATGAGAACTACGACGCGCAGGGGAGATGCAGACGAGTCGCTAGAAGGCATTGTCGATATCAAGCACTCAATGAATCAGGATGCACCGAAGCCCAAGATGTTTTGGACTTTCACTTCGTCTGCCAAGAAGCCGAAGACCACCCCCACCCTCTCATATAACCCATTGAGGTCAAGTTGAACAAGACGAGCACCGTAGTGTACAAACCTGCCTGAGAACGAAGCAATATGGAAGTGCCGCGGAAAGATATATCCCCAATGCAGATCAGCCTGAGATGAATCTGCTCCGCTATCGTCTGTGCTTGGGTGTGATCTTTGTTTTGGCTCTGATGCTAAGGCTGCTGCCGCTTAGGAACCCAGGAATCGACTGGGCAATAGTTCAAGTAGATTCCTGGCACTACACGGCTCCAGCGGAGGGCCTTAGAGCGGGTTGTGGCTACGCCGCCGTGGAAAACGGCAAATGCGGAACAGCCGAGACGCGATTTCCTCCCGGATACTCGGTCTTTCTCACTACTATGCCCACTCTAAGGACCGCTGTCGCCTTCCAGGCTTTGATGGGAGCAATCGTATGCTTGATTACAGCTGTGGTCGTAGCGTGGTTCTGGGACTATTGGACTGCACTTTTGGCGGCTACCTTGATGGCATTTGACCTGGCCTCTGTCGCGACTGGGGCAGCGATCGTAGCCGAGCAGACATTTCAACTGACGCTCGCAGCGCTCATTCTGTCGGTGGCGGCGATGATCCTGCCCTCGGGGAAATCTCGTGTCCTGCCTCTTGCGACGATCGCCGGTATTCTCCTGGCGCTTGCAGTCATGATTCGGCCAACGGGAATTTTCGTTCCTATCGCGGTTGTTGCCACAATCCTGATTATGCCTATTTCGTGGCGCTCTCGAATAATTTCATTGCTAATTGTCTCGCTCTTACCTGCCGCTGCTGCTATTGGCTGGACCGAACGCAACGTTTCTTGTTGCCATATTCATACAATAGCGAACAGCGGCGCTAATGACCTTTATAGGTTTAAGGCCGCTGCCGTCGTCGCATTCAGCGAGCACGAGAGCTTCGAGCAAGCGCAGCATCAACTGGACCTCGCGTTGCCGCCAAATGTCCATGCCGGCACCGATCCCGACGAACTCGAGCGTCGCGCTATACGGATTTTTCGCGAGCATCCTGTTGCGCTTGCGTTTGTGACGACCAAGGGCGTTGCGGTCCTCCTATTCGCTCCTGCTGGATCGTTTTTGAGCCGATTGTTTGGTTTGGAATGGCGGGCGCCCAGTCCTGGTCTCCCGAAAGATGTTCTTGAGCCGACCTTAAGTTCTCTCTCTACGTCTCCAAGCATGCTGGCCCTCGTGACGTTTCAGATCGGGCTCTGCATACTTGTAGCTTTTGGTATTGTTTTCGCATTGATTAACGTGCGCGAGATGAACCATGCACAAAAGGAATTGGTGCTGATTTGTACTCTTATGACTGTCGTCTTATTGGCCCCTAACGCCGGAGGGGCGGCAAAATTTCGAATGCGCACTCATGCAGAGCCAGCGATGGTCATATTGGCGGCAATTGGCCTGCGCCGCGCATTTGCACTCGTTTCGAACATAAGACGAGGCCCGCGACGAATCGTTTACGGCTAACGGCTCGCGCGCTTGGACTCACGGCCTAGTCCGCAGCTACCGGAATCGAGAATAGAGCGCATAATTTTAGACGGGAGACGCGGCAGCAGGCTCGCCCGGAGGTGAGAATGGAAGAATTCGCAGTGACATTGCCGGTTGTATTGACCGGGGCAATAACAGTTCTGATTGCAATTTTGATAAACTATTATGGACTCCGCATTTATCGGCCGACGGTCACTAACATGGCGGCTGATACGCATTCACCCGGACGATGGCAGTTTACGCCTGAAGCCCTCGGCGGATTTTCTTACAGCCAGCTTGCTTTGATAAGCGTTGCAGGTCTGTTCCTGGAACTGCTGATGATTAGATGGATCTCGTCCGAAGTCAGAATCTTTGCGTTCTTCAAGAATTTTGTTCTGGTCGCCTGCTTTCTCGGCTTCGGTCTTGGGTGCTATCTCTCTCGCCGCTCAATTCATCTCTCGGTGATGCTCCTGTCATTGGTCACTTTGGCATGCATTTGCGAATTCCCATCGCCAAGCCTCCGCCACCTCGTAAATGGGTTGCCAATTCTCATGGGGGCGGTTTCAGAGGTCAACATTGCTGGTGTGCCATCCCTTCCCCTAACTATCCACACGCTTCTGCTCCTCCTGGGAGCACTGTTATTTGTTATCCCGGTTTTTGGTTTGATAGCCTTCGTCTTCGTCCCAATCGGACAACTAGTCGGGTGGCAACTCGAACACGCCACGCACGGCATTACCGGGTACACGGTGAATATACTTGGAAGTCTGGTCGGGATCGCGCTCTATACGTTGCTTTGTTTTCTCTGGCAACCGCCGGCAGTGTGGTTCCTGGTCGCCGCTATCTTTGTCGTTTGGATTTTCTGGACGCTGCCTCTATGGCGTTGGCTTTCAGTCTTGGCATTCGCGCTGTGTATAGGGCTCGTAAGCATAGGCGATCCAGGGGGCGGTACAATTTATTGGACTCCTTACCAAAAACTCATTGTTCGCCCGATAAAAGATTCGAACGAGATCGTCGCTTACGAGTTCGTCGTGAATGGTGGGTGGCTCCAGCGCATTGTCAATCTCTCTCCGGCCTTCGCCGCTTCGCATCCGGCGCTAGTTGGAACAACGCCTCTGAACGAAAACCCTTACAATCTGCCCTATCGCTTTTACCCAAACCCGTCTTCAGTGCTGGTGCTTGGATCCGGCACCGGGAACGATGTTGCGGCAGCCCTGCGAAATGGGTCAGGAAAGGTCACAGCTGTGGAAATCGATCCGCTGATTTTGAAACTCGGCAGTGACCTTCATTTCGAGGAGCCTTACAGATCACCACGGGTCGATCCTATCGTCGACGATGCGCGCAGTTACCTCGAGAATTCTACCAATCGGTTTGACTTAATAGTTTTCTCATTGCTGGACTCGCATACGACGAGTTCGTACTATTCAAACATTCGGATCGACAACTACGTCTACACGGTAGAGGCGCTGCAGGCAGCCAAGAAGCTACTCAAACCGGACGGTCTTCTCATTATAAAATTCGGCGTGAAGACACCGTGGATCGCGGCAAGACTGTACGGGCTCGTTCGCACCGTTTTTGGAAGCAGTTTTCTTCACTTCGGGACTGGTAAAGGCTCCCCGTACTGGATCGCGGGCGGGACGTTCTTCATCGCCGGCTCCCAGCGCAGCCTCGATCGAGCGCTGTCTGATCCGGGACTCGCAACGTACGTGACTCAGCACACTCTTTCCGTGAGCGAAGTACCAACGACAACCACTGACGACTGGCCATACTTTTATCAGCATGAGCCGGGAGTGCCGGCGTCCGTTATTGTGGTTTCAATAGCGCTCATCCTGATCGCTTGGCGCTTTTTCCGTCAGACTGGTGCCGCCCTTCGCTCCATGCGGTGGCATTTCTTCTTCCTGGGAGCGGGATTCCTTCTCCTAGAAGCGCAAATCATCAGCCGGATGGCGCTGTTGTTTGGTACAACCTGGGTTGTAAACTCCATCGTCATGGCCGCCCTGATGATCCTCATCATCGGTTCCAATCTTCTAGTAGCCTGGAAAACACGCGTACCCGTCGTGGTAGGCTATGTCGGCATACTGATATCAATTTCAGTGGCGTACTTTATTCCGCTCGACGCGCTTTTCTTTAGCTCCATGTGGATCAAAGCGCTATTGGCAACGGCGCTGCTGTGTTCGCCTGTATTTTTCGCAGGTATTGTGTTCATCAGGAGCTTCGCGCAAGAGCGGTTCAGCAGTGAGGCGCTCGGCTCGAACCTGCTAGGGTCACTTGCCGGAGGGTTATTGGAGTCACTTTCTACGTGGACCGGAATGCGGTCCTTGTTGCTGCTTGCCGTAATACTGTATCTAGCTTCCTGGATCGCATTGATCGAACAGGATGTAGTAGTTGTACCCTCTGGAGGTGCTCAACTGGAATGATATCTCTTCTAGTTCAGAAATATTAGGGATCGGGATCCGATATGGAATCTGTGACCGAATTAATAGCAACTCATTCGTTTGTTCCAGTCGGGCGCCGTGCTTGGTCCCTGGCGGGACTCTTTCTCACAACGTTGGCAACGTTATCTTTGGAGATGCTCGATACACGTCTGCTGTCAGTGCTGACATGGTATCACCTGTCATTCTTCGCGATCTCGATGGCGATGTTCGGAATGTCTGCGGGCGCCGTTCAGGTTTATGTCGACCCGAAACGCTATGAGACTACCAGGGTTGCTCCCGAATTGGTTTCATCATCGATTTGGTTTGCTCTCGCCATTCCGATAGCGCACGTCCTTAGTCTCGTGATTCCGATCGAATTGGATTCGTCGCTCATTGCTATGTTGGCGCTACTGAGCTCCATGGTTCTGATAGCAGTGCCGTTCTATCTGTCCGGCATCGTTGTTGCCCTGATGCTTACCCGGGTTCCCGGGAAAATAGGGCTCACTTACGCCGCTGATATGGTGGGCGCCGCCCTTGGCAGCATCTTGGTCATACCGCTTTTGCATTGGGCAAACATTTCATCAGCAACCTTCTTTATCGGAGCGCTTGCAGGTATCGGTGCGCTTTGTTTTTGTCGATTCGCCGGCCTGCGACCTGGACGTTCGATCGTTGCAGCGGTGCCGATACTTTTGGTACTCGCAATTTTGAACAGTTTAACGTTGCATGGGATTCGCGTGATGTTTACCAAGGGCGAGGCACAACTGGCCTCGGACTTACAATTTGAAGCCTGGAATACCTATTCGCAGATTACGGTAAGGAAGCCGTCCGTCGGCCAACCTTATTACTGGGGTCCTGGGAGTGGAATTCCGTCGAAGTCAGTCACGCTTGCCCGTATGTATATCGACGGCGGCGCGGCGACGGCGATGACCAAGTGGAACGGCGACACCCCGGAACTCGGCTGGGTTCGCTACGATGTAACGTCATTGCCCTATCACCTCCGCAAGGGCGGTGACGTGGGAATCATTGGAGTTGGTGGCGGCCGCGACGTTCTGACCGCGCTATGGGCAAACAGCAATGCCGTGACCGGGATCGAGCTGAATCAAATATTTGTGTTTTTGCTGGAAGGACCGATGCGTAACTTCGCCGGCATCACCCAGCGGCCGGAAGTCGAATTGGTGAATGATGAGGCGCGTTCCTATCTTACGCGCAGCGCCAAGCGGTTCGATGTTCTCCAGATGTCGTTGATCGATACCTTTGCGGCAACCGGTGCCGGTGCGCTTACGCTTTCCGAGAACGGACTGTACACGGAAGAAGCATGGCGCGTTTTTCTCGACGCGCTCAAGCCTGACGGAATCTTCAGCGTATCGAGGTGGTTCTCACCTGAGCAGGTTTCCGAGACCGGCCGACTTGTGGCGCTCGCGACCGCAGCTCTTCTAGATCGCGGCGTGACCAACCCCGCCGACCATCTTGCGATGGCGTCTGCTGGTAAGGTTGCTACTCTGCTGGTTTCCAGAGAGCCATTTACCGCGGAAGATCTGCAGGCGCTATCCTCGGCGGCGAAACTCTACGGATTCAATCTGCTAGTCGCTCCCGGCCATATTTCAGCAGTCCCTCTGTTCGACGCGATCTCGAAGTCGAGGTCGCGAACGGAACTGTCGGAAGCAACCCGTGATCCGTACTATGATTTTTCGCCTCCCACCGACGAGCGTCCCTATTTCTTCAGTATGCTCAAGCCGCGTGCACTCCTTAGCTTAGGCAGCCTGAAGAGACACTGGGGTGTCAATGGCGAGGGAAATCTAATCGCGACCGCTACAATGCTCATCCTGACATTGATAGCGCTTGTGCTGGTTGCGGTTATGATTCTCTGGCCACTGTGGAGATTTGGCGTCCCGAATATGCGTCAGGGAACCTTTGCAGCCGCGATACTCTATTTCTCGCTGATCGGTTTCGGCTTCATGATGATCCAGATTCCTTACATGCAGAGGTTCTCTGTCTACCTCGGCCATCCGACATATGCCATCGCGGTCATTCTGTTTTCTATGATTTTGTTCACCGGGATAGGGAGCTGGCTTTCGGACTATGCGCCTATCGAAGTTCGTCCATCGTTTATATACGCGATTGCGCTTTTGATCGCTGTCGCCCTGCTGGTCATTACGCTGTCGACACAACTGATCACCGACCGGACGATCCAATTTCAGCTCCTTGTCAGATGCCTGATCGTTGTTGCGATGGTCGGCCCGCTGTCTATTTTGCTCGGCTTCTGTTTCCCGATTGGCATGCGCCTGGTGTCTACGGTATCGGAATCGGCGATGCCGTGGATGTGGGGAGTCAGCGGTGCGGCGGGTGTGCTGTCGTCAGTTCTGGCCGTGGCGTTATCGATGTGGGTGGGAATTCAGGTGAGTCTCTTTGTTGCAGTCGCTTGTTACGCCGGACTCATTATTCCGGCGCGAGTGCTGTGGGCAAGTGGCCAAAGGCCTGCAAAGAACACGGAATCCGTGTCCACCGCCCTGGCGTCCTAGAGGAGCTATCCTTGCTGTCCGAATTTGGACAGCGCCGCCAATTTCACGTCGCGTTCCATCCAGCCTTTTAGGCTCTAAGTTCTAATCGCGGTCCATCGACGCAGTAATAGTGCGTCGATACGCGACACAGTGTCCGACATTGACGCATCAGTGAGTATCGACTGACGGCACGTCTACAGCGGCAGAGAAGTTGCTCCTTGTGCGATTGCGCAGCGCACATCGACTCAAGCGGGGGCAACAATCATGTCGCAACGATATCGAGACCACGAATCAGTTGCTATTACTCCTTCAGCTACTAGGCCACTAGCTAAACGACTCGCCTTGGTTCTTATAGCATACCTTCTGTCGGTGCCCTTCGGAGATCAGGTCTTTGCTCAAGCTATAGTTGACGGCGGCTTGACAGCTCCGGAAGCTGGCTGGTCGCTCAGTTCCAATCTGCTGACAAACGGCGATTTCTCAGAAGGTACAACCGGTTGGACGTTTCCGAGCACCTGCTTCAGTCTCGATCCCGAAAATCCCGCGCCCAACGGTGGCGCCAGCCTTGAGCTTAGCGATCCTTCGACTTGCAGCAAATTCCCTCGCGTCGCGAAGAATTCATTCAAAGTAGTCAGTGGCCGGATCTACACGCTTAGTGGACAGCTCAAGACCGAAAGTATTGCCAGCTCCAATTCCGAAGTCGGCGCGACCTTCGATCTATTCGGCTATGGCCGCGCTCCTGTCACCAGCGGCACTACCGACTGGACCACGACAACTCTGCAACATCTGGCGGTTCCGCAAGGCCTGAACACTGCCGTTCGCCTGGAGATCTACGGATATCCGATGCCGACCGGCAACGCCTGGTATGCAAACATGTCGCTGCAGCAGGAGATACCGCCGCTGCTGCAGATGTTCCTGCTCTACCCGAACTACCGCGGCATGATGTTCTCGGATCAGAGCCAGGTCGCCAGCGTCGACCTGACCGTCACGCCGCCGACGGGAACCTCGCCGTCGAGCCTCCAAGTAATACTTGATGCGACCGACGCCGGCGGCAACGTCGTCGCCAGCCAGACCGTCGTTCCATCGTCGACCGACTTCACCGCGACCATCGACCTGAGCAATTTGCCGCTCGGCACCTACCAGCTTGGCGGTACGGTCGAGGACAGTAGCGGCAGCGTGCTTTTGACGCAGAGTCCCTACGCAATCGTGAAAATGGATGCTTCAGCCCGCTCCGGCATGAAGGCCTGGATCGACCCGAACAACCGCGCGCACTTCATCGACGGCAATCCGCACTTCGTGCTCGGCATATACGACACGACCGGGTGGACGTTCAATCCGGCTTCCTTCGTGAAGGAGCTTTCCGGGGTAGCCGAGGCACCAATCAACATGATCATCAACTATTTCCTTTCCAATACTAAGACGCTGGCGGTTATTGCGTATACGACGGCGATGAAGCAATTCGGGATTACGTTCCTGCCGGACGTGGCCGCGTTCTACACGGGCCTCGCGGCGTTCCCGACCAATACCGCCAACCAGTTCGGAACCAGCGATCCGGATCAGCTGATCTCCGACTACACGGCCGCACTGTCGTCCGATTCCGGGGTCGTCGGGTACTACGTAGGCGACGAGCCGGTACTTGACCGGCAGCCGGAGACGTTCCACCAGTATGGGCTGATCAAGGCCAATGATCCGTCGGGCTTCAATCTCGCGGTTCTCAACCGGCCCCTCGATCTGCCGTTCTGGAAAGACACTCTCGACGTACTGGGCGTCGATGCCTATCCGATCGTTGGGGCGAGCGGAAACGATCTCGCTGAAGTCGCGGATCGGACTCGCGCGGCGTATCAGGCTGGGCTAGGTTCGCGGCCGGTGTGGACCGTGATCCAGTTCTTTCGGGCGGATCTCGAGGCGGCGTGGCCGACCCAGCAGCAACTGCACGATATGAGCTGGATGGCTATAGTAGAAGGCGCAACGGGCCTCTTTTACTGGTCCTACGGCGTCGGCGCTCTGGCGTATGTGAAAGATCCGGTCGAGCACGCGGCGCTTTACCAGGAACTGATCAACGTGACCACGGAGATCAAATCGCTGGAGCCGGTGCTGCTCAGCCCGGACGCCGCCGTCATAACCGCGAACTCCGCCGCGGGAACAGTGTTCACTAAGACCAAGATCGGCGCCGACGGCACGCGCTACCTGTTCGCGTATAACTATACGGCGTCTGCTGTCACGACGGAGTTCACGCTGGCGCAGCCGGCCGCCAGTATCGACGACTACGACACCGGCGTGGCCACCGCGCCCGACACCAGCACGACCTTCCCCGGCGCTTTCCAGCCCTACCAGGCGCACATCTTTGTCGTCAGCAACTCCGCGCCTCCTCCGACGCCCCTTCCAAGCGCGACAACAACCCCGGCGGCGACTGCGTCTCCCACTGGAACACCACCGCCAACCGCTACCGCAACGGCGACCTCAACCGCGACGGCGACCGGAACAACAGCCAGCAAAACCGCGACGAACACGCCCACTGCGACTGCTACCGCCAAGGCCACCGCGACGTCGACACCGACCAGGACATCTACTGCGACTGCTACTTCAACCGCGACGCCGACGGCGACGGCCACACCGGGCGCGCTGTCAATCACGCCGGAGAGGTTGAAGTTCGATGCTCAGAAGGTCGGCACGACGAGTCGAACGAAGACTTTGAAAGTCACTAACCGCGGTGGAGCGACGGTATGGTTTAGCGCCATGTCGGCTAGCGGCGCTTTCGCGCAAAGCAATACGTGCGGGTCACGCCTGCTCGCGCACAATACGTGCACTATCAGCGTTACCTTCAGGCCGATGGCGACGGGCCAGCAGAGCGGCAGCTTGCCGCTCCACGACAACGCTACCAACAGTCCACAGGTGGTCGTTTTGAAAGGGAAGGGCCTTCGGTACTAACGGACACCCGATTTTCAAAAGCTGCGCTCTCCGCCGAAAGGCGGACATGCGCTAATATGAAGGTCTGCGAAGTTCAGTACGTCGACATTCCGCCCGGGCCGGGCAATCCTCCGGGCTGCGCTGGCCGCGCATCCTCGGGAAGGTATGGGCCGCAAGCTTTTGCAACCTCTGCGGGCCAACAATCCGCCCTGCAGGTTTCCGGTGTCCCTGCCACGCAAGAACCCTGGGCAATCTTTTGGCAAGCTTGGGTGTCACCGCCGACGCACTGGTCTCGTAGTTTCGGTACAGCGGTTTCGAACGCGGATGGTTGTTGCTGCGCGCAACCCGCCATCGCGAGCGCAAGAACGCAAAGTAGGACCGCTGTGTTGCGGAGATTCATGAATGCATCTCCCTGGTTCAGAGAAAACTTCCAGACAGCGCTCGATCGACGCTTGATGATCGTTTCCCGTTTTTTCATGCCACAGGTCGAGTACCCTCTTCGAGAGATACACCACCCACCAGTACAAGTCGATTCAGCCATGCAGCCACGAACGCGCGCTCGCCGCGACTCGGAAACGTTCAGGATGGTCACGAAATGGAAATCGAGACGCCGGTACAGCGAGATAAGCCGCCGACTCTCAATAGATTGCAGAATCGGCAGCGGGACGATCGCCCAGAAGACCGTGTAGGCGTCGCCGAGATGAAAAAAGGCGCCGAGCGGCCGCGCGCCTACGATCAACACCAAGCCGATTAGGAGACTGCGGAGCAGATAGGTCGTGAAGAGAGTGTCGAGGTATGGATCGATCCGATCCTCTTGCTGGATGAGCGCCTGGCCCATGCGCGGATCAGTCGCCGCACTGAGCGCCGTGCAAATCAACGTCGCACTGGCTATGACGCCGAAGTCGAAAGGCTTGAGCAATCGCACGAAGACGATGTAGCGCGCGGCGGTGCCGACGGCGGTCAATCCGCGCGCTGCCGCGGTCCATGAAAGTCCGGTGAAAAATGTCTTGAGAAGAGCCTGCCTGAGCAGACGGGGCGCGTCGTCGGCCGCATCCGCGGCGTTTGTCTGCACTGGCGCCTCCACCGATGGCGTCGTTTTATTTGTCGCTTCCGGCATCGTGACGAATCCCGCAACTATGCCATGTAACGAGCGCCGCGGCATAGTCTTGTCGGCGGCACCCATATGCTGCGGCGCGCGCTGTGATAGTTTTTGTCGGCGATGACAGCATCCCGCAGCTCAGCCACTCACGAGGACTTTTCTCGCGAGCACGAAGTTCGCACCTCGAGCGATCGTACCTTCGGAGTGGTCGTTGCCGCATTTTTCGCGGCACTCGCGCTGGTGCCGCTGCTGTTGCATCGCGCGCCGAGAGCCTGGGCTCTCCCGATCGCGGCGGCATTTCTCCTGGTGGCGGTCATTCGACCGGTTCTGCTCGCGCCGTTGAACAAGCTGTGGGCGAGGCTCGGGCTACTGCTCAACCGGATAACGAATCCTGTGATCATGGTCATCTTGTTTTATGGCGCGGTCACGCCGATCGCGTTCCTGATGCGCATTGCCGGCAAGGATCAGCTGAGCCTGGAGTGGAAGCCGGAAGCGCGCAGCTATTGGGTTCCGCGAATGCCGCCCGGGCCGCCGCCTGAATCGATGCGGGATCAGTTCTGAGTCGCAGATGGATTTTCTTAGAGAGTTTTCGCGCTTCATGTGGACGCGCAAGAAATTCTGGATGATACCGCTGATGCTGATGTTGGTCGCATGCGGCGCGCTGATCGTATTGGCCGAGGGCAGCGCGGTCGCGCCCTTCATCTACACGTTGTTCTAGGACGCAGTCGATGCGGATCCTGGGAATTTCGGCTTTCTATCACGACAGCGCGGCCGCGCTGGTCCAGGACGGACGGATTATCGCGGCGGCGCAGGAAGAGCGGTTCACGCGCAAGAAACATGACGCGCGATTCCCGCGCTCGGCGATCGAGTATTGTCTGCGGGCCGGCGGCATCAAGCTCGACGCTATCGACTATGTGGTCTTTTACGAGAAGCCGTTTCTGAAATTCGAGCGGCTGCTCGAGACCTATCTTGCGTTCGCGCCGCGCGGTTTCGCTTCATTCAAAATGACGATGCCGCTGTGGTTGCGCGAAAAGCTGCTGCAAAAGAAGCTGCTGCATCGCGAGTTGAAAGAGTTGAATGGCGTCGTCGAGCTGGGCGACCGCCTGCTGTTTGCCGAGCATCATCAGAGCCACGCCGCCAGCGCGTTTTTCGCGTCGCCGTTCGCCGAGGCGGCGGTGCTGACACTGGACGGAGTGGGAGAATGGGCCACGACGTCGGCCGCCATTGGCAAAGACAATCATCTCGAAACGATCAAGGAGATTCGCTTTCCGCATTCGCTCGGACTGCTTTACTCCGCATTCACCTATTACACCGGGTTCAAGGTAAATTCCGGCGAGTACAAGGTCATGGGACTGGCGCCGTACGGAACGCCGGTGTATCGCGATCGGATTCTCGAGAATCTGATTGACCTCAAAGAAGACGGCAGCTTCCGCCTCGATCTCAGTTACTTCGACTACGGCGTCGAGCTGCGGATGACCAACCGGAAATTCGACGACTTGTTCGGCGGACCTGCCCGCGACCCCGAGCAACCGCTCTCGCAGCGCGAGATGGATCTGGCGGCTTCCGTGCAGAGCGTCATCGAGGAAGCGATGCTGCGGCTGACGCGCGCGCTCGCGCAGGAGACTGGCGCGAAAAACCTGTGCCTGGCGGGCGGAGTCGCGCTCAACTGCGTGGCGAATGGCAAGCTGCTGCGCGACGGGCGTTTTGAAAATATCTGGATTCAGCCCGCCTCGGGCGACGCAGGCGGTGCCGTCGGCGCGGCGCTCGCCGCGTACCACATTTTCCTGGGGCAGCCGCGAAAGACCGACGGGCACGATTTGATGTGCGGGTCCTACCTCGGTCCGGAGTTCGATCAGGCTGACATCGAGCGACGGCTGCGCGCTGTGCGCGCTCGCTTCGAGGTGCTCGACGACGAAACGCTTATCGGCGCATGCGTTCGCGCGCTTATCGATGAACAGGCGCTCGGATGGTTCCAGGGGCGGATGGAGTTTGGTCCGCGCGCGCTCGGCGCCAGGTCGATTCTCGGCGATCCGCGGTCGGCGTCGATGCAGCGGATGCTCAACTTGAAGGTGAAGTATCGCGAATCCTTCCGGCCGTTCGCGCCGTCGGTGCTGCGTGAAGACGTGGCCGACTGGTTCGAGCTCGATTGCGACAGTCCGTACATGTTGCTGGTCGCGGATGTCAGGCAGGAGCGCCGGCGCGCGATGACGGCCGACGAGAATGCGCGCTTCGGAATCGACAAGCTGAATGCGGTGCGTTCGCAGATTCCCGCCGTCACGCACGTCGACTATTCAGCGCGCATCCACACGGTCAATCGCGAGAGCAATCGCCGCTATCACGCCCTGTTGACCGCGTTCAAGGCGGTCACTGGATGCCCGATGCTGGTCAACACCAGCTTCAACGTGCGCGGCGAACCAATGGTGGGCACGCCCGAGGATGCGTTCCGCTGTTTCATGGGCACTGAGATCGAGGCGCTTGCGATCGGCAACTGCTTCCTGCGCAAGGCCGATCAGGACGGAGCTCTGCGGCAAGACTACAAGTCCGCGTTCGAGCTGGACTAGCAGTGAGACCGATTCGGCGCTGTCGGTTTTCCGGCAGTGCCGCCAATTCCACGTCGCCCTTCTTTTCTATTTCGAGACACTGAAACTCATCGACACGACCTTCGTGCATCGATCTGAGACAGACTGTTTCACGCTGAAACATAGGTGACGACCGGGTTGATCCGGCAGCGAAGTTGCTCTTCGAAGCGATGGCGAAAGCACATCGACGCAAGAGGGGGCAACTTTCGTGTCGTATCGATCTCGTTACTATATATCACTGGCTATTCGGCGATTAGCTAGTAGGTCATTAGCTACATTCGGCAAGTTAGTATTCATATCGACTACTCTGTCGCTGATTTTCGGAACGTCCGCCTTTGCTCAAGTGGTGGACGGAGGGCTGACGGCGCCGATGGTGGGCTGGTCGCTAGGTTCCAATCTGCTGGTCAATG
>Ga0210391_10001139_pt1 | contig 24787 bp, 22 predicted proteins | sample IncBWC12OmetaG_FD_160573 | JGI IMG/M metagenome (GOLD analysis project Ga0210391, IMG submission 160573) | Forest soil microbial communities from Barre Woods Harvard Forest LTER site, Petersham, Massachusetts, United States - Inc-BW-C-12-O ...
ACCGGCTTCGAGCCGCCCGAGATTCTGTCGCGCCTCGAGCTCGTGCGAGTACTAGAACAGGGTGACGCGACCCTCAGTTTTTATCGCTTGGCAGCCGCTGCTTGACCCGCGGCATCTTAAACGGTCGGGTATAATAGGCAGCTTAATGCCGCAGCCGGTCATGCAGCGTGAGCCGGAGCCCGTTGTAGAAGAAATTCTCGAGCTCCCTTCTCACTCCCGTCTTCCTCGTCTCGACCTTGGTGTCGATTGGGAATCGCCGTGGGCGGAATTCCGCTCGAGTTTGCACGATTTTTTCAAAGGCCCGAAAGCACCGGCCGACAATACGCTGCCCAAAGACGCAGACCTCAAAGTCGACTGGATCGAAGGCAAGCTCGGCAAGCGCGGCTACGCTCTCTCCGCTGTGTGGCACATTCTCGCCGTCGTTTTGATCTGCTTGCCCATTTGGCATTTTCTTGCGATCGAGCCGAAACCCTTCGAGCTGCCGCACCCTGAGCTCACGTGGACGAGTCCCGCCGCGGATCTTCCGCCGATCGCGCTCAAGGGTCCTGATCCGAAGCCGAGCCCGAAAGGCGATCCCGCCAAGCCTCTCGCGCAAAAAGGCGCTGACGCGTTTCATCCGCGTCAGACGATTCTCGCCGAGCCTGTCAAGATAACGCATCCGCGCCAAACCCTGATTCAGCCCGACGCGCCGCCTGCTCCTCCGAAAATCGATCCGCAACTCCCCAACGTTGTCCAATGGGCCGGCGCTCCCACGCAACAGCCGCCGCAGCTAAAAATGCAGACCACCGTTTCGCAGGCGAAAATCAAGCGCCGCGAAGTCACTGACGTCGCCGCGCCCGAAGTAGCGAACGACGCAACGCACGCCGGTCCGCTCAACATCGCGCCAACGAATACGCAAGTGGCCGCGCCCAAACTGCCGATGAGCGCGATGACCGCGGTACAACGCAAACAAGTGAACGCCGAAGCCGGCGCTGCGCCGGACGTCGCCGCCGCTTCCGGCGACGCGAGCCTTCACCACGTGATCGCACTTTCTTCCGCTCCCGCGCCACCCGCGCCCGAGGTCAACGTCCCACAAGGCAATCTTGCTTCGAAAGTCGCGATCTCGCCTGACGGCAAGCAGCCCGGCACTCCCGGTGGCGCCGAACACGGCGTCGCATCGAATGGCGGCTCTGCCGGAAATGCGACTAGCAATGGCGGCGCTGGAAAAACTGGCGGAGGCAACGCTTCGTCACTGCCCGCGGCTGTGAGCGTCACCGGCGGAAATTCACATTCGAACGTCGGCGGCAATGGCAACGGCGGCCTCGCGCGTCCGACGACGAAATTGAATTTGAAACCGATGCCCGATAGCGGCCCAGCCGAGCATCGTGCTCCTTCGACCATCGGCGCGATCGATCCTCGTTTGCCGCCCGAAACCGTGATGTCGGGCAAAGAAATCTACACGCTTCACATCGACATGCCGAACCTCACCAGCTTCTCCGGCAGCTGGATCGTGAAGTTCGCAGAACTGCAATCTGGCGATCCGCCATATCGCCATGAATCCGGCACGCTGTCCGGCCCGGAGCCTCTAACCAAAGTTGATCCGAAGTACCCGCAATCTCTGATCAAGGAGCGTGTTGACGGCGAAGTGGTTCTCTACGCCATCATCCGCAAAGACGGCACCATCGACAGCATTCAGGTGATCCGCAGCCTCGATCCCGCGCTCGACAAAAACTCAGTCGACGCTCTGGCGCGCTGGGTTTTCCGCCCCGCCACCCGCGACGGCAAGCCCGTCGATTGTGAAGCGGTCATCCACATCCCGTTCCGCTTCCGCCCCGACAACTAACTAGGGCTTCACGTCAGTCGTCCCACAGTCTTCAGTCTGTGGCACAGGCATTCGTGCCTGTGCGCACGCCAGATCCTCTGGCGTGCGGGTTGTGCCATCGCTCCAAGTCCTTAAACCTTTGAGATCTCCTCGCATCGTCGTTACGGAGCTGTTTGTGGCATAGACGTATCGTCTGTCGGCCATTCGCCGACTTTGATTTGGAATCCGGACTCGGTCCAATGCAGTGGGAACGTTAGTTCAACGGCCGTGTCCGCTCACGCGGACACACAGGCACGATTGCCTGTGCTACTTATTCCCACGCGTTGCGGTGCGTTAAACGGACAGGCCTTTGATCAGGCGAGTGATGTGGTCAGAAGTATTGTAGAGATACGGCGAGACACGAATCGCGCCCTCACGCAGCGCCACGATCACCTGCGACTCGATGAGACGCTTATGCAGCGCAGCAGTCTGATCGGCGTGACGCGCCACCACGCAAACATACGGCCCGCGCCGCTCGGCCTCCGTGGGTGACGCCAGCGCGCAACGATCGCGCGGCAAGCGGTCGATAATTTCCTGCTGCAGCTCGCGATTCAGCCGCACGATCTCTTCAACACCCACGCCCAACACAAAATCCAACGACGCCTCGAGCGACGCGATATTCGTGAAGCTTGCAGTTTCCGCCGCATCCCACCGGCGCGCACCCGGCGCGAATTTCAGATTGTCCATGGAAAGCGCACTGAAAATATGAGCGCCCTCGATCGCCATCCAGTACGCAGGCCCCAGATCGAGCCGCTTCGTAGCTTCCGGATTCACCCAGAAAAATCCAGTGCCGTACGGCCCGAGCACCCACTTGTAACCGCTGCACACCGCGAAATCCGCGCCGAGCTCTTTCAAATTGATTGTCACCGCGCCGGCCGCCTGCGAAAGATCCAGCAGGAACGGAATCCCCTTCTCCCGGCAAGCTTTCGCCAGGCGCCACGCATCGAGCTTCGCGCCGTTATCGAATCGCACAAGACTTGCGCTCACAAGCCGCGTCTTCGGCCCAATATTTTGAATGTAGTCTTCTGAAGTGATAAACCGTTCGCGCGGCTCGATGATCCGCACGTTCACGCGTCCGGCGCGCACATACGGCACCCAGGTGGCAAAATGCGCGGGAAATTCGCGCTTGGCGACGAGAACTTCATCGCCCGGCTGAAAATCCATTCCCGCCGCCACAGCGTTCATTCCAGACGTTGCGCCCGTGGTGAGCGCGATGTCCACCGCGTCTGCACCGACAATCTTGCCGAATTTCTCGCGCACCCGATTCGGCCGCTCGAAATAAGCATCCATCGGGAGCTGGTCGGGTCGCTTCTTCCACTCGATCGCTGCGCGTCCCGCCGTGGCAGCCGCCAGAGGAAACGCGCCCTGAGTCGCGGCATCCAGATACGCCACACCCTCAAAATCAGCAAATTCTTTCCGGTAGTCCATCTCACCCGCTCTCAGAATTTTGGAAAACGCCGCGCCGCGTTAAAAATGCGCGCGCAAATCGCGGAAGCTCGAAAGAATCAGCAGCCGTCCCGCGCCGCTTTCGATCTCGGCGTGTTCCAGTTGCCAGGTGTTTGCGTGCGGCACGAACACCGCGTTCAGTCCGATGTTCAGCGCCGGATTGATGTCGCTTCGCGGACTATTGCCCACCATCCATCCGAGCGTCTTCACGATCTTGAACTGCTCTACCATCCGCTCGTACACCGCGGCATCTTTTTCGAGCACGATCTCGATCGCGTCGAAATACGGCTGCAGGCCCGAGCGCTCGACCTTTGCTGCTTGCTCGGCTGGCTCGCCCTTAGTCAAAAGTATCAGACGGTGATGCTTGGCGAGATACGCGAGCGTCTCGGGCACACCGTCCAATATGTGCGGTGGAGTCGCTTCCAGGTCCGCCGCGAGCTTTTCGATCTGCTGGACGATCTCGCGCCGCGCCGCATTCCCCGCAAGCTTCATGTACGTATCTTCAAGTGACCGCCGAAAACTCCGCACGCCGTATCCGTGCTGCCGAATGTTGCGCCGCTCGGTTTCGTTCAGAATGTGGCGAATGTACTCGCGCGTGTAGCCGAGGTGCTCGAGCTGCGAGATGAAATGATCGATCGCCTTCTCAAAGAAAATGTTATTTTCCCAGAGCGTGTCGTCGGCGTCGATCAGAATGGTCTGGCGTGGCATGCAAAGTCCTGGTGTGTGATTTTCATTCGCGGGAAATCCGGCGCGGCCGTGCCCTTACGATGATGCAGCTGTCTTCCGCACGCCCGCCGCGACGTCGGTGAGAATCGCGCCCGCCAGCTTCTGAAGCTCGCCAAACCGCGTGAGGTAATCCTGAAACTCGCGGTTCAGGTCCTTCGCCTTCGTCGGATCGAGCTTCGTGCGCAGAATCATGTCGCGCAGGTGAACGGGATGCGGCAGCACCGCATCGTCGCGCAATTCTTCCAATGCGAGCGAAGGATCGTAGTGATACATAAAATTCTCCCTGTGATATGCGGAACCGATTTTACTCTGATTCGGCGGGATTCGTCAGGCGGACGCGGGAAGAAACTCGTAGCGGTCGATTCGCGCAGCCACACCGCGCCTGCCGTTGTTCGGCTCGACGCGCAGCACGCGCGCGTAACACCGGATGTGAACGTCGCCTGCGAGGGTGATTTGCTGCGGCAGCGTGAGCACAAATTCAATCGGCGCGTCGTTTTCGAGCGCGGCTTCGATCGTAAAGTAAAGTCCGCGGAAGCTGACGTCGCGCGTCTCGCCCTGCTGTTCCTGAACGGTTTCTTCCGAGGTGAAGCGGACTCTCAGCGGAAGCATCATGGAAAAGCGGCGTGCCGTGCGGCGTTCGACGTCCCGATCCATCAGCAGCCCTCCCAGGAGGCTCCCCGTTCGCGCAAAGCTATCATTGCGCCGCGAGCCGCGCAACGCTTTTGCGTCCGCGCAGGACGATTCGAGTGGGGCGGAGCAGCGCCATTACTGGCCTATCAATTACCGCGCCTTTTCTCCATTTTCGCTTCGGTTTGACGCCCCATCGCGCCCACGCTACGATGTCCGCCATGAATCGCGTGGCGGTCCCAGCCGAACTACGCAAGCATCCCCGTGCGCAACTGCGCATTCCGGCCCGGCTCCGGTGGCGCGGTCCGCTGGGCATGCGATTCGCTCCCGCGCACACGATCAATGTGGGGCGTGGCGGCGTGCTGATCCAGTGCAACGAAGGCTGCGACGTCAGCTCGCGCGTTTGGATTGCTTACCCTTTCGACCGCAATACTTCCGGAACTCAGCCGGAGACCCCGGCTGGCGTCGTGCGCGTGACGAAGGCGCCTCGCGGCGGCTACCAGATCGCGCTGCAACTCGATCGGGCCGCGCCCGGAGATCCGCGCAAGATTGCTCGCGAACGCCGTTCGAGCCCGCGCATTCAATTTGCACTTCCGATTTTCGTGCGCGCCGCCGATTCGCCGTGGCCCGAAGAGTCGATGACGCAGGACGTGTCACACGCCGGCGCGCGCTTTGAATCGGCGCACATCTACTCCGCTGGCGATGCGGTGCTCGCGAAAATTCCCTGGGGCGAATGGGAAGACGCGGGCGAGATGAACGCCCGCATCGTGCGCGTCGAGCAGGCGCCGATCGTTTCCGGTCTTGCGCCGCGCTCGAATCCTGCGACGGGAAACAGCGGCATCCTTAACACAGTGTGCATTCGCTGGGACGGACCTGTGAAAAAAGCAGCACACCTGACGGCCCAATCGCGAACGAATCCTTCCGCAGCCAGCCCATCCCTCTTGAACCCAGCCAAGCCCCGCCGCTAAGCTAGTTGCTCACGCAAACATGGCCGACGTTTTTCATCGCACATTTTTTCTGAACGGTCCGGCAGGCAAGCTCGAATCACTGCTCTGGACCAGCGCGCTCGACGACCCGCCGTACGCGGCCGTGGTGTGCCATCCGCATCCCCTTTTCGCGGGCACGATGCACAACAAAGTCGTCTACCAGGTGGCGAAGACGCTGCACCGGCGCGGCATGCCCGTTTTGCGTTTCAATTTTCGCGGCGCCGGACTGAGCGAGGGCGAACACGCAGGCGGCTTCGGCGAGCGTGGCGACGTTCAGGCAGCTCTCGATTTTCTCGCGACGGAATATCCCGGCCGGCCAATCGTGCTCGCGGGATTCAGCTTTGGGTCATGGGTCGGATTGCGCGTCGGATGCAAGGACGAGCGCGTTGAAAAGCTGATCGGTCTGGGCGTGCCGGTGGACAGATCGAATCTCGAATACCTTTTCGACTGTACGAAGCCGAAATTAATCGTGCAGGGCGGGAACGACGAATTCGGGTCGCGCGCCAATGTCGAAGCGCTGGTTGCGCAGATGCCCGAGCCGAAGCAGATTGTCTTCGTCGATGGCGTGGATCACTTCTTCGCAGGGAAACTTCCGGAAGTTGGCGCGGCGATCGATACTTGGCTCGACGCGTGGCTCGATGCGCCCACCGGTGCGTGAGGGCGTGCGCGCCTGAACGCCTAAGTTCGACTCTCGAATATCCTCATAAACTGTTCGCGCGCCGCGGGCGCCACGGCCAGAAGTTTTGCGTTGGCTTTCACGTGCGCGAGGCTGCTCATCCCCACGAGCGCTGTGGTAAATCCCGGCACCGAGCGTGCAAACTGCAGCGCGAGCGCGGACGGCTCGCTGAGTCCGAGCGCATCCTTCACGAACGGCGGCATATTTTTCGCGAGCTGCCCCTGCAGCAACGCAGCGCTTGTGACGAGAGCGACTCCCAGCGCGCGCGCTGCCTGCACCATCGGCATCGCTTTTCCGCCGACCACTTGCGTGGGCCGCGTCAGCGCTTCTGGCATCGCGAGATTAAACGGAAGCTGCACGAACCGGAAATGGTGATCGTCGCCCGCTACATCTTTGGCGATGCCCACCATTTGCTCGAGCGAGAGGTAACCTGCGGAACTTGGATCCTCGCGAAACGCATTCCACGTGGCCATACCGTAGGCGCGAATTTGCTGCGCCGTCACGGCCGATTCGAGAAAGAGAAACGCTTCGCGGATGCGATTGCGGAATTCGTCGCCCGAAATTTCGGTGAGCTGCGTTTCAGGGTTGTGCAGATAGAAAATGTCGACGGTCCGGATGCCCATGTTGCGGCGGCTGCGATCGAGCTGATCGGCAAGGTACGTCGGCGCCATGCAGTGGCACCCGGCGGCGATGTCCTCCACGCGAAAAATCCCCTTCTCCAGGAATTCGCGGGAGAAATATGTGTTTGGATCGGCCGGCATCGAGCCATCGGGCGTCAAAAAGCCGGCTTTCGTGCAGATCACCAGCTCGTCGCGCGCATAACCCTTCGCGTAAAGCTCAGTGAGCGCCGCGCCGACGGAGCGTTCGCTGCGCTGCAGGCGGTAGTTGATCGCCGTATCGATTACGTTGATGCCAGACTCGACGGCCGCGGCGATCGACGCCGTGTAGGCTTTGTCGGTCGTAGCGTCCGGCTCGCCCAGATACGTGCCGATGCCAATCGAGGAAAGCACGAGCCCGCCGCGGATCTCGCGATAATTTCCGGGCGCGGCTTGGCCCTGGAATTTCGCGGCGAATCGCAGAGTTCCTTCCGCAGTGGCCGAGCCTGCTTTCCGTTCGTTGGGGGATGCCGCAAAAGAAGACATGGAGCGCTCGTTTCCGTCCTCAGAGCGCCGGTGCCGCGCTCTAAATCGCGGCAGTATAACAGATGGTCAAGGGTGTATCGGCTCGATTCTGTCAGGGGCGCGATGCGTCAACTAGCTCATCGCTTCGCGATTTTCAGCGGCTGCGCTGGGCGAAATTCCCTGCGCGGCGATCAGCTGGCGCGCTTCCACCTGCCACTTCGGTAAGTTTTTCAAAAACCACCACGCACCCGCGATGGCGCCCACGCCGCCGAGCGAAACCGTCCACGGTGCGCCGACGCGGTCGGCCAGCCCTCCGGCAAGCAGCGAACCGAGCGGCGCCATGCCCATGAACATCATCGTGTATACCGCCATCGCGCGCCCGCGCAGTTTGTCCGGCACCATCGACTGAATCAGCGTGTTCGAGCCCGACATTTGCAGCATCACGCCGTATCCCACCGGCACGAGCATCACCACCGAAAGCCAGAAATTCTTGGACACCGCGAATAGAATCAGCGACACGCCGAACCCACCCGCCGAATAGCCGACCGTATGCCCGAGCCCCTTCACGCCGCGCCGCATCGCAAGCGTCAACGCGCCGAGCAACGCACCCACGCCGCTTGCGCCCATCAAAATTCCAAGCCCGTGCGCACCGCGATGCAAAATGCGGTCCGCGAACACCGGCATCAGCACGCTGTACGGCACCGCGACCAAGCTCACAACTCCAATCAGCATCACCAGCGCCATCATCGGCGCCGTCTTCTGCACGTAGTCGAAGCCTTCTTTGATGTGTTCGTAGGGCGACGTTTTGTGCTTCTGCTCCTCGAACGGCGAGAGCCGCATCATCAGCAGGCCGACGATCACCGCGATGTAGCTCACCGCGTTCGCAAAAAAGCACCAGCCCTCGCCGATTTTCGCCACAGTGATGCCGGCGATGGCCGGGCCGATCACGCGTGCGCCGTTGAACATCGACGAGTTCAGCGCGATCGCATTCATCAGATCGTCGCGCGAGACCATTTCGATCAGGAACGACTGCCGCGCCGGCACGTCAAACGCGTTCACCACGCCGAGCAGCGCGGCAAGCACCACAACTTCCCACACTTTCACGATGTGCATCAGTGTGAGCGCCGCGAGCGCAAACGCGAGAATCATCGACGCAGCCTGCGTCGCGATCACGATCCTGTGCCGGTTCCAGCGATCGGCAGCAAGCCCGCCCAGCGGCGCGAAAAGGAAAATAGGAATCTGCCCCGCGAAGCCCACCACGCCGAGCAGAAGGGACGATCCGGTCAGCGAATAGACGAGCCACGCCTGTGCGACGTTCTGCATCCACGTCCCGATAAGCGAAATCAGTTGGCCGCTGAAGAAAAGCTGGAAATTCCGGTGCCGCAGCGAACGAAACATGTCCTTGAGCCGCGTTCGAGGCGAGGGGGTCGCAAGCTCGGGCGGGGCGGGAAGAGATTCCTCTGTGTCCGCGTTGGGCATTTTTTCAATTGTACGACGCAAATCTCACCGGCCGCGTTTCGATCGAGCGCAAAGTTTCGATGAATATTTCGCAACAACGAGCAGATTCAGTTCGCGGGCGGTTCAGCGGGCTTGATCTGTGGCGACGGAGCAAGCAGCCGGGCGCAGGCGCGCAGCATGCGCCGGTAGGGCCAAACGTCCTCGCGAAACAGAATCTCGCCGTCGCGCGGCTTCGAATAGAACCAACGCGAGATCAGCGAGAGATGTTCGGAGAGTTGCGGGGCCACATGCTTCATTCCAAATTGCTCGCGAACCTCTGCCGCGCTTACCAGCGGGCTCTGTTCTGCCGGCGCCGGCACGGTACCTGACGTCACCTTGGCACGCGACTTCTCGATCGGCTCGCCGTTCTCGTCAAACGCGTCCGGCTCAAGCGCGCGCTTCAGCACCGCTTCGGCCGAACGCGGCTCCGCGGTCACATCGCCGAAATTCAGCACCAGCGGCTCACCTAGCGTGCCGCGCAATACCGGAAACGCGACGATCGTTTTCTCCTCCGCACCTTTCTGCAAAACCACGGCGTCGAGCCCGGCGATCGGACCCGCAATCTCTGGCAGCCCTCGTAGCGCAGCCGAAGCCTTCTCCAGCCGCTTGTGCAACGCGGCCGCGCGTTCGAAATCCAGCGCCTCGCTCGCCTGTTCGCGTTCGCCCTCCAGCGACTCCGTCAGACTCGCGCCCGACGAATCCAGCGTCACGAGCAGTTGCCCCACTTCCGCGCGGTACTCTTCCTCCGTGCACCCGGCAAAACACGGCGCGAGGCACATCTTCATCTCCGAATAAATGCATCCGGGAAACGTGGGATCGCGCAGAATTTTGATCTGGCACCGCCGCGTCTTGAAAAGGTCCAGCAATCCCGTGCTGAACTCCTCCGCGAACTGGCGCGACGGAAAAGGCCCAAAATAAAATCCCTCGTCGCCGCGAATTTTTCGCGTCACGTAACAACGCGGGTAGGCATTGCGCAGATTGATTTTCAGGACGGCGGGAGTCCGCAACCGGACCACATCGCGGTACTTCGAGGGAAACTGCTCGCGCGCATTCTCGTACATCGCGATCGACTGTTCGAATTTCGATCCCGTCACCCGGTACCGGATCGACGCAACCACGTCGCGCAGATTCAACCGCTTCGTCCCCGCGTCCGGCCGGCTCAGCAGTCGCGTGGCCGCCGCTCGAATGTCCGCCGTCCGTGCAAGGTAAGGTCGCGCGCCCTCACCCTTCATCGCCAGCAGGAAAACGCCCGGCCGCGCGGGAAGTCCTTCGAAAAACTCCACGTCAAACGCTGGGCGAAATTCCTGCGCGCTTTCCAGTTGCAGCATCGCCCAAAGAATACCCGCGCCGCGCCTCGAGCGGCAACTCTCGTCCGCCACGCGCGGCTCTGCGTCCGAGCACGCGCACGCGAATCAGCCAGAAAATCATCACGGCGAGCGGAGCGATCGTTAGCAGATTCAGCATTCCCGTCGTGCGCATCACGGCGGGAAAGATGTGCGCACGGGCCAGGAATACAGAAGCCGAGGCGATGAATAGGGCAAAGCACATCCTCCAAAGGTGCCGCGCGAGGCGACTCGCCCCATCAACGCCGCCGCGCACGAGGAGCCGGCAGTCGCCAATCGCACCCAGTACGGCGATCGATCCAAGGAAGAAGTACGGACCAGGTGGATAACCGTGCGCCTCACCTGTCGGGCTTCGAAGCGCGGCAATTCCGTAAGTTGATGCGAAGGCAGCTACACCGAGCCCCGCGGCGAGCGCGATCCAATCCCAAAAATCCGTGCGGCGTTCGCGGCGTCGTGCCGTCATCCAGGACGTTGCCACCAAATACAACGTGAGCGTGCCGCCCACTACATTGCCTGCCTGCGATTTCATCAATGCGAGGATCACGCCGGTGCCGGCGAGGAGCACCATCGACGCGACGAAAATGTTCCCAGCGTAGACGTGCCGCGGTGAGCCCTTGCGAAATATGATCGCCGCGGCGCCTGAGAAAATCGCAACGGTACCGCCACAAATGTGAAGGAACAGTAGAGGAGAGACGCTCATGGAGCCTCGTCAGGACATCCCCAGCCCATCACCGTGTGATACGTCTTTCAACTGCAAATAGTTTCAGGCGCAAGGTCAATCTTCGCGCATGAGCATTGCAGGACCGACCGCAAGCGCGCGCTGCGCCGGAATCCACGTGGCAATCAAGCCGACCAGCAGCATGGCCAGCACCACCCCCGCCAGAACCAGCGGATCGCGCGGCGTAGCGCCGTACACCACCATCGCCAGCACGCGGCTTGCGAGCAGGCCAAGAATCAATCCCGCCGCCGAGCCGAAAACGAGTAGTTTCAACGCGCGGCCCAGCGCCGCCGCCAACACTTCCGATTTCTGCGCGCCGAGCGCCATCCGGATGCCCAGCTCGCGCTTTCGTTTGCTCACGGCGTACGTGGCAAGCCCGAAAATTCCCGTCACGGAAAGCAATGCGCCCATCGCGCCGAGGACGCCCAGCGAAAGCGATGCCATCAGCGGAGGAAATAGCGCACCGTTCATCGCGTCAGTCCAGGTCTGCATGAACGTCGGCAACCCGGGATCGAGCTCATGCACCTTGCTGCGGATCGCGCCGGTCAAGCCGCGAGGGTCGCCATCCGATCGCACCACCATCCACGTCTCGCTCGTCGGCGCCTGCAATACCGGTAAAAACATCGCCGCCTGTGGATCCTCAGCGAGATTCACCGTGTACTTTCCGTCGTCAACGATTCCGGCGACCTGGATTTTCGTGCCGTTCTGAATTTTGAAGTAACGTCCGATCGCATCGCCTTCCGATCCGAAGAGCCTCCGAGCAAATTCCCGATTCACCACGGCCACGCGCGGCGCGTTTTTGTCGTCCTGCCACGTAAGCGCGCGGCCCGAAATCAGCGGAGTCTGCGCAGCCTGAAAATATTCCGGCGAGACGTCGTACTCGATCGCATCGGCTGCCGAGTCCGCCGATCGCAAGCTCGCAGTCGAATCCTTGAACACGCTCGTCGTAGCCCAGTACAAATGCAGCGGCGGCAAGCTCACGATGCCGACGGACTTCACGCCGGGAATTGACCGCACCTCTTCGATCAATCGTTTCTGCATCGCCGGCTGTGCTTCGGGTCGATAACCGTCCATGCTCAAATCGGTCTGAACCAGCAGCGCGCCCCGCGGTTCAAACCCGAAATTACTGTGCAGCGAACGCACCAGGCCGCGCACCGCAACCAGCGACGCCGTCACCAGCACCGCGCAGATCGCAATCTGCACCGCGAGCAGCACATCGCGCAAACCGAATTTCCCGGGGGTTCCGCTCGCCGCGCCTGACTTCACCACCTCGTACGGATCGGCTTGCAGAACTTGTTTCACCGGGATCGCGCCGAAAAGAAATCCGCTGGCCACCGCCAGCACGAGTGCCGCCGCATAGACGCGCCAATCCGGTGCGACTGGCACGTTCAGCGGAAATTGTGGAAAGGGCCGCCACACGCTCAGGCTGTTCAGCAGCGTCACGCTCAAACAAAGCCCAATCGCGCCGCCCGCCAGCGACAGCAGAATCACCTCGGTGAAAAGCTGTCGCATAATTCGCGCACGGCTCGACCCCAACGCCAGCCGAAGCGCAAGCTCGCGCGAGCGGTCCGCTGTTCGCGCCGCGAACAAACTGCCAAGATTCGTGCACGCCGCCAGCAAGATCAGTCCCGCGAGAACCATCAACGCCATCACAAACGCCGCAACGCCATGCTCGATCACACTTCCGAGCAAGCTCGGCCGTGCGAGCGACAATGCCAATTTCGCGTCGTCGTTCGGATAGGTCTTCTGCAGGTACGCTCCGATCGACCGGAGATCCGCGAGCGCCTGCGCCCGCGTCACGCCGGGCTTCAAATGTCCGAGCACTTGAAACACCCAGCGATTTCCTCTCACGTCCAAATCGCCGGTGTCGTCAATCTGCCCTTCGTTGAGAAGCGGCACAAAGATGTCCGGCGAAAAAAATGACGCCGAACCATGAAAACCGCGCGCCGCGACGCCGATCACAGTGAACGGCTGCTTGTTCACTTGCACCGTTCGCCCGACGATGCCCGGATCGTCATGAAAATGGCTGTGCCAAAAACCGTACGAGAGCACAACGTACGGCGCGCTATTCGCACCGCGTTCGTCCGAAGCATGCAAGAAGCGCCCGAGGTAGGGCTGGACGTCCAGAACGTCGAAGTAATTTCCGCTCACGCCGGAAACGGAAACGCGCGCCGGCCCATCGCCCGCGTCGAGCCCCACCTCGCCGATGCTGTACGCGGCGAGCGCTTCGAAACTCGTATTGCGATCGCGCAAGTCAATGTAGTCGGGATACGAAACGTAGGACTGCGTGATGGAGGGATCGTCCGATCGAACAATAGCCAGCAAACTTTGCGCGTTGGGGAGATTGATGGGGCGAAGGATCAGCGCGTTTAGCGCGCCAAACACAACGGCATTCGCGCCGATCCCTAGCGCGAGTGTAAGAACTGCAACGAGCGTGAACCCGGGCGATTTGCGCAGCAGCCGCGCGGCGTAGCGCACATCCTGAAAAATCGACTCGACGAACGTTCCGCCCGCGGCTTCCTTGCTCTCTTCGGCAAACTTCGCCGCGCCGCCAAACTCAAGCTTGGCCCGTCGCACCGCTTCTCTGCGAGAAACGCCGCTGCGCTCCAAATCGTCGGCGCGGTGCTCGATGTGCGACCGCTGCTCCGCTTCCATCTCCGCGCTCAACTTCGTGGGCTCGAAGAGCGTCGCCAGGCGAAACCGGATCGTATCGAGGAGTTTCATCGGCGCCTCCACTCCGCCGCGCGCCGTTTCACCCGCGGCCGCAATCAGTCTTCGCGCATCAACATCACTGGATCGACGCGCATCGCGCGCTGCGCGGGAATCCACGTCGCCACCAATCCAAGCAGCATCATAGCCAGCACTACGCCAGCCAGCACCAGCGGATCGCGCGGCGTCGCCTGATACACAATCACCGACAGCACCCTGCTGGCCAGCAAGCCGAGGATGAGGCCCGCCGCCGATCCGAACGCGAGTAGTTTGAACGCCCGCCCCAGCGCCGCCTCAAGCACTTCCTTGCGCTGTGCGCCCAACGCCATGCGAATTCCAAGTTCCCGCTTCCGCTTGCTCACTGAATACGCTGCCAATCCGAAAATTCCGGTAATCGAAAGAACGGCTCCCATCGCGCCAAGCACGCCGAGTGCAAGCGTCGCAATGCGCGCCGGGAACAGCGGCAACCCCAAGGTCTCACTCCATGTGTGAATCGGCGCGGGCAAGCCAGGGTCGAGGCCGCGAATCGTCTCGCGCATCGCCGTCGTGAGTTCCTGCGGGTCGCGGTTCGATCGCACCACCATTGCCGTTTCGCTGGATGGCGCTTGCAACAGCGGATAGAACATCGCGGTCTGCGGCGTCTCCGTCAGGTTTTTGTACTTGCCGTCCTGGACGACGCCGATCACCTGCAGTCGCGCTCCGTCCGTCAGTTTAAAAAACTTTCCGAGCGCTTCCGTCGTTCCACCGAACATCCGCCGCGCCAGCTCAGCGTTCACGATTACCACGCGCGGCGAAGTCTTATCGTCGGTCCAATTAAAATTCCGGCCTGCGAGCAGCGATGTCTGTGCCGCCGCCAGATACTCGGGCGAAATGCTGTAATTCACCGGCGCATCGAAGGCGTTGGTCGGTCTCAAGTCCGTGGCGTCGTCGCGGAAGATGTTGGCGTCGTGCCAGCTCCCATTGCCGAGCGGGACCCAATCGATCAAACCCGCCGCTGTCACGCCAGGAATCTTCTCCGTCGCTTCGATCATTTTCTTCTGCATCACCGGCACGGCGTCGCCGGAGTAGCCCGCCATGTCCAGAATCGTGTCCATTACCAGCGCGTTTCGCGTTTCAAATCCGAAATTGCTGTGCATCGATCGAATCAGCCCTCGCAGCGCCACCATCGACGATGTGACCAGCAGCGCACACAGCGCAATCTGCACGCCCAGCAGCAGGTCGCGCACCGTGAACTTACGCCCCGGCGAACGCAGCGACCCCGCCTTCACGATTTCGTAGGGATCGGTGCGCAGCACTTGCTTCACCGGAACCGCTCCAAACAAGAAACCGCTTACGATCGTCAGCACCAGCGCCACAAGATACACGCGTGAGTCCGGCGTGAAAGGCATGCTGAGTGGAAAGCGCGGAATCGGCCGCCACACGGTCATCGCGCTCAGCAGCATCACGCTCCCCCAGATGCCCACCGCGCCGCCAAGCGCGGAGATCAGCAGCGCTTCCGTGAAAATTTGGCGCACGATTCGGGCGTGACTCGATCCCAGCGCCATGCGCAAGGCGAGCTCTCGCGCCCGCTCCGAGGCTCGCGCCGCAAACAAACTCCCCAGATTCGCGCATGCGGCCAGCAGAATCAGTCCCGCGAGCAGCGACAGTCCCGCAATAAACGCGCGCGCCGGCTGCCCCAGGAAATCTCCATACAAGCTCGGCCGCGCGAGCTCAAAGCTTGGGGCTTCTTCGATCTTTGGGTAACTCTTCACCAGGTATTCGCCGATCGCGTTCACATCCGCGGCGGCCTGCTGCGGCGTGACGCCCGGCTTCAAATGTCCGAGAAGCTGGAACATGCCGCGTACGCCGCGGTTCGCGAGCACACCCGGGTCGCCGAGTTGCTCCTCGTCCACGAACGGCGCGAAGAAGTCGGGGTTAAACATCATCAGCGTGCCGTTGAATCCCTGCGGCGCCACTCCAATGATCGTGAACGGATGCTTGTTCACCTGCACGACGCGCCCGATTACCGACGGATCGTCTGCGAAATGCGTGTGCCAGTAGGAATATGTCAGCACAACGTAGGGCGCGCTGTTCGGGCCGCGTTCGTCGGACGCGTGAAAAAATCGCCCGAGATACGGCTGGAGCCGCAGCACATCGAAGTAATTTCCAGTCACGCTCAAAGCCCAGCACCGCGTCGGGTTGTCGCCGGTGTCGAGGCCCACGGCGTCGATGTTGTAGCCCGCCAGCCCGTCAAAGCTCGTGTTGCGGTCGCGGATGTCGAGATAATCCAGATAGGATTCCATCCCTCCATGACCGCTTCCCCACTCGAGCGAGTAGAGGCTTTGCGGATCAGGCACATTCAGTGGCCGAAGAATGATCGCGTTCATCACACTGAAGACGACAGCGTTCGCGCCGATTCCAAGAGCGAGCGTCAGTACCGCCACGATCGTGAATCCCGGCGACTTCTTCAGGAGGCGCGCTGCGTAACGCAGGTCGCCGATCACGGATTCAAAAAACGTCCCGCCCGCCGCCTCTTTGCTCTGCTCTGCGAATTTCGCCACGCCGCCAAACTCCAGCCGCGCCCGCCGCGCCGCTTCGCGCCGCGCCATGCCATTGCGTTCGAGATCGTCTGCGCGGTGCTCGATATGCGACCGCAGTTCGTCGTCCATCTCAGCGTCTATGCGTTCGCGCCCGAAAAGCGAGCCCAGCCTGAATCGAAGCGTTTCGAAGAAAGTCATGCTTCCTCCGGTTGCGACGCGAGCGCCGCGCCGATCGCCGTCGCCAGGCGATTCCAGTTGTCCGTCTCTTCGCGCAGCCGCTTTCGGCCCGCCACGGTCAGTTCGTAGAACTTCGCCTTCCGGTTGTTTTCGGACGTTCCCCAGTTCGCCTTCAGCAATCCCTGCCGCACGAGTCTGAACAAGCCCGGGTACAACGCACCCTGCTCCACCATCAGTGCGTTGCCGGAAATCTGCGCGATGCGCAGCAGAATCCCGTAGCCGTGCAGCGGCCCGAGCGAGACAGCCCGCAAAATCAGCAAATCCAGCGTGCCCGGCAGCAGTTGCGCCTGATCTCCCACGGCTCCTCCTAAACTGGTTAGGAATGTATGCCTCTCTCCCCTAAGCTGTCAAGGAGAGAATGCAGCCCTCGGTGATTTTGACGTCATCCAGAGGCCCGTTCACGGGCCGAAGGATCTCTCTTCGGCTTCTAAACGGCGCGCCGCGTCACGGCTGCTGTCGCGGACTTAGCAGTCTATCTTGGAAGTTTACCTTGCAAGGCTGGCTGTTTTCCTGTACGCTCTCTCCATGCCGCGTCAAACCATCGACTCCCACGTCATCGACCTCGCTCAATCCATCGGCTTGCTCATCCGCCGCATGCGCGCCGCCGCAGCGTCGGACGGCCTATCGCTCACCGAAGCCGGCGTGCTCAAGCGCCTCGACGTCGACGGCCCCGCCACCACCGCCGACCTCGCCCGCGCAGAAAGCATGAGGCCGCAGTCGATGGGCGCGACCATCGCCACGCTCGAAGAACAAGCTCTCGTCGAACGCAAGCCGCACCCGACCGACGGCCGTCAGCTCAACATTCAGATCACCGCGAAGGGCCGCGCACTGCGCCTGAGCCATCGCGACGCGAAACGAACCTGGATCGCGGAAGCCATTACGAAGCTCGGCGAAAAGGATCGCGAAACGCTTTTCAAGGCCGGCGAAATCATTCGCCGCCTCGCCGACCAATGAGCCCCCGATGAACTCCCGATGAGCCAACCCGCCACCATCCCGGCCAGCACGCACGGCGCATCACACGAAACCGCGCCGGCGGGAATCGCGAAGTTCTCTCACGCGTGGCGCGCGCTTCGTCATCGCAACTTCCAGCTCTACTTCGTCGGCCAGGGCATCTCGCTGATCGGCACGTGGATGACGCGCCTCGCCACCGGCTGGCTCGTCTACCGCCTCACGCACTCCGCGCTGCTGCTCGGCATCGTCAGCTTCTCCGGCCAGATCCTCGCGTTCGTGTTGGGCCCATTCGCGGGCGTGTGGGTCGAGCGCCTCGAGCGCCGCAAGCTTCTCGTCTGGACGCAAGTTCTCGCCGCGATTCAATCGCTCGCGATGGCCGCGCTCACGCTCACGCACGTCATCAATCTGTGGGAGATCATCGCGCTCGCCGCGCTTCAGGGCCTCATCAACGCGTTCGATATGCCCGGCCGCCAATCGTTCCTCATGCAAATGGTCGAAGACCCGAACGACCTGAGCAACGCCATCGCGATCAACTCTTCGATGGCCAACGGCGCGCGCCTCATCGGCCCCGCCGTCGCCGGTCTTCTCATCGCCGCGGTCGGCGAAGGCTGGTGCTTTCTGCTCGACGGCCTCAGCTATTTCGCCGTCATCGCTTCCCTGCTCGTGATGCACATTCACGCAGCGCCCGTGCGCGGCAAAGCCACCGGCATGCTTCGCGAAGTGCGTGAAGGCTGGGATTACGTTCGCCACTTCCGCCCAATCCGCACCGTGCTCGTGCTTTTTTCGCTCACCAGCTTGATGGGCTATCCGTACATGGTGCTCTTGCCTGTTTTCGCCGGCGAACTTCTCCACGGCAACGCGCGCACGCTCGGCATACTCAGCGCTGCGTCCGGCACCGGCGCATTGATCTCCGCGCTCTCGCTCGCCGCGCGCAAAACGGTCCTCGGCCTCGAACGCATGTTGCAAATCGCCGCAGCCACGCTCGGCTGTGCGCTCATCGGCTTCGGACTTTCGCGTTCGTTGTGGTTCTCGCTGCCGCTTCTGGTCTTTGCCGGGTTCGGACTTATTCAAGGCGCGTCGGTCAGCAACACGATCGTGCAGTCGCTCGTCAGCGAAGACAAACGCGCGCGAGTGATGAGCTACTACACGATGGCCTTCTTCGGTGCAGCGCCGCTCGGCAGCTTGCTCGCCGGAACCATCGCGCACCACATCGGCGCGGCTTACACCGTGATGCTCACCGGCGCGTGCTGCGTCGGCGGCTCGCTGTGGTTTACGTTTGAGCTGCCGCGGCTGCGCGCCCAGATGCAGCCGGTCTACCGCGAAAAGGGATTTCTGCCGGTCGACGACGAACAGCTCGTCGCCGAAGAACGCGAACTCGTGATCTGAAATTTCGAGTGTGTTCCGTAGTGCAGAATGAAAAGGAGAGCCTGCAGTGAACTGGTACAACTACGTCGCGTGTTTCTTCGCGGGAATTTTTCTTACGAACGTCGTCCCGCACTTCGTCAAAGGCGTTTGCGGCGATCGCTTCCCCACCCCGTTCGCCAAGCCGCCCGGCCAGGGCCTCTCATCTCCGACGACCAACGTGATCTGGTCGCTCGCAAACTTCGTGGTCGGCTTCGAACTCTTCCGCATCGGCAAAATCACTACCGGCGCGGACCTCACGCTGATCGTCTTTTTTGCCGGCGTCGCGCTGCTCAGCATCCTGACGAGCGCCCGCTTCGCGCACAAAGACGTGCCATAGCCTGCCGCGCAGGTTGTGCCAGAACGACTACACAACACATCAACAAGCTTGTTCAGGAATTTTAAGCAGAACCAAGCACCTCGAATCGCAACTTATATTAAAAGGACCCGCCAGTGCCCCTGACGCAACTCGATCCGAGTGCAGCCCTCGTAATCATCGATCTTCAAAAAGGTATCACCGGCCTGCCCACAGTTCATCCAATGGCCGGCATCCTCCACAACGCCGCCGAACTCGCGCGCGCCTTCCGCAAGCGCAATCTCCCCGTCGTGATCGTCAACGTCGTCGGTCGCGCGCCCGGTCGCACCGACGCCACGTTCAGATTCACGCCTGCGCCCGACTGGGCCGATCTCGCCCCCGAACTCGACGCGAAGCCGGCCGACCATCTCGTCTCGAAGCAGCGCGTCGGCGCGTTCCTCGGCACCGATCTCGACGCCTATCTCCGCTCGCGCAATGTCACACAGATCGTTCTCGCCGGCGTTTCCACCAGCAGCGGCGTCGAATCCACCGCCCGCAGCGCGTATGACCTCGGCTACCACGTCGTCTTCGCTTCCGACGCGATGACCGACCTGGCCGACGAAATGCATCGCCACTCGATCGAACGCGCCTTCCCCAAGATGGGCGAAGTCGACACCACCTCCGCCATCCTCGCCAAACTCACCTAGCGCGGGGCGCGATTCGGGTCAACGGAATGGCGAATATTCACTTCGGAATTTTGTCGGCGGCGGCATAGCCTGTCTCCACAGCGCCTTCCATGAACCCTTGCCAGTCAGCGATGTGCTCACCCGCAAAGAGAACGTTGCCCCAACGCTCTGCAAGCGGATCTCTCAAGGCCGTCCACTGACCCGGGCGATAAAATGCGTACGCCCCTTTCATGAAATGGTCGGCCTGCCACGGCTGCTGGCGAATTTCGAGTGCAACCTTCTCGCTATCCGACTGGCACCAGGGTCTCTTTTGCGCGCGCGCCACATCTTGAACTATCCAGTATTTCAGATCGTTTTGAGGCGAAGCTGCAATGTCGTCAGCTTTGTCGCCCACCGCATAGCTGCAAAGAATTCCCTTCGGTCCGCTCTGTCCGAAAGTGCTGTCGAAGACATAGTCAGAAGCAAGCGACGTAAACACAGAGTAACCGTATTTCCTGAAGCTCGTCCGCTTGGTTTTCGGGTCGACAATCTTTCTCGGCACTGTTTTCGGCCAAAACCGCCGCGAACACAGCACTGCCGTCTTCGTAATGCGCGCGTACTGAATCCGTTCGGCGGCATGAAGTTTTGCGACTGGCGGCGCCGGCCTCCATTTAATGTCCGTCAGGCAGCGCGCGGGTACGGTACATATACAGTATTCGCCAGACTCTGTGTCGCATCCGGCCACTACCACCTTCACGCTCCGGGCAGTCCGGTGAATTTCAGTGACCGGCGAATTGATGCGAATGCGGTCGCGACCGATTTTTCTGGCCATCGCATCGATGAGCTTGGAGTTCCCACCAGGCACCTTAAAGTCCATTTCGTCAGTGTCATTTACGATCTGGCCCGGCGAGCTTAAGTACTCGGTCGCAGCCGTCCAGCCCGAATTCATCCGGATTGACTCACCGAAATCGGTACCATCCATCAGGTCTCGTCGCAGCAAATCGTCGTGAGCAAAACCCTCGTTCTTGAGCACGGTCCACCAATCGAGTTTGTCCAATCCGTTCTCGAGTTGTTTACTCTTCGACCAGAACTTCTTCGAAAGATTCGTCCAGACCGTGAGCGCTTCGGCAGACATACACCATTCACCCGGCGGAATGATTTCCGCTTTCGACTCCTGATCCCAGAACGAATTCCCAAATTGGTGATTGACGGGCTTGCCTACCAGCTTTTCACAGAGTTTCAACATTTCGTCGTGATCGCTTCCGATCCATTCACCGCCCAATTCGCAATGCAGATCCGGCGCACCTGCGAAATGGTGTGTTAGTACACGACCTCCAATTCTGTCGCGCGCCTCGAGAATCGTTATTTGCCGCTTACGGCCCGCACGCGTCTTCAAGCGATAGGCAGCTGCCAACCCTGCAAGACCGGCGCCAATGATGATCACTTTCCCAGCTTCAGCCATCGCTCGTCCTTCGCACGCCTAGTGTTGAGCGTACTCAACCGTTCTGTACTCTCGCGTTACGGTCCGTATATATCATTTTTATTTGCTATAGATAATTAGTTTCTATAAAATCCAGGTACGGCCCGATCCCCCTATGCCGGGACCCGCACCCCGGCGCCAGCACTTCTACAGCACGCAAGGAGTTCACATGGCTACGCCTACCCTCGCTCTATCGGATATCCAGGGAAATTCGCTCGGTGGATTCAACAAGGACTTCCAGGCCAATCTATTCCTCAAATTCACAAGCGCCGCCGCCGGACGGGCGTGGATCACCGAAATCTCCGACGACGTTGCAGACTCCAGCAGCGGCGACGTTCTCGAATACAACAATGAGTTCAAGCGCCTCAAAAAGGCGGGGCAGGCCAAGCCCGAAGCGCTCATTCAAGCTCTGTGGGTGAATCTCGCGATTTCTTTTCAAGGCCTCAAGGCGCTCGGCATCAACGCGACGGATCTTGCGAAGTTCCCTCCAGCCTTTTCCGAGGGCATGGCCGCGCGTGCCGCGACGATCGGTGACGCCGGCAACAGCGCCCCCGCGAATTGGATCCCGCCCTTCACTCAGCCAAGCGATATCCACGCCGTCTTGCTAATCGCCGCCGATCACCCCGGCGTGCTGCAAAAGAAGGTCACCGCGATTACCACCTCGGCGAAGTTCACAGCGGGCGTCACGATTCTGCTCAATCAAGCCGGCCGCACGCGGCCCGATCTTCCTGGCCACGAACACTTTGGCTTCAAGGACGGCATTTCCCAACCCGGCGTCCGCGGCGTCGATCCGCCGGACGATCCCATCGCCAATCCCAACCAGGCCCATCCAGGGCAGGATCTACTCTGGCCCGGTGAATTCGTAGTCGGCTACCCGACGCAAATCCCGAAGCTCGGCACGGACGGAATTTCTCCGAATCCGTCGCCCGGACCGGTCAGCGCTTCAGGGCCAGCTTGGACGGTGAATGGTTCGTATCTAGTATTTCGGAGGTTGCGTCAGGATGTTCCCGCGTTTGAAAAAAATGTGAAGGCTCTCGCAAAAACACTTGGTTGGTCGGAAGACTTGACGGGAGCAAAGCTCGTCGGCCGCTATAAGAGCGGGTGCCCCATCGAGAAGACGGAGTTTCATCCGCTTCCCTACACGCCGCCGTCGAACGATCCCGCTGATCCGCATCACGGCAATCCGCTTCTGGCGACGAGCAACACGCTCAATAACAATTTCGAATTTGACGACGACCCGATAGGCTCGATCTGCCCCATGTCGGCTCACGTTCGCAAAGCCTACCCGCGGGACGAGTTTACTCCCGCCGGCAATCCGCCCAATCATCCCGACGACAGCGAGAGCGCCACGCAAACCCGTCGCGTATTGCGTCGCGGAATTCCATATGGTGCGCCCTACGATCCGCACGACGCAGCCAGCGCTACTGTGGACCGTGGCCTGTTATTTCTCGCTTACCAGAACGACATTCAAAATCACTTCGAGTTCATTCAGTCGGCATGGGTGAACAACGCGGGATTTCCTCCCACGCCACCAGGCATCCCGCCTTTGCTTGGCGCTCCGGGCGTCGATCCCATCATGTCGCAAACGCCGAACGGCAACATGCTGATCGACCCGACGAAGCCGCCAGTTTCGATCAACCACTTCGTGATCACAACGGGCGGCGAGTACTTTTTCTCGCCCTCCATATCCGCGCTGGAGGGTATCGGCGACGGTACGATTACGTAGTCACAGAGCTCGTCAATCGCGCGGACACCTCTGCCGCTGTTGATTGCCGATCGGAGCTTTAGTTGGATCGACCTGACGTCGCGTGGAAAGTACCGCTATTCACGCGGAGTTTCCGTTCGTCGTCACCACGGCAAAGCGCCGCCGGTTTCGAAAAATCCGCCCGTCGGGACCGAGCAGCGCGAGACGTATCGTCTCCGCGGCGTCCTGCTCCACGGTGTGGTGTCCGCGATGCTGGTTCAAGTCCGTCGCCGTGAATCCCGGATTCGCCGAGTTCACTTTGATCGGCGTGCCGGCCATTTCGAGCGCGAGCTGCGCCGTCATCATGTTCATCGCGGCCTTCGACGCGGAATAGCTGATCGCCCGTACATTCGCAAACTTCCAATTCGGATCGCCATGCCCGGTGATCGAACCGAGTTCGCTCGATACATTCACGATTCTCGCGGCTGCGGATTTCTTGAGCAGCGGCAGCATCGCCTGCGTCACCGCCAGCGCTCCGATGAAATTCGTCTCGATCGTCGTTCGCACCGCGTCCACATCCGCCACGCTCGGCGCACCGTCCTTCCCTATCGCCGCGATGCCCGCGTTGTTTACCAGAATGTCGAGCCGCCCGAAGTCCCGCGCGATCTCGTCTGCCGCGCGCTTGATCGTGTCGTGCTTCACCACGTCAATCGCGATGAACCGCGCATCGACGCCTTCGGCCTTCAATTTCGCCGTCGCTTCGCGCCCCAACTCCACGTTGCGCGCGCCAACCAGCACCGTGCACCCCGCCTTCCCCACTTGCCGCGCCACTTCAAATCCAATCCCCTTGTTCGCACCGGTGATCAGCGCCACCTTTTTCGCCGCGTCCGCCATATAAGTGCCTCCCCATCAAAATGTGAAGTCGCTCCATTGAGATGCGCGCGCCGCGCGCCGGATTCGCGTTTCGCCTTCTCTATTGCAGCGACCGCGAACTTCGCGGCAAGCTAGCGTTCCGTCGATGCAGACGAAGCCGAGCACGCGCGCGTTATGGAGGGTTGGTGAATGGCAATTCCAAGTGGAACCGAGTCAGCACGGCCTTTTGTGCCGTCGAAGGATTTCGAAGTAAGCAAGTCGTACTACGAGGCGCTGGGTTTCCAGAAAACGCTCGACGCCGCCGACGTCGCCATCTTCGCCGTAGGCGATGGCGCATTCATCCTGCAACGTTATTACCAGAAAGAGTGGGCGGACAACTTCATGATGCAGCTGATGGTCGACGATCTCGACGCGTGGTGGGCGCACATCATTAGCCTCGATTTGCCCGGCAAGTTTGGAGTGCGCGCACCGAAAGCGCCGGAAATGCAGCCGTGGGGATTGCGCGTCGCTTACGTGTTCGATCCATCGGGCGTGCTCTGGCACGTCGCGCAACGCGTGTGACGGCAGCAGTGCAAACAGTATGAAAAACATCGTGATCTGTAGCCTTCGATCGCAAGAATGCAATTTCCCGCGGCCGATAACTGGCAGGTCGCCCTTCAGGGCGCTCTAACATAGACTCTGGAGTCTGTGCGCGACCCACTCTCAGTGGGTCGTGGGTTGAGCCATCGCTCCGCAACCGCTACGTCGACACTCACGTTAACCTGTAAGTCACTACTGTTCGTCCGTTCAGTTACGCGCGCCGCATCTGCACGGCTACATTGGGGGCTGGGAGGGCGCGGACTCATATTACCGCGAGTCCCCGAGAACCAATCCGATGACGCCGAACGATCCCGCACAAACGAAGCTCACCTTCGAAGAGGCTCGCCAACGCCTCGCAGCCGAGTTTGCTTCGCAGCAAAGCAATGTTCTTCCGCTGGACGCAGCTCGCAACGA
>Ga0210391_10001142_pt1 | contig 24746 bp, 16 predicted proteins | sample IncBWC12OmetaG_FD_160573 | JGI IMG/M metagenome (GOLD analysis project Ga0210391, IMG submission 160573) | Forest soil microbial communities from Barre Woods Harvard Forest LTER site, Petersham, Massachusetts, United States - Inc-BW-C-12-O ...
CCCCTGCATAAATTTTCAATCGCGAACCGCGCGGCACGCTCGCCCCATGAATATTGTTCCAGCGCTTCAATTGCGAGAGGCTCACATCGAAGCGCTCGGCGATTCCTTCCAGCGTGTCGCCACGCACCACCCGGTAATGCACCAGGCGCACCGCCGGCGGCGCGGCCGGAACATTCAGCATGAATCCCGCCGGGACAACCGCATGCGCTTCCAAATGATTCGCGGACTCGATCCCGGCGACGGTCACGTGATAGTGCCGCGCGATGTCCGCCATGGTTTCGCCCTGCTCTACAGTATGCAACCGCCAACTCGTCCACTTGTCCGCCGGAACCTGGCTAATCACGTTCACAAACTTTTCGGCATATCCCGCGGGGAGATTCAATTCGAAATTCGGATCGTTGGGCGTAACGCTGCGCAGCATCTCCGGATTCAATTCGCGCAGATCGTCCAAATCCGCGCCCGTAGCGTCCGCCACCAAGCGCAAGTCAATCGCATGAGCCGGATGAATCACGTCCACCGGGGCTGGCTTCTCCGCTTCCACCTGCACGCCGTACAGCGAAGGATCCTTCGCCACCAACGCCAGCGCAATAATAATCGGCACGTAGTTCTGCGTCTGCTTCGGCAATGCGTGACGCTTCTGCAATTCCCAAAAATCCGCGTAACCAGTCCGCTCCACAGCCTTCACCACGTTCATCGGCCCGGAGTTGTAAGCGGCCATCACCAGATACCAGTCGCCGAACATATCGTAAAGGTCTCGCATGTGCCGCGCCGCCGCACGCGTGGCCTTCTCCGGATCGCTGCGCTCATCCACATAATAGGTCCGATCCAGATCGTATTCCTCGCCGCGGAACGGCATGAACTGCCACAATCCGCGCGCCCCTGCCCGCGATACCGCCGTCGGCTGAAACGCTGATTCCGCCTGCGCCAGGTACATCAAATCCTGCGGCACGCCTTCTGCCTTCAGCACGCGCCGGATCATGTCGTTGTAACGGCCAGAACGATCGAGACCATGCTCCACCGTCGCACGCCCCCGCACCGTCGTAAAGTAACTCAAATATTGCAGCACCGAATCGTTCACCGTCAGCGGCAGATCGTGCGGCACGCGCATCAATTCTTTCTCCGCCTGCGCCGCCAGCCGCGGATCCCCTTTCGGCAAGGTCATGTCTGCCAGCTCGTCGATCGGCGCCGGCGTGCCGGTGCCCGCTTCCTCTTCCTCCACGTCCTGCTGCGCGCTGCGTTCGTAGGAATGCAGCGTCTCGCCAATCTGATCGAACAAATCCGAAAGCCGGGTATCGGAATCCACCTGGAATCCGCTCGCCAGCATCAAAGCTACCGCGCGATCGTAATCCGCATGAGCCTTGTCAAACTCCCCGGATTTATATTCCTTCTGCGCGGTGTTGAAAATCACCTGTACCTTATCAATCAGGATGTCTATCGCCGGGCGGGTGTCATTCAACGAAGCTAAAGAAGCGGTGTGCTCTGGAAACGGAAGCGGTTCGGAGACGAACGCGGGAAGCGGCGCAGGTGTCGCAGCCGGCGGCCGCGCCTTCGCCTGCTTCGAAGATACCGTATCGTTGCAGCCAGCCAGCGACAGAATCCCGACGGCAGCGATTGCCGCCCAGCCCGCATGGCGTACTTGTCGAACGAAACTCACAACGACCCTCAGCTTCATGGTCTTCGTCCACCCTTGCGACGCGCGATACCTCTCCGCAGGATTCTACGAAGCTGCCTCGAGTCCGTAGCAGGCTTCATCCAACGCGGCGCCGCGTCGTTCACCCCCGTCAAGAGGTAACGGGAATCTTACGAACTACCTACGCCCCGGTCAATGGCCTTGCCGTACCAGCCATTGGCGAAATCAGGACATTGCCTGCCAATCCCTTGCTGCGGCCGTGACGGGTTGACCGCGCCAATCCGAATGCCGGCTTATAACACCCTCGCCGCGCGCGATGCCATCCTGAAATCCTCACCCGCTGGCCCATTCCCAATCAATTCTTCCGAGATCTCCGAGGATTCGGAGGTCAGCGATCTCCTCCTTCCATCCTTCGTATTAACGCCGCCGCCGGTGCATCGCCGGTTCGTCGCTATTCCTTTCTATTCATGTAGTTAAGCGACGGCAAGCTTTCTGCAATCTCTGGCTATCGAGATGCAATTGCCGCCTCATTCACTGCACGTGGGACTGAGCGTGCTTCTCGGGGATGTGTCCCGACAGGGGGATCGGCATGAACTTTCGGCGTCGTCATTTCGCGGCCACTGGGACTTTCTTCATCATCCTGGGAGTTCTTTCGGCGCCTTCCATACTGCGCGCGCAGACCGCCAGGGTCACCGGCACGGTCCTCGATACTTCCGGCGCGGCCGTCGTCGGTGTCACCGTCACCGCGACCAACGCCGCCACATCGATTGAGCGCTCGACTACCAGCACCGATACTGGCGCCTACACGATTTCCAGTTTGCCACCGGCCGTCTACAACTTCAGCTTCACCAAAGCCGGCTTCAAAGTCGCTCGCTTCGCGCAAATCACCCTGACGGTCGATCAGACAATGACGCTCGACGCCAAGCTCGAAGTCGGCGCCGTTTCCGCCACGGTCGAAGTCGGCGCCTCGGACGTCGCGCAAATTGATACGGAAAACGCCACGCTCAGCAACGTAGTCGAACATACGCAGATGACCGAGCTCCCGCTCATCCTGCGCGATCCCTATCAGCTGGTCCTGCTCGGCCCCGGTGTCACCCAATCCGACGGCCTCGGCGGCGTCTCGGTAAACGGCGGACGCGAGCGCAACAACAATTTCCTGCTCGACGGCACCGATAACAACGATGCCGACGTGCCTGGCCCGCTCGGCGGACTGATCGCCGAAAATCCCGACGCCACCGAAGAATTCCGCGTGCTCACCAATAATTTCGCTCCGGAATACGGCCGCAACAACGGCGCCATCATCGACGTCATCACCCGCAGTGGCACCAACCAATTTCACGGCAATCTTTTCTATTTCGGCCGTTGGGACGCGCTCGGCGCCCGCGATTACTTCAACCACCAGATTGACCCGCTCACCGGTGACGTCGCGGCCAAGAATCCCTACGTCCGCAACCTCTATGGTGGCTCTATCGGTGGCCCCATCATCAAGGACAAAACCTTCTTTTTCCTCAACTATCAAGGCGATCGCTTCGTCACTACCCTGACCAACACCACCGTCGTGCCCACCGCCGCCTTCAAATCCGGCATCTTCAGCTACACCAACCCGCAAAGCGGTGTCAGCCAGGCCATCAACGTCACCACCCCTGGATTAGGCAACAACGCCACCGGCGTGGGCCTGGACCCCATCATGCAAAATATCCTGGCGCTCTATCCCGCGCCCAATCAGGTCAATTCCGACGGCATCACCGGCCAGCTCTTCTATCCCAGCGAGTCACGCGAAAAAGACGAAGACGCCGTCCTCAAAATTGACCACAAGCTGAATCAGCACCACAATCTGTACGCCCGTTACACCTACAATTATTTCGGCGACCCCAACCCCTTCCACAACGATTTTCTCCCCGGCGGATTGGGCGATGTGAGCGAGAACGACAAAATCCAAAGCCTCGCCGTCGGTCTCACTTCAACCTTTGGTGACAGCTTCATCAATGAATTGCGCTTCGGCGCCAATCGTATCAACGAGTTTTTCGGTTGCGGCGGCGTCCCCACGTTTGACAGCTTCGGGTTCGTCGACGCGGAAGGGCACGGTGCGGACTTTAAGCTCCCCGTGTTTCAGGGCGGTCAGGGTGGCCCCTTCGGCTTCGGCTGTCAGGCGCTGGGCGACGCCGATAACCAGGCCAGCAAACAAGGCACCTACCAGTGGTACGACGCCATGAGCAAAGTCGTGAAATCTCACACCGTCAAGTGGGGCGCTGAGGTCCGCGACGTGTACTCCAATAACAACACCAATTTCTCTTCGCGCGCCCTGTTTACCTTCAACGTGTTCACCGCCAATGGCATTTCCACTCTGCAGAACCTCAACAGCGGAGTCGACTCGAATGAACTTGAAGACACTGTCGGCGCCCTGCTCGGCCTGATAAATTCTCAGGGACAAACCCAGTTCTTTGATCGCGCTGGCGACCGTCATGCGACCGATGAACTTAATTTCGTGCAGCACGAAGTCGGGGGCTTTGTGCAGGACAGCTGGAAAGTAAAATCCAATCTAACGCTCACCTACGGGCTCCGCTACGAATGGTACGGCGTGCCGTTTGAAGCTCACGCAAACTTCGCCACCCTCTTCCAGGACAGCAGCGGTCCCGCTCCCTTCACTTTCCAGCCCGTTGGTCCCGGCACTGGTCTGGAGCTATTCAAGGACTATTACAAGAACTTCGAGCCCCGCTTCGGTTTCGCCTGGGATCCCTTCAAGAACGGACGTACCTCCGTGCGCGGTGGCGTCGGCGTATTCAGCGACCGCATCTACGGCAACCTGGTCTCGGACGCGCGCGGCAATCCGCCGTTCCAACCCAGCCTGTTCAACCAACCCGCGCCAGCTCTCGGCCCGATACCGGCCGCGCAACTTCAGGCTCAGGCCGCTCCGGCAAATTTGACTCCTTCTCCCGTCGTTCCGGACGGTGCCGGAATTTTCCCCGATCTGTTTGATCCCAACATCAAGCCGCCGCTCGTTGTCAGCTGGAATATCGGCGTGCAGCGCGAGTTAACCCAAAATCTGAACCTGGATGTCAACTACGTCGGCAACCACGCCACGCGGATTCTTCGCGTGATCGATGGCGCACCGCCGCAACCAGCCCTGGTCTCGCAACTGGAAGCGTTCTGTGCTGTTCCCAACCCGAACCAATGCACTGAATCCACGCTTCAGTTCACGAATCTATATTTCGGTGCTGAAAGTACGAATCCCGTAACCGGATTACCAGTATTACCGTTCGACGCCGTGAACAACAACGCCTTCGTCGACGCTTTTACTGACCAGACCTCCGGGCACTCCTGGTACGACGGTCTGCAACTGCAAGTCAGCGAAAAGAATTTCCACGGTCTGCAGATACAGGGATCCTACACCTGGGCCCACGCGCTTGATGATTCTTCCGATCCCCTGGTTCCCACCGTCGCCAACGGCAACTTCCCCGTGGATTCTTTCAACCTGCGCCGTGAAAAAGGAAATTCGGGTTTCGATACCCGTCAGCGCGGCGTCATCAACTTTGTCTATCTGCCGAACATCGGCCGCGGCCGCGCCCATTTCGCGAATGGCTTTACCGGACGCGCTTTGGAAGGCTGGCAGATCAGCGGCATCGCCGCATGGCAGACCGGTCTTCCGTACGACATCTTCGGGACGGTCGACACCCTGCACACCAACTTCGCCGACCGCGTGACCGTCGTAAACGCCTCGGCTCTTAAAACCGTTCCCTCTACCGGCCGCGTAATTCCCAGCACCGGTGTCTTCACCGGCTACAACCTCGCCGCCTTCAATCCCGACGATGCCAGCATCATGCCGATCCCGTTCGACACGCCGTCGAATCTGCTGCGCAATCAATTCACCGGTCCCGGCATCAACAACTGGGACGTGAGCCTGGCCAAGACCACCGTAATTAAGGAGAACATGACCTTCCAACTGCGGTTTGAGTTCTACAATCTCTTCAACCGCACCCAATTCAACAAGCCCGACGCCAACATCCAGGACTCCCTGTTCGGCTACTCGACGTCTCAAGTCGGCCAAAACGACGGCACTACAGGAGCCCGCCAAGTCCAAATCGGCGCGAAGCTTAACTTCTGAGTCGCGCCGTAAAGTCGCAGGCTTGGTCGTACCGAATTGGATTGTGGCAGCGCTCGCGCCAACAGCCGGCGTCGACACAGCGCGAAGGCCGATGAGGCTCTGCACACCGCCGCGGCACCTGGGCCTCTCCGCACACTCGGAGCGCTCCAAGTTTGGATAATGCGACGAGCGTCGTCATCCTCGGACCGGCAGCTATGTGTCATATCGGCGGAAGGTTACCTCCCGGCTTCCCGCGGTCGTGCAGCCCCTCTCACCAGTCGGAAAAAGTAATCGAATCAGTATTTTCCAGGCTTTCCATAAACTGTATGTTTGTATCGCAACGATTCTGAAATTCATATGACACTTGTCCGTGCAAATAGTTGAACGGCTATATGTGTCTTGGAATCTTTCAGTTAGACCACTGATATCGTTTTTACAAACTCTGGCTACTCATATGCATTCAACAATTTATTCGTCGCATGTTGGGGTAATCAGACACTTCGGGGTACATACCCTGACAGCGGGAGGGGAACTGCATGAATTTTCGGCGTGGTCTGTTCGGGGGCATCGGCACGTTATTCATCAGCTTGGGGATTTTGGCCGCACCGTCCGTTCTGCGCGCGCAAACCGCCACTGTCAGGGGAACCGCGTTAGACCCCTCGGGTGCTGCCGTGGTCGGTGCCGATGTCACAGCGACGAACCTCTCCACTGCGATTGATCGCACCACGGTGACGAATGAAACCGGTGCTTACGACCTGTCCGGCCTGGCTCCCGCCGTCTACAACTTCGTTTTCAGCAAACCCGGCTTCAAGGTGGTGAAATTCGAAAGCATCACGTTGACGGTCGATCAATCCTTAACACTCGACGCCAGATTCGAAATCGGCAGTGCCTCCGCCACCGTCGAGGTGGCGTCCAGTGCCGTCGCACCCATCGATACGGATAACGCGACTCTCAGTAACGTGGTTGAGCACACCCAAATGACCGAACTTCCGCTGATACTAAGGGACCCCTACCAGCTAGTCCTGTTGGGTCCGGGCGTGACCCAGTCCGACAGCGGTCTCAACGGTATTTCTGTCAATGGCGGACGCGAGCGGAATAACAACTTCCTGCTCGACGGCGCGGACAACAATGACGCCGATGTCCCCGGTGCGCTCGGTGGTCTCACCTCGCAGAATCCCGATTCCACTCAGGAATTCCGGGTGCTGACCAATAATTTCGCTCCCGAATATGGCCGCAACAATGGCGCCATCATTGACGTGATCACGCGCAGTGGAACTAACGATTTCCACGGCAATCTGTTCTACTTCGGCCGCTGGGACGCTCTCGGCGCTCGCGATTACTTCAATCACCAGGTGGATCCCAATACCGGCTTGGTCGAGCCCAAGAATCCCTATGTTCGCAACCTTTACGGTGGTTCCATTGGCGGACCGATCATAAAAGACAAAACGTTCTTTTTCTTGAACTACCAGGGCGACCGTTTCATCACGAACCTGACCAACACCTCAACCGTTCCAACGACAGCTTTCAAGACCGGCATTTTCACTTACACCAATCCCAGCGGTTCCGCTCCCATCAACGTAACCGTGCCCGGCGCGAACCAAAATGCCACCGGCGTGGGCCTGGATCCGATCATGCAGAAGATCTTCGCGCTCTATCCCGCACCCAACGTCAACAATTCCGACGGCGTCACTGGGCTATTGTTCTTCCCCAGCGAGTCCAGGGAAAAAGATGAAGATGCCGTACTCAAGATTGACCACAAGATCAACAAGAACAACAGCCTTTATGCGCGCTACACTTTTAATTGGTTTCACGACCCGAATTCCGGCCACAGTGATTTTCTTCCCGGCGATTTGGGTGCGGTCAGCGCGTACAACAAGGTCCAAGGGCTCGCCGTCGGGCTCACTTCCACGTTCGGTCCCACTTTCATTAACGAATTCCGCTTCGGCGCTAACCGCATCAACGAGGGATTCTTCTGCGATGGCGTCAGCTCCTTCGACGGCATTTCTCCCCAGTTCATTGACGGCGTCGGGCGCGGCGCGGATTTCACTCTGCCTGTCTTCAGCGGTTTCGGTTGCCAGTCGCTCGGCGATTCCAATGGCCAGAGCAGCAAGCAGGGCACCTTCCAATGGTACGACGGCATGACCAAAGTCGTCGGCGCGCACAGCTTCAAGTGGGGCGCTGAGATTCGTGACGTCTATTCGAACGGCTTCACTAGTTTTTCTTCTCGCGCCAACTCCGACTTCAACGTTTTCACCTCCGATGGCGTGCCCACCATCCAGAATGTGCCCGCCGCCGTCGCCGCCGACGGTACTTTCCAATTCTTTCAAGACGAAGTCGGCGCTCTGTTGGGCTTGGTCGCTTCGCAGAACCAAACCCAGTTCTTCACCGCCGTCGGCAACCGCCTCGTGAATGACGAGCTGGACTTCCGCCAGCACGAGGTCGGAACCTTTTTTCAAGACTCCTGGAAAATCAAATCCAATCTGACCATCACCTACGGCCTGCGCTGGGAATGGTACGGGGTCCCTTATGAAACTCATAACAACCTCTCCAATCTCTTCACTGATCCCAGCGGTCCGGGCCCGGACTTTACGTTTCAAACCGTAGGCCCCGGCACCGGGCGCCAGCTTTACAACGACTATTTCAAGAATTTTGAGCCGCGTCTGGGTTTCGCATGGGATCCGTTCAAGACCGGCAAGACCTCGGTGCGTGGCGGTTTTGGCCTGTTTAGCGACCGGGTTTACGGCAACCTCGTCGAGGATGCCCGCGGCAATCCGCCCTTTCAACCCAGCCTCGCTACCTTCCCGGCGTTTGACCTCGGTCCAGTACCGGCGGCTCAGCTCCAGAACCAGACGGCCCCGGGCGCGCTCACTCCATCGCCCACCGTCCCGACCGAGTCTGGAATCTTTCCGGATCTGTTCGCTTCCAACATTAAACCGCCTCTCATCGTCACCTGGAACCTCGGTGTTCAACGCGAAATTACTCAGAACCTCATCCTGGATGTGAACTATGTTGGAAACCATGGTACGCGGATCTTGCGCGTCGTTGATGGCAACGCGCCGCAGCCGAACCTCGTTTCGCAGCTCGTAGGGTTTTGCGTTCCAGGAAATCCGGCGAATACTGGATTCCAGACTCCTAGCGGTCAGTGCGATGTCTCCACGCTGCAATTCAATTCCCTGTACTTCGGCGCCGAAAACGGAGTGCTGCCCTTCGACGCGGTCAACAACAACGCGTTCGTCCACACTTTCACCGATGAATCGAGCGGTCATTCCTGGTACGACGGCCTCCAGCTCCAAGTCACCGAGCGCGCCTTTCATGGCTTGCAGATTCAAGGCGCCTACACCTGGGCCCACGCCCTGGATGATTCCTCTGATCCACTGGCGACCACTCTCGGCAACGGTAATTACCCGATCGACTCCTTCGACCTGCGCCGCGAAAAAGGCAACTCGGGCTTCGATACTCGCCAGCGCGCCGTGATTAACTTCGTCTACCAGCCCAACATCGGCCGCGGCCGCGGACACCTCGCGGATGGTTATGTGGGCCGCATTCTGGAAGGATGGGAGATGACCGGCATCGTCGCATGGCAATCAGGATTGCCGTACGACATCCTCGGCTTTCTGGACACTCTGCACACCGGCCTCGCCGACCGCGCGACGGTGGTCAACCCCGAAGCCCTGAAAACCCTCCCGTCCACTGGAAAAGTTCTGCCGGGCGGAGCAGGGGTATTCACAGGATATAACCTCGCGGCGTTCAACCCCGAGGATGGAAGCATACCGATTCCCTGGGGAATTCCCTCGAACGTGTTGCGCAATCAATTCTATGGTCCCGGCATCAACAACTGGAACGTCAGTTTGGCGAAAGACACGAAGATCAAGGAGAAGGTGGACTTCCAACTTCGCTTCGAGTTCTACAACCTGTTTAACCGCGTCCAATTCACGAAGCCGGACAATAACATCGGCGACGTCAACTTTGGCTACTCCACTTCGCAGGTTGGCCAGAACGACTTCACCACCGGCGCGCGCCAGGTGCAGATCGGCGCGAAGTTCAACTTCTGATCTCGCTGGTTGGGTCAGAATTCAAACCCTTGGCGCGACGGTCCCACGGCCGTCGCGCCAATTCTTTTTCGCTGCGAACTCTGTGGCTCTGCGGTAAACCATCTATCTTTCTTCAGCCGACCCCAAACGGATCACGCCAGCGCCTGCCGCAAATCCTCGATCAAATCCGCCGCATCCTCCAGCCCAATCGAGACGCGCACGGTCCCCGGCTCCACTCCCGCAGCCCGCAACTCCGCCACCGACATCCGGTAGTGCGATGAATACATCGGCAGCACGACCAGCGATTCCGCGCCACCCAAACTCACGGCAAGCAAAAACACCCGCGTCCGATCGCAAAAACGCCGCGCCGCCGCCAACCCGCCCTTCAAATCGAAAGCCATCATCGCACCGAAACCCTTCATCTGCCGCCGCGCCAATAAATGATCCGGATGCGATCCGAGGCCCGGATAATGCACTCGCGCGACCTTCGGATGCTTCTCCAGAAATCGCGCAACAGTCAAAGCCGTCTCGCACTGCCGCCGCACCCGCAGCTCCAGCGTCTTCATCCCGCGAATCAGCAAAAACGCCGCCTCCGGATCCATCGACCCGCCCAAATAAATAATCATGTCGCGAATTTTCTCGATCAAGGAATGTCTTCCCGCCGCCGCGCCTGCAATAACGTCCGAATGTCCCGCCAAATATTTCGTCGCGCTATGCAACACCAAATCAAATCCCAACGCCAGCGGCTTCTGCAGCACCGGGCTGGCAAAAGTATTATCAATCAAAGAAATCAAATCCCACTCTTTCGCGAAAGCGATCGCCTTCTGCAAATCCACCAATCGCAAGGTAGGATTCGTCGGCGTCTCCACATAGAGAACCCGAGTCCGCGGATTCACCATCCGCTCGATCCCCGCCAAATCCGTTTCCACGTGACGCACCACAATCCCCATCCGCGGAAACACGTCGCGCATCAGCCGGTACGTTCCGCCATACAGCGCCCGCGTCGCGATCACTTCATCACCGGCCTTCAACACCGATAGCAGCGCGCTGGAAATCGCAGCCATGCCCGAAGCCGTCACAATCGCCGCCTCCGCGCCCTCCAGCGCCGCGATTTTCTCCTCCGCCACCGAAAGCGTCGGGTTGCCGTACCGTGTATAGATGTACGCCGGCTTTTTCCCCTCCGCCCACAACTTCATTTCTTCCGTATTTGCAAAAGTAAAATTCGCGGTTCGCGCAATCGAAGTTCCCACCGGCGCGCTACGGCGAAATTTGTTTTCGCCGGCGTGAACCGCAATCGTCGCGTCCGCCAACCGGCGGCCCTTCACAGGTTTTTTCATGGCGAGCCAGCTTGCCGCACCGGAGCAAAGTATCGCAAGCTCCAATTTGGCGTAACGAAACACGCCGCTGCTATCGCGCAACGGCGCCGTTGGCAAAGCGTCCAGAGTAAGCAACAATGTCTGGAGCAACGCAGCGGAGCTGAATGCAGCGCAATGCAGTGCCGCACTAAGGAGCGCAGCACAACGCAGCACGACGCAAGGGAATGCCGCGCTGCGCTGCCCGCCTTTGCTAGCGCGCGCGAGTCTGCAAATACACAGTATCGCCCATCCGCCGCCGTAAATTTCCCGGAGCCCGCACCCATGCACTTAACGCCCTGGCAAGTAATCGTCGCTTCCTGGCTCCTCTTCGCGCTCTACTGGCTAAGCGCAGCTGTCGGCGTAAAACGAACTGCGAAACGCGAGAGTCCCTCCGAGCGCATGCTCTACGTCGTCTTCATGGCTGCGGGCTTCTTCCTGCTCTACCAGAAAAATCCCAACTGGGGCCCGCTCAATCAGCGCTTTCTTCCCGACAAATTATGGATTGCCTGGCTCGGCAGCGCGCTTTGCGCCGCGGGGGTGCTGTTCGCTATCTGGGCCCGCCGCACCATCGGCAGAGATTGGAGCGCCGAAGTCCAAATCAAAGAAGGCCACCAATTGATTCGCTCCGGCCCCTACGCCCGCATTCGCCACCCGATTTACACCGGCATTCTGCTCGCGACGCTCGGCACCGCTCTGGTCATCGGCGAATATCGCGGCCTCCTCGCCATGCTTATGTTCCTGGTCGGTTTTGCCCGCAAAGCCCGTAAGGAAGAATTGTTCCTGGCGGCCGAATTCGGCCCTGCGTTTGACGAACACCGCCGCCAGACGGGCTTCTTTTTAACCCGCATTTTCTGAGAAAACGCGGCTTTTCCCGGCGCAGCCGCAGGTTTCGCCTTCTATTTGCTGCTGTTTTCGCCTACAACTTCGCGGGAATTCCCTTGGCGAGCGTTATTCCATGCCATCATTAGGCTATAGCTTTCGCCCCTTTCGTTGCGCCTTTTCAGTTTTCGTGAGAGGAACCGATGAGCAACAAGCTCAGCGCTGTGCTGGTTCTGTGCATGTCAACCATGTGCCTGTCGGGCTGCGACCTGCTGCGGGCCACCGGACCCTGTTTCGGCGTGGGCTGCCCAAGCGGCACGCCAGGCCACAGCGGCCAGTACAAACCAGGCGAAGCCCCCAAAGCGCAAAATGCGTCCGCGTCCGCTCCTGCTCCGACGCGAACTGCATCTGTAGCAACGCAAGCAAACACCGATCAGGCGAACGCTCCGGCGCAGACTGCATCCGCCCCAGCGCCGACGCCGGTGACACAATCCGCAACAGCGCAAGCCGGCAGCGCGCAGTCTGCCAACACACAAACAGCCGCCGCGCAACCGGCACCAGCGCAGGAAGCCAGCCCCGAAGCGAAATCCTCGCCGCTGCATTCGATCGGCGAATTCTTCGCGCGCCTGATTCCGCACCACAATTCTGGCGCGAAATCGGGCGCTTCCGACTAAGCCGAAGCGGACTTACCGTTCTCCTCCGCCTCTTCGCGCGCATGATGCGGTTTATGCGCCGCGATCACTTTCTCCGCAATTTCATTCGGCACATAATCGTAATGCGAAAACTCCATCGCATAACTTCCGCGCCCTTGCGTCAAAGAAATCAATTCATTCGCGTAACTCAGCATCTCCGAAAACGGCACCAGCGCTTTGATCACCACATTCCCCGCACGCGCCTCGCTGCCGCTGATTTTTCCGCGCCGCCCGCTCAAATGTCCCATCAAGTCGCCCGAGTACTGATCCGGAGCGTAAACCTCCACCTGCATGATCGGCTCCAGCAGCGCCGGACGCGCCTGCTTCATCGCCTCTTTAAACGCCAGCGACCCTGCAATCTTGAACGCCATGTCGCTGGAATCCACGTCGTGATATTTCCCGTCGTACAAACTCACGCGGAAATCCACTACCGGAAATCCCGCCAGGTAGCCGCGTTCCGCCGAATCCCGCACGCCCTTTTCGACCGACGGAATCCAGTTCTTCGGAATCGCTCCGCCGAACACGTCGTCCACAAATTCGATTCCCTTGCCGCGCGGCAGCGGTTCCAGTTTGATGCGGCACAGCCCGAACTGCCCGTGGCCGCCCGTCTGCTTCTTGTGTTTGCCTTCGGCGTCGGCCTTGGCGCGAATCGTCTCGCGGTAGGGAACTTTCGGCGGGTGAATCATCAATTCCACGTGGTAGCGCTTGCGCAATTTCGCCACCACCACTTCAATGTGCTGCTGTCCCGCGCCGCTCAGCAGAAATTCCTTGGTCTGCGGGTCGCGCCCAAAGCGCAGCGCCAAATCCTCCTCCAGGATTTTGTGAATCGCCACGCCGATGCGATCCTCATCTGCCCGCGTCTTCGGTTCCACCGCAAATGTGATCGAAGGCTCCGGTATCCGAGCCGGCGCACAGAAAACCTGCGCGTTCTTGTCGCCCAGCGTCTCACCCGTGGTGGTCTCCTTCAATTTTGCGATCGACCCAATATCCCCTGCGTGCAGCTCGCTCACCTCCATCCCCGTTTTCCCCTGCATCACCTGAATATGCTGAAATCTTTCCTGTGTGCCGCGATTGAAATTCGTCAGCGTCGCATCATTCTTCAGCACGCCGGACATCACCTTGAAGTAAGTGATGCGCCCGGCAAAAGGATCGGCCAGGGTCTTGAACACAAAAACCGATAGCGGCCCCGAATCGCTGATCACGCGCTCCACCGTTTCGCCCTTATGGTCCGCCGTCTTGTGGCACACGACCTTCCCGCGCGCCGCCGGTGACGGGAAAATCGCCACCATCAAATTCAGCACCGCATCGCTGCCAATATTGTGCAGCGCCGAACTCAGCATCACCGGAAACAACCGCTTCGCCAGCACGGCCTCGCGCAAACCGATCACCAGGTCGTGCACCGGAAGCGTGCCCTGATCGAAAAATTCCTGCATCAGCACGTCGTTGCCTTCCGCCACCAATTCCACCAGCGTTTCGTGCCCCAACTTCGCTTCCTCGGCCAGCGCCTGCGGAATTTCCTCGATCTTCGCGATCCCGTTTCCGTCCGGCGTGTAAATCAACGCCTTCATCGTGATCAGATCTACGACTCCGCGAAATCCTTTCTCCCAGCCAATCGGCAATTGAATCGGCACTACGCCGCGTCCGAAAACCTGCTGCACCGAATCCAGCGCTCGCTCGTAGCTCGCCAGGTCCCGGTCCATCCAATTCAGCAAAAACGCGCGCGGCAAATCGTACTCGGTGGCGTAGTCCCACACTTTTTCCGTCACCACCTGCACTCCCGCGGCTGCATCCACCAGAATCAGCGCCGCGTCCGCCGCAATCAGCGACGATTTTGTCTCATTGATGAAAGTCGAATACCCCGGAGTATCCAGCAGATTAATCTTGGTTTTTTCAGGCTGGGCCGGAGCCTGCCATTCCGCGTGCGCCACGCCGGTATTGATCGATATCTTGCGCGCTACCTCTTCTTCGTCCCAATCAGTGGTTGTCGAACCCTCTGTGACTTTTCCCAGCCGCGGCGTCATCCCTGCCGTGTGCAGTAACGACGACACCAGCTGGGTTTTCCCCGTGTCGCCGTGGCCGACAATGCCAACATTTCGAATCCATTCCGTGTTGTAGTTTTTCATTTTTCACCTCGGAGGAATTGAACGCAAAAAACAGACCAGCGAAATTCGAAAGGGGAAATGCGCTGCCCGCACGCGACTTAGCGCCGGGACCGGTCGGAATAGGCATTTCGTGAGGGGACAGAACGGACGTCCAATTCGAGCTGTAAGGCGAGGCGTACATCATCACGGCGCCGCCCCCCGGCGGTTGCGCTCATGACCCTTCGGAAACCCGGATGCTAGCACACGCCCCACCGCCGATTCAACCGCAACAGCCTGCGTACTAGGACCCGCTACTTATTCTTCAATTTCGCGTTCCGCAGCTTCCACGCGTCGCGCGGGATTCGCTCCATCTCGAACAAATCAGACGTCCGCGCATACCATCCCGCACCATGCATGCGCCCGATCAGCTTCAGCTGCGGCGTATCAATACGATATTTCACGGGATCAATCACCGCCTCATCGCGCACGTGCATCGCCAGTATCCGCCCGAGCACCAGCCCACTGTCCTCTCCCAACTCCACGATCTGCATCAACTCACATTCCATCGAAACAGGGCTGTCGGCAATACGCGGCGGTTTTACGCGCACGCTGGCAACGGTCGCGAGGCCAGCTTCGTGCGGCTCGCTTACCCCGCGCTCGAACTCGATCGCTGTGACGTTCATCCGTTCGCGAAGTTCCTCCGACACCAGGTTCACCACAAACTGCCCCGTGTCACGAATATTCTGTCGCGTATCCTTCGGGCGTCCCGCATCGTGACTCCCAATTCCAATTCCCACCACCGGAGGATCCCCGGCAAATCCATTGAAAAAAGAAAATGGCGCCGCATTCAACTGCCCCTGCAAATCCTGCGTCAAAACCCAGGCAATCGGCCGCGGCACAATCGTCGACACCATCAACTTGTACCGGTCTCTTGCAGATATGGTAGCGAAGTCAAACAGCATGAGAATTCCTCCCGTGTAAGCAACTCAGTGTCCCAACAAGTACAGATTTCGTCGAGGTCGCGGCCATTTTCCGTGCAGTAAGTACTCGTTCTGTCACTTTTCTGTACCACGTCCTGACGCGCAGCTGTTTTCCTCGCTCTCGCCTGTTCGCGTGGTCCGGGAACGAAAAAAATGGATAATTTTACATTTCCGCGCGACGGCGCCAGATTCTTGCGGACCCGGAAGGGAAAAAATCCGCTCCCCGCTATGCGCAGCCGCCCGGGATCGCTCCCATTCTCGCCCCAATTCTCGCGGTTCGCGCACATCGCTCCGCTCATAAAACCGTTTCTAATCGGTAGTCGCCAATCATTAGAAACAGAACCGAGTTACTCACACAAAAGAGAAAATATTTTCTAACCGCTGGTTTTTTGGCACCTTCGGCCGCGCATCCCCCACATTTTAGCAGCGGCGTGCAATTCGCATGTGGAAAGTTAGCGGGCCAAACTTGCGTTATACTGCGCGGCACGATGAGCGTGATTGTCTCAATGTTACGTGGCGTGAACGTAGGCGGCCACAACAAGATCAAGATGGACGAGCTGCGCGCGGTCTACCAGTCGCTGGGATTACGCGATGCGCAAACCTACATCCAGAGCGGCAATGTGGTGTGCCGCGCGGAAAAGCGTGATCTTGCGACCGTCTGCACGAGCATCGAGAAGGGCATCGAGCGGAATTTCGGATTTCGCCCGAGCGTGATCGTGCGGACTGTCGCGGAGATGCGCGAGCTGATAGTGCGCAATCCCTACGCGAAGCGCTCCGGCATCGACGCGAGCAGATTGCTGGTGTCGTTCCTGGCGAGTAGCCCGGCGGCGGATGCGCTGGATAAAGTGCTGAAAATCAAGTGCGAGCCGGAGGAGTTGCGTGTCAGTGGCCGGGAGCTTTTCATTTATTTTCCGAATGGCATGGCGCGGCCGAAGTTGTCCCTGGCGACGGTGGAGCGCACGCTGAAGATTTCTTCGACCGGGAGAAATTGGAATACAGTGCGGAAGCTGCTGGAAATGGCGGAGGCGCTGGAGGCGGCCGGGTAGTGATCGGCAGGCGCGGGTGACCGTGGCTGCGGCGCAGACAAGCGAAGCGGGATCCCTGCCCGCGGCACGCAGGCTTCTCCGCGTCTGCGGGTTCAAGATGACACCGCCGCGCTCAGGATCATGACGCGACTGAGCGCAGCGATGAATGGTGACGACGAAACACCGTCGTTACATTTTGCCTTCGTCGGCGGACGGGCCGTAGACGCTGGGGACTGGGACGTTGTTCATCCGCAGATAGACGCCGAGCTGCGCGCGGTGATGGATCACGTGATTCATCACGAAGCTTCGCAGGAACGCGATGCGCGGCATGACCATGATGGTTTGCCCGCCGCCCAGAAGCTTCCAGTTCTTCAGCAGGTGTTCGTCGCTGGCGCCGGCGAGCGCGGCGCGCGCTTCGGTCACTTTTTTGTCGAAGGTATCGAGAAGTTGCTGGCGTGAGATCATCACGAGCGGCTGCATCGGCGGTGCCCCTGCCGGACGAAAATCCAACTCATCCTGATTAATGATGGTCGCGCCCCAGCCGGAAAGTTCGGCCAGGTGTCCGGCGAGTCGTCCCATCTTCATGGATTTCTCATGCGGAGCCCAGTCAGGCTTTCCTTCCGGGACGCGTTCCAGAGTCTGACGAGTGCTGATCATTTCGTGGTCGAATTCGGCGAGCAAGGCATCGCGTATGGCCATGGTCTTCTCCTTAGATCGGATTCAGTTCGCCGCATTTTACCCCAACAACGGTTGGATGAGTGAGCGCGCGGCAGGATGCAAAGCCGTGAAGCAAAGTCGCGATGCGGAGGCGCGATACGAGGGAGAAGCTGAGGCGCGATGCGGAGGTACGATACTAAGGAGCGATGCGGAAGTTGCCCGTTTCTTCTACGTAGCCGTAGGCCATGCGCGGAGTGTTGAAGGCGGCGGCGGGGCGTCCCTGCCGGTCAAGGAGGATCAGGCCGCCGGTGGTGTGCACGCGATGTGCGAGTTTGCGCACGCAGGCATCGGCGACGGCTTGCGCGAGGGAGAGCGGGCCGGCCTTCTTGCGATGCGAGAGCAACACACGCTGATCGCGCAGCAGGTCGGTGGCCATCTTGGCCATCACAATCTTCATTATACCTTCGCCGTGGCCGGTGCAGGAAACTCCGCCGGCTTCCGCGTCGGCGTAGCAACCGCAGCCGATCAGCGGAGAATCGCCGACGCGGCCGGGAAGTTTGCAGCAGGTGCCACCGGTGGAAGTTCCGGAGAAGAGATGGCCATGCTCGTCGAGAGCCACGGCGCCGACAGTGCCGGATTCGTGCCCGAGATGATGTTCGGCGGCATGCGAATCGCTTAGGCAGCGGCGCCAGGCGATGCGTTCGCGCTCGTGGATCAGGTCTTCGGGCGGACAAAGTTCGATGCCCTGTTCTTCGGCGAATTTCTCCGCGCCCGCGGAGACGAGCATCATGTGTTCGCTGTGTTCGAGGACGCTGCGGGCGAGGCGGATAGGATTGTGAATGTGCTCGACCGCCGCGACGGCTCCGGCTTTCAGCGAGCCGCCGTCCATGATGATGGCGTCAAGCTGAACGTGGCCTTCGGAATTCAAGTGCGAGCCGAAGCCCGCGTCGAAAGTAGGATCGTCTTCCAGAATTACGATGGCGGAGGTGACTGCGTCAATCGCTGCGCCGCCGGAGGAGAGAATTTTCCATCCGGCTTCGAGCGCGCGTCGCATGCCGGCGCGGCAATCTTCGACCGATTCGTCGGGGATGTTCCAGGCGCCGCCGTGGATGATCAGGGAAGGCTTCAAGGGTCCGCGATAATGTTCGCAAACCATGATAACGCACGGGGACGGGCAGGCGAGGAGGAAGCCGCGGCGTGTGTGCGGATGCGTGAACAGCGGAAAAGCGGAAGCGGGAGGCAGAAAGCAGGACACCAGGCCGCAGCAGGCGTGCAGGACGGGCGAGGCACGGAACACGATGCAGGGGCGAGGAAAAATGGGCGCGACTGACTCACACAGCCAAGAGTCTGGCTGTGCCACGGTTAGTGCGCGACGGCTTTTTCTGCGCCCAAGCCAGTGTTGGCGCGGACTTGCAGCTCGGCGAATTTTTCTTCGCCGGCGGGATCGCGTTTACTTAGCAACGTACCGAAGATTGCGCCCAGGAATCCCAGCGGGATGCTGAGGATACCGGGATTTTCCAGCGGGAAGACGGGCGCGTGCTGGATGATGTGACGCGCGGCGGGTGCTACGGTGGGCGCGTCCACCGTCATGATACTGGGGCCGAGGAAAATGAGAACGATCGAGGCGAGCAGGCCGGTGGCGAGACCCGTGACGGCGCCCGCGGTGTTGAAACGCTTCCAGAAAATGGAGAACAGGATCACGGGAAGATTTGCAGAAGCGGCGACGGCGAAAGCGAGCGCGACCAGGAACGCGACGTTCGCCGTGGGGCCGAGAACGATTGCAATCGCGATGGAAATTGCGCCGACGACGAAAGCGGCGATGCGCGCGACCCGGCGTTCCTCGCCGGGATTGTGTTCCTGGCCATGGCGGATGATGTTGGTCCAGACGTCGTGCGCGAAAGAGGTGGAGGCGCTGATGGTGAGTCCGGCGACGACGGCCAGAATCGTGGCGAAAGCGATGGCGGAAATGAACGCGAAAAAAATGCTGCCGCCCAGAGCTTGGGCGAGCAGCGGCGCGCTCATATTGTTGCCGCCATTTTTCGCGATGAAGTCGCGGCCCACGATGGTGGCGGCGCCCCAGCCGAGAAAAGTGGTGAGGATGTAGAAGATGCCGATGAGCCACATGGCCCAGACGACGGAGAAGCGCGCGGTTTTTGCGTCGGGCACCGTGTAGAAGCGAACGAGAATGTGCGGCAAACCGGCAGTGCCGAAAATCAGCGCGATGCCGAGGGAGAGAAGATCGAGCGCGCCGTAAGGAGGCTTGTAGCGCAAACCCGGTGTGAGAAAATCCTTCACAACTTCGGTGCCGTCGGGTGTGTGGTAATGCACCTGGCTGACGGCGGTGAAAAAAGCGCCGAGACTGAAGCCAAAATGCGCCAGGACCATGAAGCTGAGGAGAATCGTGCCGGAGATCAGCAAGATGGCTTTGATGATCTGCACCCAAGTGGTGGCGATCATGCCGCCGAAGACGACATAAACGATCATCAGAATTCCGACGCCAGTGACCGCGAGGCGAAAGCTGATGTGCGAATCTTTCAGCAGCAGGGCGACGAGCGCCCCGGCGCCGACCATCTGCGCGATCATGTAGAAGGTGCTGACAGTGATGGTGCTAAGCGAGGCCATAGCGCGCACCGGTCGAGGATGCAGGCGGTAGGCCAGAACGTCCGCCATCGTGTACTTGCCCGTGTTGCGCAGCGGCTCGGCGACGATGAGCAGCACGGTGAGGTAGGCGACGAGAAAGCCGACCGAATACATGAAGCCGTCATAGCCGAAGAAAGCGATGAGGCCGGCGATGCCCAGGAAGGATGCGGCCGACATGTAATCCCCGGCGACTGCGACGCCATTCTGCCAGGCGCTGACGCGGCGGTTGGCCGCGAAATACGAAGCGGAGGAGCCGGAGAGGCGCGAAGCCCAGGCGGTGATGCCCAAAGTGACGGCGATGAACGCGAGAAAGAGGACGAGCGTGGTATTCATCGGTTAGTTTCCCTTCGCTTCAAGATTGCCGAGATCTTTGACAACGGCGGCTGCACGCGCATCGAATTCGCGGGCGGCGCGGACGTAGAGATACGCGATGAGCCAGGCGACGATGAATTGCGAGAGGGCGAAGAGGTAGGCGATGTTTACCGGGCCCCAGACTTTGCGTTGCACGAACGCGGGGAAATAGCCGACGGAAATCGGAAGCGCGAAATAATAGAGTACAAAGAAAATTGTGGCGGGGAGGACGAAGGATTTTTTGGCTGCGAGAAGCTTCTTGAAGTCGTCGGTTTGCGCGACGCGGTTCCAGATGGAAGCGTTGGAGGAAGGCGTGCGTGGGTCCGGGCTCGGCGGTGTTGGCATTTTTTCTCCTCGCCCTCAATACGGGCGTGACGTTGGTGAGTGAAATCCGTGCTGGTGCGTCGCGCAGGAGTTGCCGTACAGCTGTGTAACTGAGCGCCACTTATATCATAAACGTGGCGCGGGATTGCAAAATCGCGCTGGACCATATCTCAGAAATGTGAATGGCAGGTTAAAAGAGTCAAACTGGCCCAGCCAGTGGAGAGCCAACTAACAAAGGAAAGAATCAAAGGTGCGGGTAGAAAATCAGCGTGATGCCGATGGCGATGAGCAGCGGGCCGAGAAGGAAGACGAAGCTCACTCCGAGGAGGAAGCGGACGGCGCCTTGGCGTTTGTGCGCGGCTTCTTTGGAGGGGAAGACGGGGGGAGCGGATTCGCCATTGTGCAGCAGGGAGCGGAAAAAGGCGAGATAGGCGATCATCCAGAATTTGATTTCGTGACGTGATTGCCAAAGCAGGTCAATTCCGGCGCAGATGACGAGCAGGCCGATGATGCCGAGAAGCTTGGGCACGATTAACCTCCGCGCCGGGCTGTGCGGGTGAGCAGCGGCGAAGAATCGCGGACGTCGCCGGGAATGTTGGCTTGGAGCGAAGTGGGCGCGCCGGCCGGCAAACCGGAAGGCTGCGATCCGGGCCTTGCAGGCGTGCGTTTCAGAGCCGCAGGCGCGTGGCTTTCGACCTTGGTTTGCTGCCAGGTGCGCACGATGCGATGGATGACAGTGATGTTCGGGCCGATCGCCAGGATCCAAAGCACGAAGGCCATGCGATTGGTGAGCGCGCCCAAAATCATGAGCGCCAGGCGCTCGGGGCGTTCCCAAAAGCCAACTTCGGCAGAGGGCACCAGAGATTCCGCGCGAGCTTTGGCGTAGCTGACCATCACGGAGCCGGCCATCGCGGCGCCTGCAAGCATGGCGTAACCGAAGCGATTTACGTGCGAGTAGTAAACGAGCAGGCCGAGAAAAAGAATCAGATCGGCGTAGCGATCGAAAATCGAATCGAGAAATCCGCCGAACATCGAGACGCGACCTTGGCGGCGGGCGACGGGCCCATCGAGAAGATCGCAGAGCCCGGCAAGAATCATCATGCCGCCAGCGGCTGCGAAACGCCCGGCAGCGAAAAGTATTCCGGCCCAGAAATTCAGAATCAGAGCCGACCAGGTGATTACGTTGGGAGGGATGCCGGTAGCCGCCACCAGGGCTGCTATACGTTCGATGGGCCAGACCAGAAGCCGGCCGATAGTGCGCGTCAGCATGAAAAAAGTTTCACCTGCTATTCCTCGTCGTAGATGGTAGAAAGTTCCATGACTTCGTAATCCTTGAGGCCGGCTGGAGTGGTGACTTGCACTTCGTCACCAACTTTTTTTCCGAGCAGGGCGCGGCCGATGGGCGAGCTGGTGGATATCAGGCCTTTGGCGGCGTCGGCCTCTTCAACAGTCACCAGTTTGTACTCGATTTTAGAGCGCTTCGCAACGTCCAAAACGGTGATGCGCGAACCGTAAGCGGCGCGGTCTTTGGGAAGATTGCTGAGATTTAGCATGGAAAGGTCGGCCATGCGCTGGTGGAGCTGGCCCAGGCGCGCGGAGACGTAGGACTGGCGCTCTTTGGCGTATTTGTATTCGGCGTTTTCGGAGAGATCGCCGTGCGCGCGGGCGACGCTGATTTCTTTCGGCAGGTCGGTGTGCAACTCGTGCTCGAGAAGGGCGATTTCGTCCTTCAGTTTCTTTTTAATTTTTTCGGCTAGATCAACCATTTTTCAGAGCGCCTGGAGGGGTTCGATTTAGCGGGCTCGATCCCACTCTGTTGCATGCGTTTACCCAAGGATTATAGAGGAATTGCACGGGACACGGCAAATTAGATGGATTTGGGGGCTGAACGGATACAGGCAAAGTCTGCTGGTGCTATCACGCCGGGCAAGAGCGAAGCGAGATCCTTCGGCCGGCATGAGGCACAGGCGCCAGCCTGAAGATGACGATGCCCATCGCATCGTCCGAGACGCAGAGTGCCCGTAGCAAGGCGAAGGCTCGTGCCCGATGCGGCAAATCGGGTCAGCGGCCTACGCTGTCCTGGATCACGGCGTTTACGGGCGGTAGGATGCCCAGGTTTCTATAGATGGGGCGGATTAGTTTGCGGATGGCGGGGAGGCGGCTGGCGAACCAAGCGGCGCCCGCGATGCAGAAGGCCCCGCTCAGCTCTACGGTGCGGGGGGCGCCGATGGCGTGGGCGAATGTGCCGGCTAGCAGGCTGCCGAAGGGCGCCATGCCTACGAAGGCGACGGTGTAGAAGCTCATCACGCGGCCGCGTTTACTTTCTTCGACGATGGTTTGGATGATGGTATTGCTGGCGGCCATTTGTTGCATCAGGCCGAAGCCGCACACGAGCATTAGTAGCATCGACAGCCAGAGAGTGCGTGACATTCCGAAAAAAATAAGGCCGGCGCCGAAGGCCGCAGTGGAGAGCGGAATCATTTTGCCGAGGCCGAGGACGGTTTTTCTTACTGCGAGAGAGATTGCGGAGATCAGTGCGCCGACGCCTACCGCAGCCATCAGAAAACCCAGAGTGTGCGGACCGCCGCGCAGAATCGTTCCAGCGAACACTGGCATTAGCACGGTGAAGGGCCAGCCGAGCAAGCTGACCGCGGCGAAAAGCAACAGAATGGTGCGAATGGGCGCGAAGCCGGAAACGTACGTCCAGCCTTCTTGCAATTGCATGAGCACGGAGTCGCTGGTCCGTTTTATGGCGGCGGAGTGCAGGCGCATGGCGTAGAGCGAGGCGATGACAGCAAGATAGCTGATGCCGTCAATCAGGAAGCAGTAGCCTTCGCTGGAGATGGCGATGACGACGCCGGCCAGCGACGGGCCGATGAGGCGCGCCATGTTGACCATGGAAGAATTCAGCGCGATGGCGTTGCCGAGGTCCGCTTTGTCTTCGACCATTTCGACGAGGAAGGCTTGGCGACCGGGCATATCGAAGGCGTTGATCGTGCCTTGAAGCGCGCTGAGCCAGATGATTTCGTGAATGTTGATGTGGTGGCTCAACGCGAGTGCGGCGAGCGCGAAGGATTGCAGCATGGCCAGGGCTTGCGTGACGAGCAAAACGTTGCGGCGATTGAGGCGATCCACCCAGACTCCAGCAAAGGGCGCGAACAGGAATGTGGGGATTTGTCCGGCGAAGCCGACGACACCGAGCAGGAAAGCCGAACCGGTGAGGCGATAGACGAGCCAGCTGGTGGCTAAGCGCGTCATCCATGTGCCCATCAGGGAAATGCTTTGGCCGCCGAAGTAGAGGCGAAAATTTCTGTGACGGAGGGCGCGCCAGGCGTGGGAAATGCGGGCTAGTTTGCGCGGCCGAGGATTGGTGGGAGGGACATGGGCGGTCACGGGACTCTATTTTGCCATTCATGGTCGTGGGGGCGGGGCGCAAAGTTCCGGGAGGTGAGATTTTGTTGGCGTTCGTGTCGTGGTAAGGCGGCCAAGATCGATTTATTTTGTGTGATAGGCAAGGGCGGGGCCAGCTCGGCAACGTGGATGGCAAGATCAAGCAGCACGCCCGCCTCGAGCGGCTTTTGGCTGGGCTGTCCGGTTTTTTGAGTGAGCTCAACAACGTGTCATTTATGACACTTGCGTTCCCGTCTCGCTAATGCCAGCCTCGCCCTCTGTCCGAGTCGGCGGCTTGATCCCCGGAGGTTCTTTTTTAGGTCACGAAAGAGGATTTCACGGGCGAAAACCGCTACTACCGTGCGCAGGTTCGATGATCGCCGTCTCGCATATTTCGAGGTCGCGCCGCTTTGACACCCGCGATACCTCCACCAACAATTGGTGGGTGGCACTGCTGGGTTTCGGAGATGGGTGGCATAAACAACCATCACGCCTACCCCGTCTCGGCCCGACACGGGCTGAAGTGGCATGTAATTCATTGCACCTGGTACGCCATTTGCATTCTCAAGCAGTTCGGATTTGTGGCGCAGATCCATCGCGGCGAATGGTCCGCCGGTAACCATGCAGCCAAATCTCTCGCCGCTTTCGAGCGATAGACGGCTCTAAACAAAAAACGCAGCGCTGGTCGCT
>Ga0210391_10001143_pt1 | contig 24739 bp, 18 predicted proteins | sample IncBWC12OmetaG_FD_160573 | JGI IMG/M metagenome (GOLD analysis project Ga0210391, IMG submission 160573) | Forest soil microbial communities from Barre Woods Harvard Forest LTER site, Petersham, Massachusetts, United States - Inc-BW-C-12-O ...
CATCGATTCTTCGCTGATCATGCCGCGCGTGAACTGGCGCAAGCCGCGTAACGAAAAGCCGCAACAGGGCGCGCTGCGTGCTGCTGTGGGCACGAATGGAAAAAACGGCGGCAACGGGCACCACGTTGCACCGCTGACGCCGGTGGCGAGCGAGAAAACGCGTAGCACGAAGTAACAGAGTCGCTAAAACAGCGTCGTAAGGAATTTAGAGCGGAGGCCGGTGACGGTCTCCGCTCTTTTCTTTTGTGCGCTGTTATTTCGTCGAGCCCTTCTTCGCTGGGTCGGTAGGGGAGACGACGTGATCGGGATAGAGAATCTGAGTGAAGTGAGAACGGGGTCCGATGCGCTGCGATTCATACTTTCTTCGCGAGCTCCGCGCCAACCCTTTTGCTCGGTGTGAACGAATAGAATTCTCGGGTGGGCATCGACGCTTTCGGTACAATTCACTCGTTCCGCGCACTCGTTCGGTTGATGTGCGCGGCCGAACAGATATCGGAAGATGACGGATTTCTGCGAAATTCACCGCGAAGACTGGGGTCGCTACGTTCTTGGAAGCCTGGATCCAGGTGTACGTGGGGAGATGTCCGCGCATCTGGGCACCGGCTGCTTGGAGTGCGCGAAACAGTTCGCGAAGGCACAAATCGCGATCACGACGGGCCAGCATACAGATAATGCTCCCGATCTCGTGGCAAATTACGGATCGGAAGCCATGGCACCATTGTCTGCGCGGCCGCGCTGGAAATTCTGGAGCGTTGCGCCCTGGGTGCTCGCCGCGGTCTTTTTTGGATTGTTCGTCGTTGCGGAACGCGCACACCTGAATCTGCAGAAACAAATGCTCGACGCGCGCCAGCTCAATCCGATGACGAATCACATCGTTCATGAAAACCATGCGGCGCCGGCTGGGAATGACGCGAAGTCGGAAAACGACCAGGACTTGCAAGCGACGATCGAGCAGCTCCGCGGTTCGCTCGACCAGGCCAACCAGCAGATTGCCGACGCGCAGCGCGATTCGGTGCGTTTCCAGACCGATCTGAAAACAGCGCAGCTGCAGATTGCTTCGCTCGAGGGCGGCGTGAGGGGATCGGAAGAGTCGCGGGTGAAAGCGGAGACGGACGCGGCTTCGATCCGAATGCAGCTCTCGAAGGCGCAAGACGACGCGCACCGTGCAGCGACTCTCGCGGCACAGAATCAACAGATGATGAAGCTGCTGGAATCGCCGCGGCTGCAACAGTTTTCGCTGGCCGCCGTAAGCCCAGCGGCGGGTGACGCGAGCGCCCGCGTCGTATGGGACAACGATAGCGGGCTGATGCTTCTCGCTCACGACCTGCCTGACCTCGCTGAGAATCACGTGTATCAACTTTGGCTCATGGCGACGGGACGGCCGTCGATGGTAAGCGCCGGTACTGTGCAGGTAGATTCGCGCGGCCGAGGTATAGCGTACGTGGCGCCGGGCGACCTCCACGGATTTGGGGCGGTCGCCGTGACGGACGAGCCGTCGGCCGGCAGCACCGTGCCTCACGGCCCCCAGATTCTCTTCGGGAAGGAATGACGCTCGCGATCGGCGAACGATCGAAAGGCCGCGTCGAATAGCGCAGCGTGGTCACAATTCCGTAACATTCACCGGCGCGATCGGAGTTTCCGGCTTTTCTCGATTTTCAAAAGCTAGTAGGCTTTTGCCTGCGCTCATGCAAACCGAAACACAAAAAATTCGCAACTTGGTGAACCGGCGGCACTGGGGCTCGGCGATCGACCACCTGCGGAAGCTCGACATCGCAGCCGCGGCCGATTTCTTCATGAGCCTTCCGTTCGACCGGCAGCGCGAATTTTTTCACCGGATGCACGTCGATTTTGCCGCCTCGCTGATCGTTCATCTGCCGTACTACCACGCTTACGTTCTGCTGCACTCGCGCCCGCTGAAGGAAATGAAGGCGATCATCGATGCGATGTCGCCGGGCGATCGCAGCCACTTTTTGGATTCGCTGCCGGAGGAAGCGTGGAACCTTTTGCACGACGAGCTTGCGTCGGCTCCCGCAGCGAGCACTTCGTCGCAGGCAGCGGTGGCGCCAGGCGTGACGCCCGAGACGCTGTACGAGTCAACGAGCGGAGGCAGCATTTCGGCATCGGCGCCGGAAGCCGATGCGGAAACCCCCGGCGCTGCCGAGGTCGCGAGCGAAACCGAGGCTGTACCGGATGCGCTCACCGAGTCGGGCACGGTGGCGATTGAGGAATCGCCTGAAACTGTTGCGATTCCCGCCAGCGCGGAGCCGATCGTAGAAGCGCGACAAATCGAAAAGAGCTACACGCAGCCCGACGGGCGCAGCATTCAAGTAATTGCGCCGGTGGATTTCACAATCGAGCCTGACACGATCATCGCGTTGCTGGGCCCGAGCGGATCGGGCAAATCGACGCTGTTACGGATGCTTTCGGGGCTCGCGCAGCCCACGTCGGGCGAAGTCTTGTGGCACGGCAAGCCGATGGGGAATTGCCAGCCGAATGTGGCGATCGTGTTTCAAAGCTTTGCGCTTTTTCCGTGGCTTACCGTTCTCGACAACGTCGAAGCGCCGTTGCTGGCGCGCGGGACCGGACACTTCGAGCGCCACCGGAAAGCCCTGAGCGCGCTGTCGTCGGTTGGGCTCAAAGGTTTTGAGAACGCGTTCCCGAAGGAACTCTCTGGCGGCATGAAGCAACGCGTCGGTTTTGCGCGAGCTCTCGCCGTCGAGCCGGAAATTCTGTTTATGGACGAGCCGTTCTCGGCGCTCGACGTACTTACGGCCGAATCGCTGCGCGGCGAGTTGCTCGAGCTGTGGCTCGCGAAGAAGATCCCGACGCGGTGCATCTTCATCGTCACGCACAATATTGAAGAAGCGGTGCTGCTGGCCGACCGCATCATCGTTCTGGGACGCAATCCCGCGCGGATCCGCGCCGATTTTCGCGTCCCGTTGCAGCATCCGCGCGACCGCAAGTCCGCCGCGTTCGTGCTGTATGTGGACTACATATATAAGGTCATGACCCAGCCGGAGCTGAAGCTCGCGCCGCCAACGCGAGCGGGGCACGCCGAACGCGCGCCCGCGCAACTCATCCCGCACGCACGTCCTGGCGGCATCTCCGGTTTGATCGAGCTGCTCAACGACCGCGGCGGCGAGGAAGACATCTACCACATCGCTGAGGACCTGTTGCTCGAGGTCGACGATCTGCTTCCGATTCTCGAAGCCACGCAGATGCTCGGGCTCGCGACGGCAAACGAAGGCGATGTGCGCCTGACGCCTGCCGGAAAGGCCTTCGCCGAAGCCGACATTACTACGCGCAAAACGCTATTCCGCGACGCGGTGCTCGAGCACGTCTCGCTGCTGCAGCAGATGCACTCTGCGCTGCACAAGAAATCCGACCACACAATGCCGCTCGAATTTTTCCGCGATCTGCTCGACGAACGGTTCGCGCAAGTGGAAGTCGAGCAGCAGATCGAAACGGCGCTCGGCTGGGGCCGTTACGCCGAACTTTTCACCTACGATCCCGATACCGACACGTTACACATTCACGGAGCCGGGCAGCCCGAGACCGTCGCGGAAACCCGTACGCTTGGCTGATGCCGCGACGTAACGCGCCCGCCTCCGCGCCGCTGACGTGGGGCACGATTCCCGCCGCAGTCCCTTCCATCATTCGCGATCTGCCAGTGATCTTTGCGGCGTTCGCACTTTTCTATGCGCTGCTCTCGCTTACGCACTATTGGCTGACGCCCGTCAGCGTCGAGACGCAGATTAACTTGTCGCCTTCGGCGCTGCCGAAGTACGCGATGTACTCGGTGCTGCGGATCGCGATCGCGTACCTGTTGAGCTTGGGATTTACGCTGGTCTACGGGTACATAGCCGCCTATAACGCGCGCGCCGAAAAATTCATGATCCCTCTGCTCGACACGCTGCAGTCGATCCCGGTCTTGAGCTTCCTGCCGGGAGTGATGGTCGCGATGGTGGCGCTTTTTCCCACAAGACAGATCGGCGTCGAACTCGGCTCCATCCTGCTGATCTTCACCGGACAAGTCTGGAACATGACGTTCAGCTACTACTCGTCGCTGAAAAGCATTCCGCGCGAGATGCGAGAAGTCGCGGTGGTCTTCCGCTGGAGTTGGTGGCAGCGCTTCACGCAGATGGAGTTGCCGTACGCGACTATCGGCCTGGTGTGGAACTCGATGATGTCCGTGGCGGGCGGCTGGTTCTTCCTGATGGCGTGCGAGATGTTCACGCTCGGTAACCGCGACCTGCGGCTGCCCGGACTCGGGTCGTATTTGCAGACCGCCGCGAACGAAGGCAACACACGCGCAATCCTTTGGGGTCTGGGGACGATGGTCGCGATCATCGTTCTGATTGACCAGCTGATCTGGCGGCCGGTGATTGCGTGGGCGGAGAAATTCAAATTTGAACAAGTGGAATCGACGGACGTTCCGAGTTCACCCGTCCTCGATTTTCTCCGCAGTTCGAAGATTCTTTCGTGGCTCTCGAGGTTTACTACGCGTCCGGCGCGGGAGCACATCACGCTGTTTTTCGCCAAACGGCGGTCTGCAGAGGTCGGCGTTCCCGAGTCAAGCAAGCTTGGAACTTGGGTCGCGCGGCTCTTTTCGCTCGCGGCGTTCGTGGGAATACTCTACGGAACGATGAAAATCATCGCGTTGCTTTCGCACCTGACTCGCGGCGAGGTGAGCAGCATCGCCTGGGGCGCCGGCGCAACATTTTTGCGCGTGGTCTTCACATTATTTCTTGCGGGTTTGTGGACCGTGCCGATCGGCGTGCTCATCGGCCTGAAACCGAAGCTCGCCGCTATCGCACAGCCCCTCGTTCAAATTCTCGCGTCGGTGCCGGCGACGGCGCTGTTTCCTGTGATCCTGCTCTTGTTGATCAAAATCGGCGGCGGGCTTGGCATTGGCTCGATCGTTCTACTATTGCTCGGGACCCAGTGGTACTTGCTGTTCAACATCATCGCCGGAGCGATGTCCATTCCTACCGATCTGAAAGAAGTGACGAGTGTGTTTCGGTTCGGTCGGACGGAGCGCTGGCGGGAACTGTTCTTGCCTGGGATTTTCCCGTTCTTGATTACTGGATTTATCACGGCATCCGGCGGTGCATGGAACGCGAGTATCGTCGCAGAATATTTCCGTTTTCGTGGGCATACCTATTCGGTGACGGGGCTTGGAGCGGTGATCAGCAACGCGACCGATACTGGAAATTCTGCGCTCCTGCTCGGGGCGACAATCGTAATGGCTGCGATGGTGGTGACGATCAACCGGTTGGTATGGCGCCGGCTCTACGCGGTAGCTGCGACGCGGTTCAAACTCGAGACTTAAGCTTGTTGGCCGGCAGTGGAGCTACCGCTTCACGGCCCAGTGCATTCCGATCCCGCCGAGAATAAAACTTCGCCGATCGACATTTGAATATCCCATCTGCTCCAACAGCGTGGAGAAATCGCCCACCGTAGTGAAGTTCCGAATCGAGTCAGATATGTACGTGTAGGTTCGCGGACGGCCGTGCAGCACCAGTCCCCAGGCAGCTCCCTGCACGTATAGATAGCCGAGATACAGCTCGCGGAACACGCGATTCGCGGGCATGAAGAAATCGAGGCTCACCATCATACCGCCCGGGCGCGTCACGCGTTCGATTTCACGCACAGATTTCTTCAAATCCGGGAAATTGCGCATGCCGTAGCCGATGAATACGCAATCGAACGAACCATCGGCAAACGGCAGGAGCGTCGCGTCGGCGCACGCGGCTTCGGCAACTCCTTGCCCACGAGCCAGACGCAGCATTCCTTCCGTGATGTCAACTGCCACAGAGCGAGCCTGAGGCAATTTTTCCTGCACGAGTTTTGTGAAGTCACCAGTGCCGGAAGCAAGATCGAGGACCATCGCGTTCGTAGGGAGCGCGGCACGTGCGACGCCAAGCTTTTTCCATCGCCGGTCCATGCCGTAGGAAAGCATGCGTGTAAGAAAATCGTAGCGCGGCGCGATGGTGCTGAACATCGCGCGCATCAATTTGGTGTCTTGGCGTTCGGCGGGTGTGGGCATTGCGCGCACAGATTTTACATGTAATGCGGTGGGCGGCACAGGGCGGAGTGACGGTTGGCGAAGATTAAAGTGCCGCTGAAGTGAGTGACAGTGCGCGGGGCAGGAGCGCGTCGACGTTATGTTCAGCGGTTGCAGCTTGTTTGCCGAGTTTTGCCTCGATCTGGCGGCGGATCGCGCGCACCGTATCGAGTTCTGGGCCGGCCTTCGGTGTCATCAGCGTATCGGCGCGCGCGAAACAGGCGTAGACGAGATCGTCTTCGACACCGCGCCGCCGCAGGAACTGACCATAGTTGAACCAGTCGAGCCCTTCGGCGTAGGAATCGCCAGCCGTGGCGTCAATCGAGAGTGCACGTTGATAGGACTGCAGCGCCCCCGCCATGTCGCCGGCTTTCTCCTGCACATCGGCGAGATGTACGAGCGCGAGACTTTCAAGCTTCGGTTGCTTAGCCTGTTGCCCCATCTCCAGCGCATTTGCGTAACTCTTCGCGGCTGCGGACGGTTGATTCAGCCGCGCTTCGTCGTCGCCGAGCTGCACGGTCGCGGCGATCGTTTGTGCGATCGTCGCCACCGGATCGCTTGACTGCGCCGGAACCGCATCGAGATATGCCTTCCAGTGCCGTTCCGCCGAGGCGTACGCCTCGCTCGCGTCGTAGGCCTGTGCGAGATAAAGGTGCGCGTTCGTCTGGTTCGCGTCGATCTCAAGAGCTTTGTTCCACGCATCGATCGCCGCTTCGGGATGCTGAAAGCGCGCGGCCAGAAGGCCGTAGTTCACCAGTGCGTCGGCGTCCTTGGGAAAACGGTCGAGGAACTTCTGATAGTTCGTGTAGGCCTCGTCGTAACGGCCGTCGTTGATGAGCGCGCGTGCGTACGACTCCTGGAGAGCGATGTTCGTCGGGTTAATGGCGACAGCTTTTTCGAAAGCGGCGACGGCTTCTGCGGAGTGGCCATCTTTAGCTTCAGTGCGGCCAATACGCTGTTGCGTGCCGCTGTCGTACGGGTTGATCTGCGCGGCGCGCTCGAGCGAACCAAGATTGCCTTCGCTATTGCGCATTGCGAAGTGGATTTCTTCGAAGCCACCCCACAGGAAAAGCAGACCGACGATCGCGACTCGCGCGATGAGCCGACGCGTTGAGCGATTGCGCGTCGGGGGCATTGGCGCCGCCCCGCCAGCTTGCGCGCCGCGATCGACGAGCATCGACGAGACCTTTGCATCGCGCAGCTTCCAAAGCTGGCCGTCGAGAATGAAGTGGTGAATATTTACGAGCGAAAGAAAAATCAAAAAGCTGGTGCTGAAGTCGTAGTGAAAGAGCACGCTGACGAGCCAGGGGCCCGGAATGAATAGTGCGATGCCGCCGGCGATGAGCGTCACGAAGTAAGCGCCCATCTTCCAGTTCGTGATTCCCTCAGCGCCCGCTTCGCGGCGCTGGTAATAGCTCGTGATCCACAGATACTGCGTCGAATGGAGTACGGCGAGGATGCCGCTGCTGTAGCGTGTTTGCGGGATATCCACGCCGGAACGCATTTCGAGCAGCGTCGGCAAGACGAACCACAAAAATTGTGTGGCGGCGAGCGTGATCGGAGCGGCCAGAGCCTTGCCGCCTTTGGCGCGCACCAGGCGTTTCAGTCCGAGAAACGTGAACAGCACGAACGCCGCGCCCAAGACTGCGCGCGCGGGCCAGGTGAACTTGGAGGGCAGACTCAAAGACAGAATCAACGGATCGTTCGACGCGCCCGTATTGAAGCTGGCCAGCAGCATCAGGTACGACGCCACGAACGCAGCGCGCAGCCAACGGCGCTCATTGGGCTGAATTTCCGCTCCGCTGCGTCGCACGAACATCATCAAGAGGCCAAAATTCTGACCGGTGTAATGCCAGGGGCTCCAGAAAATGTAGAGCGTAAAGATCCACGGGAAAAATCGCGGCGAGGCGTGCATCGCGACGCCGGTGAGCACCACCAGAAGCGTCACGTGCAGCGTGACGATCTTGTATTTTTCGAATTGGGCGCGTGAATGATAAGCGCGGTAAATCGTGGCCATGAAGTGCGGGTAATTGAAAATCACCGCCATCACGTAAAACGCGACCGCCCAGCCCTTCGAATTTCCGGGCGCAAACAGGAATGTCGCTGCAAGAAGCGGCGCTGACCATCCGCCGCAGCCGACCAGCCAGTCGAGCCACTTCGAGTAGATCCAAGGAGAAGCGGAACCTGCGGGAGGTTTGGGCGCGGATGCGTTTGCTGCAGCCGACGCGGGAGACTCGATATGTTCCGCAGTAATGCTCAAGCGAAGCGCTCCAGCTTGGTGATTTCTAATTGGGCGAACGAATCCAGTGTAGTACGCGCGGCGGGATGGCCTTTGCCCGGTGCGGCTCGCGATGTTGAAAGCGTAACTTCGGTGTGTTAAGCCTCGGTCTCGTCGGGACTCGGTTTCACAGTACCGGGACGCCCAAATCTGTGGCTTAATACTGGTCTGCGCGAACGCCGATTCCGCCGCCATCGCGGCGCCGTCGGCCGGTTGGATCACGAGAAGTCGAACGCCGAACCCGCGGAACAATTCACCTGCGCGAAACGCTTCGACGAATTTCATACGGAGAGGAGTCTCTCATGCAACTCGGAATGATCGGTCTGGGACGGATGGGCGCAAACATGGTGCGGCGCCTGCAGAAGAACGGACACGAGTGCGTCGTATTCGACATGAATCAATCGACGGTACAGGCGCTCGCGAAGGAAGGGCCGACCGGGGCGAGTTCGATCGATGATTTTATTGCGAAGCTGAAGACGCCCCGCGCGATTTGGCTGATGGTGCCGGCGGCGGTGGTGGACAGCACGCTCGCGACGCTCACGGCGAAACTTTCGAAAGACGACATTCTGATCGACGGCGGCAACTCCTACTACATCGACGACATTCGCCGTGCCAAGGAGCTGACGGCGAAGGGCTTCCACTACGTGGACGTCGGCACGAGCGGCGGCGTGTGGGGCCTCGAGCGCGGCTACTGCATGATGATCGGTGGTGAGAATGGCGTGGTGCAACATCTCGATCCGATTTTCAAGACGCTTGCGCCAGGCATCGGAGACATTCCGCGCACGGCTGGCCGCGAGAAGATGGGTGGAACGGCCGAGCAAGGTTACTTGCACTGCGGTCCCTCTGGTGCGGGCCACTTCGTGAAGATGGTGCACAACGGAATTGAATACGGCGTGATGGCGGCGTACGCGGAAGGACTCAACATTCTGAAGCACGCCAACGTCGGCAAAATAAAGCGCATCGATGACGCCGAAAATACGCCGCTGCGCGATCCCGAGCACTACATGTACGACCTGAACCTGCCCGATGTGGCGGAAGTGTGGCGGCGAGGAAGCGTGATCGCATCCTGGCTGCTCGACCTCACAGCCATCGCGCTTGCGAAGTCACCTACACTCGACAATTTCGCCGGCCGCGTTTCGGACTCCGGAGAAGGACGCTGGACGATTCAAGCGGCGATCGAAGAGGGAAGTCCGGCGCCTGTTCTCACCGCTGCGCTTTACGAGCGCTTCGAATCGCGCGGCGAAGCCGACTTCGCGAACAAGCTGCTCTCCGCCATGCGTTTCGAATTCGGCGGCCACCACGAACAAAAAGCTTAATTAGCCAGCGCCGTGCGCGAGCAGCGGCAGCACGCGAACGTGGCGTGCGCCGGCGTTTCTACAACTCCAGCCCATCGAATATCGAAGCGAAGGAGAGTTTTCGAATGAGTTCCGCATCTCAGTTGAACAACGTCGACGAGCACATCCCGTCCGATGCATTCATCTTCTTCGGTGCGACGGGCGATCTGGCGCACAAGAAAATATTCCCGTCGCTGCAGGCAATGATCAAACGCGGGAACCTGAATGTGCCGGTAATCGGCGTCGCGAAAGCAGGATGGAGTCTCGAGCAGTTGCGCGACCGCGCCCGCGACGGCATCCAGACCTATGGTGGAGGGGTGGACGAGAAAGCGTTCGCCAAGCTTCTAACTCTGCTGAACTATATCGACGGAGACTACGAAGACCCATCGACGTTCACCAAGCTTCGCCAGATGCTTGGCAACGCGAAGCATCCGGCGCACTATCTTGCGATCCCGCCAAGCCTGTTCGGCACCGTGGTCGAAGCTCTCGGCAAGTCGGGCTGCGCGCAGGATGCTCGAGTGATCATCGAGAAGCCGTTCGGACATGATCTCGCGTCCGCCCGCGCGTTGAATAAAATCCTGCTCTCGGTTTTCCCGGAACCATCGATCTTCCGCATCGACCACTACCTGGGAAAAGAAGCCGTCGAAAACGTTTTGATGTTCCGCTTTGCCAATTCTTTCCTCGAGCCGATCTGGAATCGCAATTACGTTCACAGCATTCAGATCACCATGGCGGAATCGTTCGGTGTGCAGGGCCGGGGAAAGTTTTACGACGAGACTGGCGCGATCCGCGACGTGATTCAGAACCACCTGCTCCAGGTGATCGGCTTCCTCACCATGGAGCCGCCCACGCGCATGTACCCTGACTCGCTGCGCGACGAACAGGTGAAAATTTTCCACGTGATTCCGCCGCTGAAAACCGACAACGTCGTACGCGGCCAGTTCAATGGCTATCTGAAGGAACCGGGCGTAGCACCAAACTCAACGGTGGAAACTTTCGCAGCCGTGCGCCTGGAAATCGATTCGTGGCGCTGGGCCAGCGTGCCGATCTTGATTCGCGCGGGCAAGTGCATGCCCGTGACATCGACGGAAGTTCTCGTCAAGCTGCGCCAGCCGCCGCTGAGCAAGCTGCCGCCAGGATCGAATTTCTTCCGCTTCCGCCTCGGCCCCGACCTGTCGCTCAGCCTCGGCGCGCGTATAAAGCGTCCGGGCCCGCTCATCGACACCATCGCGACGGAATTGACCGCGGTGCAGCAGTCGCTCGCAAACGAAATGGACGCGTACGAAAGACTTCTCACCGACGCGATGAAGGGCGATCCGTTGCTCTTCGTTCGGCAGGACGCTGTGGATGCCGCTTGGGTGATCGTCGATAGCATTCTCAATGATGTGGTCCGGGTTCACCAATACGAACCGGGCACGTGGGGGCCCGACGAAGCGCAGCGACTCGCGATGGACATTGGCGGCTGGAACAACCCGCAAGGCAAGCCGGGCGGCTGATCGAAAAGTCGGTAGACGAAAACAAAAAAGCCGGCGTCGCCTCGTGTGACAGCGACCCGGCTTTTTGCAATTGAGCTAAGCCTTCGATTTGTTGTCGTGGTCGTAGTATTCGTAGGCAGACATCGCTTTCTTCCCGCCCTTCTTCCACACGCGATCATCTTCCGGCAATTTCCCCAGCGCTCGGGCCATCTCGCGAACGTGCGTTGCGACTGAGCCGCAGCACGACCCTATATAATTGATGCCCATTTCATGCGCCTTTGCGGCGTATTCCGCCATCTCGCGCCGCGTGAGTTGATAGGGTTCAAGTTGGTCGGGAAACGCCGGCAAGCTGGTGAAGTCGCGATGCGTATGCGTGGTTCGGTAGGCAACTGGCTGACAGCCGACGTAACCGCGAACGGCCTCGCGCATCTCCTTCATAAGCGGTAGCGTGTGCTCCGGGCTGCGCAGGCAGTTGATGCCCACGACATCCGCTCCGGCGTCGGCCAGTTCGCGCGCGGCTTGGGCTGCTGTGCGACCGTCGGTGGTGACGTCCGCGTTCTCGAAGCAAACCGTCACCATGACGGGTAGCTTCGTCGCTTTCCCTCGTTCGACGGCGAGCAGCGCTTCGCCAACATACGAGAATGTCTCGCCGATAATGAAGTCGACGCCTTCGGCGACTTGCACGTCGAGCTGCTCGTCAAACGTCTTGCGAACTTTGTCCGCAGCTGTTGCGTCGTTGGGCTCGTACATCCAGGTGAGGCTCAAGTTTCCGGCAACCAGGCAGCGATCACCCGCGGCTTGTTTCGCGATGCGTACCGCGGCGCGATTCAGCTCGGCCACGCGATCTTCCATGCCAATGGTGGCGAGTTTGTCACGGCTCGCATAGAAAGTGAGCGACTGCAAGACCTCCGCGCCCGCGTCGCGAAATTCCTTGTGCAGTTCGAGCAGCGCCTCCGGATTATTGATAGCGACTTCAGGCGTGAATGGTCCCGCTCGCACCCGACCGCGCTTTTCAAGTTCGAGCAGATAGCCGCCATCTCCCAGCACCGGACCCGCCGCCAACATCTCGAGAAGATTCTTTTTCTTTGCCATGACGAACCGCCCCCCTTATACAACCGCGTCCGCGGGATACGAACCCACGGCCCAGGAAAAGTCTTATGCCGATGCGCGCCGCGTCTTTCCGCCCTTCCAATCGCGCAACGCACGATGCGCGGCGTTGTATCCCGGCGCGCCGGTCACTCCGCCGCCTGGGTGTGCACCTGCTCCACACAGATAAAGTCCATCGATCGGCGTCCGGTATTGCGACCAGCCGGGGACGGGGCGCATGAAAAAAAGCTGCTCGAGCGAGAGATCGCCGTGAAAAATGTTGCCTTCGGTGAGGCCGTAGGTACGTTCAAGGTCGAACGGCGTGAGCACTTGCCGCGCGACGATCGAACGAGGCACGTTGGGCGCGTACTCGCCGATCTTCTTCACCACCAGGTCGCCGAGCAGTTCGCGCTTTTCGTCCCAGGTTCCTTCGCGGAGTTTGTACGGCACATACTGAATGAACGTGGTCATCACATGCAGGCCCGCAGGCGCGAGCGTCGAATCTGCGTTCGACGCGACGACACAATCGACCCACAGCTCTTCGGGAATGTCGCCGAACTTTGCGACGTCGTAACAGCGTTCGGCGAATTCGAGTGACGGTACGAGCGTGAAAAGCGCGCGCTGCGAAAGAGTCCAATCCTGCGGCATGCCGGTGACGCGCGGCTCTTCGCTTAAGACAAAATTCACTTTTGCGCACGGCCCTGCCATCTTGATGCCGCTTATCGCGCGTCTGAAATCTTCTGGCAATTCTTTGGAGTCAACTAGTCCTAGAAAGGTGCGCTTCGGATCGGCGTTTGAGAGGACGATGTGGCTCGCGATTTCCGTGCCGTTTTCCAGAATCACGCCACGCGCTAAGCCGTCTTTCACGTCAACGCGCGCGACCGGAGACGAGGTGATGATTTCGACGCCGGCTTTCTGGCACGCGGAGGCTAAAGCCTTGGTGATCGATCCCATCCCGCCGATCACGTGGCCGTAAAATCCTTGGACCTCGCCTTCGCCGCCGCTGAGCAAGTGGAACAGCAACCCCAGGGCAGACCCGGGATCGTACGGGCCGCCGTGTTTGCCGTACACGTTGTTCGCGAGGAAAAGCGTCTTCATCTTTTCCGACTCGTAATGCCGGTCGAGAAAATCGCCGAGGCTACCGGTGAGAAACGAGACGAGCTGCGCCATTTCCTCGCCGCTCATCCCGCGAAATCGCTTTCCCACACGCATCAGTTCGAGCCAGCCACCCACGCCTCGCGGTGAAGGATCGGGCGGCGCTTCCAAAAAGAATGGCTGCAGGTACCGCGCGAGTTTTTTCAGCTGTTCGTCGACGCGAACGAACGTGTCCGCATCGCGCGGGGAAACTTTACGAAAACCGGCGAGGGTGCGGTCGCGGTCGGCCCACCACGCCAGGACTTCATTGTCTTCAGGGAAAGGGACGAGCAAACCAGGATCGCATGGAACCATTCGCAACCCGTGTGCGCCGAGTTCAAGATCGTGAATCACCGTGGGACGCAGCATGCTCGCGACGTATGAAGTGGTGGAAGCGCGGCAGCCGGGAGCAATTTCTTCGGTAACGCAACAGCCGCCCACGATTTCGCGGCGTTCGACGACCAGCGTTGAAAGACCGGCACGAGAAAGGTACGCAGCGGCCGTCAGGCCGTTGTGGCCGGCGCCGATGACAATTGCGTCGTAGGACTTGCGCAGAGGAGACAATTTGATTTAGTATGACCGCGAGTCAGAGACATTCACTCTGCGACTTTGATAGCACAAATGGGGAAGTCTGCCAATGAAAGCTTCAATTCCTGACCTTAGGTCAAACCAGCGAGGGAAGTCCTACCGACCGCAAGGCGCGTCGCAATTGCATCGCGCGCCGTCATCGGGCCGCCTTGAAGCGAAGCGAGCACTGATCGTTGAGGCCGCCATGCGCCACTTTGCCGCGCAGGGATATCACGCCGCGCGCATCGAGGATCTTTCCGCGCAGCTCGATGTCGCAAAAGGCTCGATCTTCCAATATTTCGGGAGCAAGGCCGGACTGTTTCTCGAAGCGTACAAAAAGGCGGTGCGTTCGTTTCCTACGTATCTCGAGTGCCCGTCACAAATTCGCGAAAAGGGATTTTTCGAGATCCTTCATTACTGGCTGCTCTCCACCGAGCGCATGCTTCGCGACGATTGGATTCCGTATCGCGTTGCGCTCCTCGGAAATTACGGCGTCGATCTGGCGCTGAAGCGTGAGATCAATCGCTTTCTTCTTTCTGAAGATCCCTACGGCAGCACGGCGTTCGTTCGGCTCGGCATCGCGCGCGGCGAAGTGCGCTCTGACATCGACCCTGCTCTGATCGTTTCGATTCTCGATTGGACGATGGAGCGCTTTCAGGACGCGCTGCTGACGGAAGAACTCGATCCCGGCCTGTTCCCGCATCCGGCCGACCCCGAAAAAAATCGCGCGCGCATTCATCAGTTCCTGATGGTTCTGCGCGGCGCGATTGGCGTGTGATCCGCGCCACTGCGGCACGCGATCGTTTGAGCTATCAATTCACCCCAGGAGATTGCTCGATGGAGCCCACGCTGAAAGAGATCCTCGGTTCGTACAACGCGAACGCGCCGCTCGCAGAGGCGTATACGATCCCCGCGTCCTGGTATACCGACCAGCGCATCGCGGATCTCGAACTGACGAATGTTTTTTCGCGGCAGTGGCAAGCCGTGGGACGGAAGGACCAAGTCGCGAAGCCGGGAGACTATGTGACCGCGACCGTTGCAAACGAGCCGGTCGTTGTGGTGCGCGGGTCGGACAACGTGCTTCGCGCGTTCTTCAACGTGTGCCGCCACCATGCTATGACCGTGATGAACCAGCCGTGCGGCCATGCGCAACATCTCCGCTGCCCGTATCACGGATGGACTTACAACCTGGAAGGCGAACTGCGCGGGATGACCGAGTTCGAAGGCGTCAAGAATTTCGATCGCGCGGACAACGGCTTGGTGCCCATGAAGGTCGAGACGTGGGAGAACTTCGTCTTCGTCAATCTTGACCCGCATGCGGGCACGCTACACGATTATCTCGGATCGCTGGTCGGGCTAGCAAAGCCGCTCGGCTTCGGCGGACTTTCGTTTGTCGAGCGCCGCAGCTACATCATCAATTGCAATTGGAAAGTGTACGTCGACAATTTTCTCGACGGCGGATATCACGTTCCGCACATGCACAAAGGGCTGAACAGCGTGCTCGACTACACGAAGTACACGATCGAAAACGTCGATCGAACCTGCGTGCAGTCCAGCCCGGTCAGTGTCGATGGCTCGTCCGAGGCCGCCGCGGCAAACACGCGCAAGGGAGACCGCGCATTCTACTTCTGGCAGTATCCGAATTTTATGCTGAATTGGTATGAAGGCTATCTTGATACGAATCTGGTGCTGCCGATGGGCCCGGGAAAGTGTGAAGTGATTTTTGATTTCTACTTCGGCGACGTCAGCGAAGACAACATGGCCTACATCCGCGAAAGCATGAGCGTGAGCGAACTGGTTCAGCAGGAGGACATCGTCATTTGCGACGGCGTCCAGCGCGGTCTTTCATCGCGCGCTTACAACGCTGGCCGCCTTTCGGTGCGTCGTGAAACGGGCGAGCATCTGTTCCATCGCTTGCTGGCGGCGGATTTGAACGACACAAAAGCTGCCGCGGCGCGTTGAGCACGGCAAGTGGCGCGAGCACGCATCAATCGAAAATGACGGTCTTGTTGCCGTAGAGCAGTATGCGGTTTTCGATGTGCCAGCGCACGGCGCGGGAGAGCACGACTTTTTCGAGGTCGCGCCCTTTCTGCACCAACTCTTCCACGGTGTCCCGGTGTGAGATGCGCACCACGTCTTGTTCGATAATTGGTCCGTCGTCGAGCACTTCCGTTACGTAATGCGCTGTCGCTCCGATCAGCTTCACGCCACGCTCGAACGCCTGCTGGTGCGGTCTCCCACCGATGAACGCCGGCAAAAACGAGTGGTGAATATTAATAATGTGGTGCGGCGGGTATTGCCGGATGAACTCGGGCGACAGTACCTGCATGTAGCGCGCTAGAACGATCAGGTCGACGGCGTACGGTTTGAGCAGCGCGAGCTGCTGGCGTTCTGCCTCTACCTTGTTGTCCTTCGTCACGGGAATCACGTGCAGAGGAATTCCGTAGAAGTCCGTCCACCGCTTCACATCCGGATGATTGCTGATCACGAGCGGAATTTCGCACGGCAATTCGCCATTCCGATGGCGATTCAGTAGATCGACGAAACAGTGGTCGTACTTCGAAACAAAAATCGCCACCTTTGGGCGGTTCGCCGAAAGCGCCACGCGCCAGGTCATTTGAAAACGGTCGGCGACGGGCTGAAACTGCTTTGCGAAGTCGCTCATGTCGATCGAAAAGTCGGTCAGGTCCCACTCGACGCGCATGAGGAATAGGTTCCGATCGGCGTCCTGATGCTCGTCAGCGTGTAACGTATTGCCATTGCCGCGATAGATGAAGTCGTGAATCGCGGCGTTCAAGCCTTTCGTGTCCGGGCAGCTGATCAAAAGCGTCGCAGTCTTCTTCAAGATGTTCTCGCTTGGATTACTGGTGATCGCGCGGAATCGTTTCGTCCCACTTCTTCTCGCGTATCCGCTGTCCATTTTCCGTGAGCGTCCGCTGGAAATGGTAATAGAAATTCTTCTCGTCGCTTTTCAGGTTGAGCACGACGCTCCACACGAGCGCGCGCCCGGGTAGATCGACAGACGTGAAACCTTCGCCATGCACAGTGCTGACGGCCGGATGGTCGTCCGAGATGTCGTAGGACATCTGTTCGTGGTCCTTCATTATCCCGAACGGGAATTTTCCCGAGTCGTCGCTGCTCCAGAACACGCGCGTCGTGTTCGTCAGAATGTCGCGCGTCACCGTCCACGTCTGCGGCGGCCAGGTTGAGCCCGACCACTCGACTTCGCTTTTCGGCGGCGGCTCTTTGACCAACGCGTCGAAAACGGGGCGTGCCGGCGGCTCAAGCGGCACTGTTGGCAGCTCGAGGCGTGACGCGTTTGCGCCGCCGATCGACAACGAGGTAGTCATTGAGTAAGGCGTAGGCCAGATCATCGGCCAAATCGCGTTTGAGATGGCGAGTCGGATGCGATGTCCCTTGGGAAAGACCCAGCTGGTCACATGCAATTCAATCGGCAAAGCGTAGGTCTCGCCGGGCTTCAGATCCTTTGGATCGGACCACGACCCGCGCTGCGCGCCGCTTTGTCCGGCTCCGGTAATCAACGTCACGCTGCCGTCCGGCGCGACGTCCGACAGGCGCGCGAACCAGTCCGCAATCGGCGCGCTCGCAGCGACATTGAGAAGCGCTCGCGGCCAGCCGAGGATGGCGGTGTCTTGCTCGAGCGGCGCGGAGTCGTACACCAGACTGAATGCGTCGATCGGGCGTTGGTCCGCAGTCGCGTCGCCCCACCAAAATCCCGCCTCGTTGCCGATCGACGGCACGTACTTCAGTTCGTCTTTCGCGAGCGATGCCGTTGGCGCGGTCGCCAGCGTATGCGACGGTACGAGATAAAACGTTTTGTTCTCTGTATTCGCCGCCGGAAATGTCTTCTCGGCGCGCCACTCGCCGGGCACTTCGTGAATGTTCGGGTCCGGTGGGAAGTAGTGCCGCATGTAAACTTCGATGCGCGGCTCTTCCATCACGCCATTCTGCTTGCGCTTCAACCAGTAGTCCCACCATCGCACCGCGTCGGTGCGCCATTCGACTTCAGGCCCAGGGTCGGCGTCGTGCGGCCACGTGTGATTCCACGGCCCTAAGAGAGCCTTTACGGGCGCATTCACCTTCTCGAGAAAACGTGGAATGCTGTCGCGATAGCCATCGAGGAAGCCGCCGATCATGAACGTCGGCACCTCGTAGTCTGTGTAATGGTCGGGCGCGAGCGACGCACGTCGCCAAAACTCGCCGTCGCGTTGATGCTTGAGATAGAGAGGGAACCACGGATCGGCGTCGAAGCGCGTCTTTAGCGATTCTTCGTCGGTGGGGAAGTCCGGCGCGCGCGTGATGCCGAGCATCAAGTCCATCCCCAGCTCGAACTCATCGGCGTGCATGAGATTGTCGATGTAATGGATGTCGTCGTGAAAAAGCTCTTCCGTCGCGCACACGGCGATGATCGCCTTCAACGCCGGAGGATTCAGGCGCGCAAGCTGAATCGAGTTGAATCCTCCCCACGAGATTCCAAACATTCCCACGGTGCCGCTCGACCACGGCTGCTTTGACAGCCAGTCGATCACTTCGAGCCCGTCCTGCATTTCCTGATCGGAGTATTCGCGATCCGGCGGATGGCCTTCGCTCGCTCCGTTGCCACGGATGTCCACGCGCGCTCCGATATATCCGCGACGCACAAAAAACGCCATCAGGTCCCAATCGCCTGCGAGGCTCCAATCGTCCTTTCGATAGGGAAGATAGCTAAGCAACGCAGGGAATTTGTCGCCTGGCTTCGCGCCCTCCGGCATAAACAGGTTTACCGCGAGGCGCGTTCCATCCTTCATCGGAATCCACGCCTGCACTTTCTTCACGCCGCCGTAGGTCGCCGGCACCGGAGAGCGTTGCGGCTGTTGCGCGGCGACCGGGTCGTTCCCTAGCGACGCGGCCAACGTAAGCAGCGTCATGCAAACCAATAAAGTCCGACAGATTTTCGAAATGGGGTGCGAGTGCGGGAGGGACATGTTCGTGCGAGGCTACCACAACGATGCAAAACGTCAGGAGGGAAGTGCCTGCGCGGAGAGAAAAACGAATGACTGCGAGTCGCGCTACTTGACGAGGGGCTCGAGCACTTTGAGCCACTGCTCGAGATGTTTCATCGATTGAGCGTGAGTGTGATCGAGCTGCAGAGGCGTGATCGAAATCGCTCCGTCGCGAATGGCCGCCATGTCTGTGTCGGGTTCGATGCCGTCCACAAGCTGCTGCTCGTGCAACCAAAAATATTTGCGGCCGCGCGGATCTTGGCCGGGTGTGAGCAGGTTGCGCGTAATTTTCGACGACTGCCGCGTGACGCGCACGCCGCCCTTCCACTGCTGCGGCACGTTTACGTTGAGCATCACGCCTTTGGGCAGCCCTTCCTGAAGTACCAGCGGTGCCAATACGCGGGTGAACTCCGCAGCCGCGCTGAAGTCGCAATCCTTTTTGCACGAGAGCGACACGGCGATCGCAGGCACGCGATTGATCGCGCCTTCCATAGCCGCACCCACGGTGCCTGAGTAATAAATGTTCTCGCCCATATTGCCGCCGCGATTGATGCCTGAGACGACCAGATCCGGCTTTTGCGGGAGAAGCGTGTGAAACGCGAGGATCACCGCATCGGCGGGAGTGCCTTCCACGGCGTACTCGCGCTCGCCGATTTGATCGCAGTAAATCGGCTGGCGCAGCGTGAGCGATTGCGCCGCGGCGGAGCGCTCGGTGGACGGAGCGACCACGGTCACCGTTCCGATGTCCTGAAGCGCCGGAACGAGCGCACGCAGCCCAGCCGCTTGGATACCATCGTCGTTCGTTAGCAAAATGCTGGGCATGGGTTGTATGAATCGAGCGAAGCGCTCTTTGAAATTCCAATTTTAGCATCGAACAGCTCCGCCTAGCCGCAGGCGGAAGCCGAGTTTCCAAACTGCTTGTCACCCGCCGGACGCCATGCTAAGTAACGCCCCTCGAAGGCGCGCTTATATAGAGGAGGGTGCCCATGAGTTTGGGAAAGAGGACGGCCGCGGAATTTTTCGGCACGTTCTGGCTTGTATTCGGGGGGTGCGGCAGTGCGGTGTTGGCTGCGGCGTTTCCAGCGCTCGGTATCGGTTTCGTAGGCGTAGCGCTGGCGTTCGGGCTTACCGTACTGACGATGGCCTACGCAATCGGACATATCTCGGGATGCCACTTGAATCCCGCCGTCTCACTCGGCCTTGTCACGGGCAAGAGATTTCCAGCGTCGGAGCTGATTCCGTACTGGGTCGCGCAAGTGGTCGGCGGCATCGCGGGGGCGGCCGTGCTGTACGTCATCGCCAGCGGCAAGACGGGCTTCGACCTCTCCGGCGGCTTTGCGTCGAACGGTTACGGCGAACATTCGCCCGGTGGCTACTCGCTGATTGCGTGCCTCGTCGCCGAAATCGTGCTTACCTGTTTTTTCCTTTTGGTGATTATGGGAGCCACGGATAAGCGAGCGCCATCAGGTTTTGCCGGCATCGCGATCGGCCTCGCGCTCACGTTGATTCACCTGATCGGAATCCCGGTGACCAATCTATCGGTGAATCCAGCACGGAGCACGGGGCCCGCGGTTTTCGTTGGCGGGTGGGCTGTGCATCAGTTGTGGCTGTTCTGGCTCGCGCCACTGATTGGAGGCGCGCTTGGTGGTGTGATCTACAACACGCTCTTTGGGACGCCGCCGCCGATGCCAGAAGAAAAAGCGTTCACGCGCGACCGGCCGGCGTGAGCGAAACTCGCACATAGGTGCGGCTCAAAATAAAAACGGCCGTTGCACGCCCCTTAGAAGTCTCGCGTGCAACGGCCGTGCCGAAAACTCTACAACTGCACTTCCAAAACGTTTAGATCATGGACTTCTGCAGCGTTAGAGCTACGGGCCTCAGACGCATCAGTTGCGCGCGTAATAGCCCGACGTCTAACCCTGCGGACTGGCACACCAAAGGAAAGTCCTTCTCGTCACGGAACAGATATTCCTCAGCTTCGCGTTTGCGGCGGAGCGGGCCTGAAATCCATTCTTGAATGGTCTTCGTGATTACGGCCTGCCAAACCCGCGTTTCCGCGGGCGCGTGCAAATCGCGTGATTCGGTCGATATATGGCCTGTCATGCTTTCCCCCAGGATGATCCAGCGTTGGCTGAGTTCGCCGGAATTGCGTTGCGCGAGACGAAAGGCAAAAATCAGGCCGAACGCGGCGCAAATCGGCGACGTTCGTCACAAATGTGCTCGGAGAGTTATCGCTAAAGGTGCGGCAAATACAGAGCTTAGGGAACTCGACAAAAAGTGGCGCACTTTTCCACAGGCGAAGGTTTCTCGGTGCTCACGCCTGCCGTGAAAATACTGCCCGCACCCGCAAAAATTACATGAACTACCCGATGCTCTGCGGCGGCTCGTTTGCGCTGCCAGCGGCGGGTGCATCGTTCTTTGGCGCTAAGTTCAAATATTTCACCAGCAATACTTCGTTGCCCTTCTGGTTGTAAATCAACTCATCGACGAGCTTCTGTGCGAGCAGCACTCCGTACCCGCCCGGTCGCATCCCCAATTCCTCGCGATAGCTCATGAGCTGCAACGGATCCTCGTCCGGGCTCCCGATGGCCGAGTGTGGAATCTCGTCCAGCGTGAATCCCTCGCCCGGATCTTTCACGCGGCACATCACCATGTTCTTCGCGCGAACGTACGCCAGCTCCAGATACTTCGTCGGGTCCATTTTCGCGCCGTGTTCCACCGCGTTCATCAAAATCTCACGCGAGGCCATCCCTACCGAGATCCGCTCATCTTCAGGCAGCTCGGCGACTTCGGCAAGGAAGTGCACAACGCGGTCTGCCGTTCTCTGATCGCATCGCGCCATTAACCTGATCCACTCTGGGGTCGCGGAAATAATTTCGATGCCGTCGTCCCACGTTGGGCCATCGGCGGCGAGCCGGATCATTTCGGTGAGAAGGTCGTAGTCGATCGGCTTCGCAAAATAGCTGAAGGCGTGCGCGCGCATCGAGGCGATCACGTCCTGCGGCGTGCTCTCGTCCGCCAGTATGATCAGGCGAGTGTGCGGCCTCACCAATCGCAGCTTGCGCAACAGCGACACGTCCTCGTGCCCTGACGATCTCTCGCTCGTGAGGATCAGGTCGTAAGAGCGCCCTTCGGCCGCGGCCAGAGCGGAGAGGTTATCGTTCGCGTGCTTCACCACCCAGGATCCCGGCTTGAAGCCGGTCGCAAAGATGTCTTCGATGGCCGGGTCGGCGTCCACCAGCAACACGGTTCGGACGGGGAAGGGCTTCGCGTCGATGGGAATGACGGCGTTCATGACTGCCTCGCGAAGGCAAGATCGGCCAGGCTAGTTAAAAAGTACCGCACATTTGCCGTCCAGGCAGGAGAAAAATCGACGAACCCCGGCGGTGTGTGCCTATTCCTTCCCAGCAACGTAATTAGTAAGTACCGACAACCTGGGCCTCTGATGCAAGCTCCAGTCTTTAAACGGCTTGCGACAGGATAACGGCGGCAGCACGGGGGCGGCGTTCGTGCAGTGTTTGCGTAGCCTTCGTGGCAATCGTCGATGACGATCAAGTCCGTCAATTGCGGCGCGACTGTCGGTCGCGTCCTGCCAGACATTGCTGCAAACGCTGAAGAGCGCCGACTCAACCTATTTGTAGTTTTTCGCGCCGCAACCTACGCTTTTTCTTTGGCCGTCGGAACATCGGGCACGGTCCCCTATTGCGTGCAGCCTCGCTGCTTCCTCGTGTAAACTTGCACCCATCCGGACGGGGGACAGACTGCCATTTCCAGTCCCGAACTGAAGAAGAATTGGGTCCTCACTGAGAGCGCCCTACAGCAGCTTTTGGCTTGGCTTGATGAGGGTGTGTGTTCCGACGGCGAACGCTACCTGGAAATCCGCAGGCGCCTCGTGCAGTATTTCGATCGCCGCGGTTGCGCCGCAGCGGACGAACTTGCCGACGAGACGCTAAACCGCGCCGCTCGCAAACTAGCCGAACTGGGCCACATCGCGAATGTCGCTCCCGCGCAATATTGTTACGTTCTCGCACGCTTCGTTTTCCTCGAATATATTCGACGTCCGGGCCACAAGGATTCCGAGTTCGACGACGCTTCGCGCCTGTCTCTCGCGTTGAGCCACGCCTCATCCCACGATTTCGAGTCTCCAGCCGCTGAGCGCGAGCGCTACTTAGCCGGTTTGAATCGCTGTCTTCAGAAGCTGGTCCCCGCGGACCAGCAGCTCATTCTCGAGTACTACCAAGGCGACAAACGCGCAAAAATCGAAAAGCGTTCCGAGCTGGCCACGCGCTACGGCCTTACTTTGAACGCACTTAGCGTGAGGGCTTGTCGTATTCGAAACAAGCTCGAGCAGTGTGTCAAAAAAAGCACGAATGCCAGTGAAGTGATATCGCCAAAACCGTCTTATAAGACTGGAAGTCGGGACCTGGATGCTTCCGATCGATAAAAACGCAATTAACGACCGCATGCTGGTTCAGTATCTACTGGGCAGGCTGCCCGAAGAAGACGCCGAGCGTCTTGACGAATTGAGCGTGGCGGACGACGCCATCGCTGTTCGTCTCGATGAGGTGGAGAACACCCTCGTCGACGCTCACGTGCGTGGAGAGCTTGCGCCTGAGGACGAAGGACCGTTTCGTTCCTTCTATCTCGCCTCGCCCGTACGACGCTCCAAAGTTGAATTCGCGCAGGCGCTCGCTACCGTTTCCGCACCTGCGCCGTCGGTCGCGACCGAACGCGCCGCGAGTGCGGTTCCGCAAGCTCGACGGGCTGGTTGGTTCAGTGCGCCAAGTTTCGCATTCCAGTGGGGCTTGGCCCTCGCGGCGTTGACAATCGCTGCTGTGGCGGGGTATCTCTTCCTTCAGAACCACAGTCTTTCGGCGAAGATCGCGAGCCTATCGGCACAAGAGTCGGTGCTCGAATCTCGCGAGAAGGATTTGGAGGCGCAAATTGACACGCAGGCTTCCGTTACGCACACGCCTGCCGTTACGAACCCATCTTCCGATGCGGTGAAGACGCCGGCAGCGGTTCTTGCTTCTGTGCTGCTGATGCCGCAAACTCGCGGCTCTGGGCAGCCCGTCGCTGTTTTAGTCGACAAAATGAGCGCTGCCATTCCGCTTGAACTCGCCCTTGAGACTTCCGGTTTCGCGCGTTACCAGGCGGCGTTGAAGGATCCGGGCACGAATCAGGTATTGTGGACCAGCGGCAATCTTGCCGTGAAGCACGGCGCGAATTTGAACACCGCCGTTGTCAGCGTCCCGTCAAAAATTTTGCGACAGCAGAACTACGTTATTGAGCTGACCGGTATCCCGGCGGGTGGGCCCTCGGATCTGGTCGGCGCTTATATGTTCCACGCTGTTCTCAGATAACTCGGCGGCTTTTGCGGATCCGCGCGAGACGTCTGATTAGGTTTTTTCATGTTCCTGCGAGTCTGCCTCCATCGCGGCACCGTCTTCGGCATACGTCTCGGTGTGTGCGTCGTCTCGCTGTCGTGGCTCCTCGCGCCAACTGCTCCGCAATTCGCGATCGCGCAAGAATCAAAACCCCGTGCTCCGTCCACCTCGACGAGCAGCACCGATCAATCCGCGGCCGAGTCGCCTGCACCAATCGAAGCCGGAAAGGTGATTGATCGCGACATCGCCGGCAACCAGTCGCACTCCTACCAGATAACAATCCCCGATGGTCAGTGCGCGAGTCTGCTTGTGGAGCAGCGTGACATTGACCTCGCGATCGATGTCCTCGATTCCGACTCAAAGGTGCTGATCGTCTACGATTCCGAAAAACGCCGCACCGGAGAAGAG
>Ga0210391_10001144_pt1 | contig 24734 bp, 17 predicted proteins | sample IncBWC12OmetaG_FD_160573 | JGI IMG/M metagenome (GOLD analysis project Ga0210391, IMG submission 160573) | Forest soil microbial communities from Barre Woods Harvard Forest LTER site, Petersham, Massachusetts, United States - Inc-BW-C-12-O ...
CTTACACTATCCATCCACAGGAAGTCGGCACCTTCAACGGCACTGATCAAATTAGCGCAGACGTCGAAACCTGGGACAACTCCAGCGACGATTTTGACACCTGGTGCGCTGAGCGCGATGCGCGGATCGATAACTCGATTTCCGCCCGCTACGTTTCGAACGACGTCATTGGCTACGAAGATCTTGACGAATACGGCGGCTGGCGTCCCACTCCGGATTACGGCACCATCTGGTTCCCGCACGTTGCCGTTGTTGGCTGGGCTCCCTATCACTACGGCCACTGGGCTTATATCGCTCCTTGGGGCTACACATGGGTTGATGATGCGCCTTGGGGCTTCGCTCCCTTTCACTACGGCCGTTGGGTTACAGTTGGCGGCGTATGGGGCTGGGTACCCGCGCGACCTGCGGTGGCTGTTGTTGGCATAGCTTACGTTCGGCCCGTGTACGCGCCTGCCTTAGTTGCATGGGTTGGCGGCCCGCACTTCGGTGTTGGCATCGGAGCCGGCGGTGGCGGATTTGCCGCTGGCGTCAGCGTTGGATGGTTTCCGCTCGGTCCGCGGGAAGTGTACGTGCCGTCCTACCATGTCAGCCGCGCCTACGTGAACAACGTCAACATCACGAACACCACGGTCAACACCACCGTCGTGAACAACTATTACAACACCACGGTAATCAACAAAACTACCGTCACCAATGTCACCTACGTCAACCAGCGGGTCAATGGAGCTGTGTCCGTCACGACACCTCAGGCATTTACGTCCGCTCAATCGGTTTCCAAGAACTCGGTCAAATTCGACGCGCGGGAAGTGGCCGCAGCTCCAGTTGTCGCGACGACGCCGGCTGTGGCACCTTCGCGGCAGGCTGTTCTTGGCTCTGGCGCAACCGCGACGGTACATCCTCCGGCGGCATTGCAAACGCGCGCAGTGGTTGCGAAGACGACTCCGCCTCCGCCACCTCCGTCGTTTGCCAAGCAGCAGCAAGCGATTCAGGCCAATGGCGGCAGGCCTCTGGCTATGTCAGAGACGCGTCAGCTTCAGCCGGCGACGGCTCAAGTTCACGCCAATGTCAAAATCGCTCCGCCGGCCAAGCCGCAAACGATTCAGGTTAAAGGCGTTCAGCCCAATGCAAACAAGCCCGTTACGCCGGTCAACGCAGCCACCAAGACGGTGACGCCGCCCGTTAACAATCCCAATCGTCCGCCATCGGCGCGGCCCAACGCACCGGCGGCAACGACGAACGCAAATCCGCAACTTGATCAGAAGCATCAACAGCAAGTACAGGATCTGCGCTCTCAGCAGGATGTGGAACGCCAAAAAGTCGAGCAGCAACAACAACAGGAACGGGCCGATCTGGCGAAGAAGGCCGCTGATGATCAAGCTCAGCAAAAGCTCAATCAACAGCACCAGCAACAGCTCGAAGACCTGGAGAAAAAGCACGACGCCGAAGAAGCGAAACTCAAGCAGCAACAACAAGCGGAGAAGAAGAATCCTCCGAAACCGGCGAAGCCTGCAAAGGAAGACAAGCCTCCGAAGAAGGATAAGTAGTCGTCCGACTTGGCTTTGGATTTCGGGCGGGGCGCTTGCCAAACGGCAGGCTTCTCGCCCGACTTATTTAGGCTCGTCCAATATGGAGTCGTGCGTGTGAGTGGGAAAAGCGGCAGCAGAGCTGCCGCACTCCAATTCGCCGGCTGATTTTAGCTTCCGTGTGAAATCATCGGAGCTTCTCGCGTAAGATTCTTTCTCCCGAGTATGGCGCGCCAAACTTCACGTCCGTCCAAACCAAAGCGAGCGTCTCCCGCTTTATCGCCGATTTCGATGTTCGTCATCCCTGGTCTTCCGGAAATTCGCAAGGGCGACAAACTTTCGAAATTAATTACTCTGGCCGCTCGCCGGGCGAAAATCATTTTTGAAGACGGCGACATTCTGGTGGTTGCTCAAAAAATAATTTCGAAAGCGGAAGGCGTCATCGTTCGACTGTCAACAGTCCGACCCACCCGGAAAGCCAAGGAGCTGGCTAAAAAGCTTTCCAATGATGCGCGGTTCATCGAAGTAGTACTGCGCGAATCTCGCCGCATCGTGCGCGCGGATCGCGTTCTTATCGTTGAAACGCATCATGGTTTCGTCTGCGCCAATGCTGGCGTGGACCATTCGAACGTTCGAGGTCGCGATTTCGTAACGTTGCTGCCAAAAAATCCCGACGGTTCCGCGCGACGACTTGCCTCAGTTTTGGGGAGACAAACTCGTAGGCGCCTCGCCATCATCATTAGCGACACGTTTGGCCGTCCCTGGCGCTTGGGTCTCATCAACGTGGCTATCGGCGCATGCGGTGTTCCCGCCTTAGTCGATCTTCGCGGCAGCCGCGACCGCCATCGCAAACTTCTTAGCGCAACCATCCTCGCCGTCGCCGATGAACTCGCCGCAGTTGCCGGACTTCTAATGGACAAATCCGCTGGGACACCGGTCGTTGTCATTCGTGGGTATCGCTACCGTTTCGTGCTAGATCCTGCCGCCCGCATCATCCGCTCGGCTAGCGAAGATCTGTTTCGTTAATGAACCGGCCTTGCGTCCAGTTTAGTTTCTTGCTCACGCTCAATGATTTTCACTTGCGGGGATCTCCTTTCACCGGGCATCCTTAACTCCGCCATGTCTCCAACAAAAAAACTTAAGGTAACCGGTCTCGCCGGCGGCATCGGCGCATCCAAGCTGCTCCTCGGTCTCTACGGCGCGATGGATCCGCACGACCTCACGGTCATCGTGAACACGGGTGACGACATCGTTCTGCACGGGCTGAAGATTTCTCCAGATCTCGACATCGTTACCTATACGCTCGCTGGTGTCGTCAATCCCTCTACGGGCTGGGGCATGCGCGGCGAAACTTTTCATTTCCTAAAACGCTTCGGGATCTACGGTCGGGAAATCTGGTTCAATCTCGGCGATCGCGATCTTGCCACGCACATTCATCGCACGGATCTGCTTGCGCACGGTAAGACTCTGACGCAGGCTGCGGAATCGATCCGTACTGCTCTCGGCGTAAAATCCCGCATCCTTCCCATGTCCGACCAGCCCATTCCTACGATCATCGAAACCCGTGACGGGAACATGCATTTTCAGGAATATCTCATCAAGCATCGTACTGAGCCGGGAGTCCGCGGCATCCACTTTGCCGGAATAAAACACGCGCACGCCGCCCCCGGGGTTCTCGAATCCATCTGCGACGCGGACCGAGTCATCATCTGCCCCAGCAATCCTCTCATCAGCATCGGCCCGATTCTTGCCGTGCCGCGCGTCCGCGAACAATTGCGCGCCCGCAAAGAAAGCGTCATCGCGGTGTGCCCGATCGTCGGCGGCAAATCCCTAAAAGGCCCCAGCGACAAAATGTTAATCCAACTCGGTTGCGGCTCCTCCGCCTCAGCGGTTGCCAAACTCTACGCCGATTTCGCAGGTACGTTTGTGATCGACCGTCGCGACGCGTCGCAGGAAGCCGCCATCCGCGCCCTCGGAATGAAAGTCGCCATCCTCCCGACCGTAATGAAAACACGCGCGGATAAACGCAAGCTTGCCCGCGCCATCCTCGCTCTCTAGCAAATTCCTCTCACGGTCTATTTGGGAACGTTTTTTTAGTGATCTCGAGAATTCTCTTTCACGATGATAAGGTCCCACGGCGCGATGGTTGTCTGCTGGCCTTGGGTGAACGACTGGCTTGTCAACAGATCAGTGCCCGTCGGGTAGGAATAGACCACCGTGGCGGGTGAGCTGGAATAGTTGAGATAGTAGTGGAGTTTGCGACCGTCCTGGCTGACTCCATTTTTGATGCGGACGCTCGCAGGTGGTTGCTGGTCGGGACCGGCGAGACCTGCTTCGTGCAACGCGCTCAACACAATCGCCTGCTGGAGCTTGTCGGACAAGACCGTGCCTTCGTACGTGAGCGTTCCTGAGCCGAAACTATTCGTTGTTACGGCGGGCCAGCGTCCGAAGAATGGATGCTCGTAATACGCGAGCGGCTTCGCCGTCTCCAACTGAAGAAATTCAGCCCAGGTGCTGACTTTGTTTTCTTCGCCAACGTGAAATGGATCGCCTTTCAAAGCTAGCGGTTTTTCCAAATTTGAAAACTCCTGATACGTAAATCCTGCCGCTTTTCGCAACGGCCCAGGCGCCATCTCCCAACGAATAGCAGAGTTTTCATTTGCGAAACCGCTCTTGAAAGTCATCAATACGTGGCCGCCATTTTGGACGTAGTCGGAGATTTTCTTTAGCAGAGCATCGTCCGCGACGTAAAGGGAGGGAACGATGAGCAGCTTATATTGTGCAAGCTCCGCGGCGGTCACGCCCGAAAAAACAATATCAGTGCCAACATTGCTGAAATAGAGTGACTTGTGCAACTGCGCGAGAATCGCACTGTACCCGTGTGTCGCTCTGCCCGGTGTCCAGCCGGTTTCCGGCATTCTCTCGTAGGGCATGAAGCTGATGGCGTGCAAGGAATCGACGCTGTAAAGAATCGCGACGTCGTTGTGAATTTTCATGTTGGCGAGCTCGGGGCCGACCTTCTGGAGTTCGTGAGCGACGTGGCTGACTTCGGCATACGCGCGATTCGGCTCGAGGTCATGGCTCAACACGCCTTTCCAGTAGGTTTCCTGGCCGGCGTGAATCGAGTGCCAATGCCAATATTCAACCATGTTGGCCCCGCTCGATACATGCGTATAAACGTCAAGGCGCAATTGGCCGTCGTAGGGAGGGAACTGGCCGGCGGAATCCCAGCCGAGCGTTTGCGCGTTCGTTTCGGTCACGAGAAAGTTGCTGTGCTTGAGCGAGCGCGAAAAATCTCCCTGGAGCGTCTGCCACGCGCCATCCATGTGATCCTGCGTCCCGTGATAGGGATTATTGGAGACAGCGTCGATAACTGCGGCGATTGTGGGCTCATCTGTTCCGCCACCCATCATTCCGCCGAAATCGTGAGTGACGAACTGGTCGGGCCGGCGATACTTGCGGACCAGTGCGGCCTGCCATCCAAGAAAATCTGCCACACGCATCTCTTGCCAGCGGCTCCATTCGAGTTTGTAACTGGTGCTGGTGGCGTTGTCGCGCGTGGGCATGTCCGCCCAGTCGTTCACATCCTGGCCCCAGTAGTTAAGGAACCACGCTTTATTAAGCGCGTCGGTGGTTCCAAACTTTTTCTTGAGATGCTCGACGAATCCAGTGAAAACGTCGGGGTTCGAGGCGCCGTAGCCGCTGGTTTCATTGTCGATCTGCCAGCCGATTACTGCGGGATTGTCTTTGTAATGGCTCACGAGATTTGTGATGACGCGCTCAGCGTAGAAGCGGTACTTGGGATTATCGAAATCCATGTTCTGACGCATGCCGTAGCCTACGTAACCGTCGCCGAGCGGGCGGGCGAGAATTTCGGGATGGGCGTGCGCCATCCACGCCGGTATGGAATACGTCGGCGTTCCCATAATTACTTTGATTCCGGCCTTGCTCATCGCATCCACGATGTGATCCATCCAGGCGTACTCAAAATGTCCGTCGCTTGGCTCCCAGAGACTCCATGTGGATTCGCCCATGCGAACGACGCTGATGCCTGCAGACTTCATTAGCGCGACATCTTTTTCCAGTCGGCCGGGCTGCAGATCCTCGGGCATGTACTCGTTGTAATAGGCAGCACCGTAGAGGATGGTGGGCTGCGTGGCGCCGGGCGCCGTTGGTTGCTGTGCAAACGCGGAGTGACATACCATCGATATCGCCGCTGCGATAAATAATCCGGCCAACGCGCGACAGAACTTCATTTGATATCGTTGCATGAATTCCTCCCCTGAAGCGTCTCTGCATTGCAGCGATCGAACATTCTACGTCCGCGTGCGACTTGAACCGAGTGAATGATGGGAGCCTAGTTCACCTGGCGTTCGGTTTCAATAGGGGCGGTTCGAATCGGTGTTTGGGATTGCCAAGAAATCAGCTTTGGAGTCTCATAACACTTCGTGGCTTTCGCTGATGCCGCCACACGGGAAAGCAGGAGAGCATAATGCCCTCAGCCCTTCGATCCAATCGTTGTTTCCTCGCATTGTTGCTGGCGCTTCCCTCGGTGATTTCGGCGCAGTCGCAGATTCGCCCGCCTCTTCATACAAGCGGTCACGCCATCCTGGATTCCGCCGGCCACTTGGTGCGCCTCACTTCGGTCAACTGGTATGGTTTTGACCAGAAAGAATTTGTGGCCGGCGGTTTGGACTACGCGCCGCTTGCCACAATCATCGCGAAAATCCAAGAGATCCGCGTGAACTCCGTGAGGCTCCCGTGGGCGAATGAAACGCTAGAGCGCAATCCCGTGGTGCCCGATTACGCCATAAAGGCCAATCCACAATTTCGAGGCAAGCATGCGATGGAAGTTATGGACGCCGTGATTGCCGCTCTGGCCCATGCTCACCTCATGATCATTCTCGATAACCATGTGAGCCGTGCGGACTGGTGCTGCAAGGACGACGATGGTAACGCCCTCTGGTACAACGCGGAGTATCCTGAAGAAAAATGGCTGGCGGATTGGCAGACAATCGTTCGGCGGTACAAGCATCAGACCTGGGTCGTAGGCGCCGACCTGCGCAATGAGCTGCGCAGCGGTGCGCAGTGGGGCGGCAGCGATACGAGCCTCGACTGGCACGCAGCAGCTGAACGCGGCGGAAATGCCGTGCTTGCTGCGAATCCCAAGTTGCTGGTGATGGTGGAAGGACCGGAGTATTCGACGGACTTGACTGCGTTCGGGAAGTTGCCCGTTACACTGAAAATTCCGAATCGTGTGGTCTATTCGCCCCACGCCTACGCAATCGGAGGCCATACCTTTCAGAACTACGACGAATTGAAGCAAGCATACGATGCGCGAGCTGGATACCTGCTACACAGCGAGCCTGGCGTGCCGCTGTGGGTTGGAGAGTTCGGGGAATGCCAGACGCTGCAATGCGGAGATCGCGCTCAATGGTTCCGCTGGTTTGTGCAATACCTGCGCGAAAACGACTTGAGCTGGAGCTACTGGGCGCTTAATGGAACGCAATCCAGCGGCGTCACGCGCAAGTATGATGATGTTGAAACGTTTGGCCTGCTCACACCCGATTACCAACACATCGCCGCCCAGGAGATGGTTCGCCTTCTGCAAACCATCGAAAGCCCGGCGCAAGCGCGTAATCCATAAACTGTTACACCAGCCGCGCGCCTCTTTCGCAACGTGCCTCGCAATATGATATCTTCAAAAACTCCGAATATGACAGCTACTCCTCTTACCGCGACAGACTTTCGCCACGCGCTCGGCCATTTTGCTACAGGCGTCACTGTCATCACCGCCCCGCGAGCTCCTGGCCAAGCTTACGGGATGACTGCTAACTCTTTCACTTCCGTTTCGCTCGACCCGTTCCTGACACTTGTTTGCGTGGACCAGCGCAGCCATCTCCTGCCGCTTCTTAAACAGACCCGCTTCTTCGGCGTAAACGTTTTAAAGGAACAGCAGCAGGCCGTGTCTGTTTATTTTGCACAGTCTGAACAAGCCTCGGAGGCGGAAGCCAAGCTCGGTATCCGCTATCGCTGGACGCAACAGGGCATTCCGCTCCTCGAAGACACCATTGCCCAAATCGTCTGCAGAGTTGTCGCTTCCTACATCGCAGGGGATCACACCATTTTCTTAGGGGAAGTACAAAGCGCTGATCTATTTCCTGGTGAACCGTTACTCTTTTTCCGCAGCCATTACCGCCAAATCGCTCCGCCCCGCTGAGGAGGGTGGATAGCTGACAGCCGGCAGCTCACAGTTCAGAGTTGAAAGTCTAAAGCAAGGAAAGCAGCTTCACGTTGGAACAAGGGATTTGTGGCTGTTGCAGCTCGTGAATTTCGGCGTGAGTCGATCAAGCGGGGTTTCGCTCAACTGTCGCCCAACGAATCCCTCTTCACTCCGTACTTCGCGCCCCAGCGATCCGTCATTTGTCCGCGAATCTCCCAGAGCTCCGGGAAAAACTTATGCCGCATGCCATCTTCAAGAATCTCGACAGGCCGGCCCTTCAGCGACTTCGAACCGAAGCCAATCGTACGGTAAATCAGCTGCATGTGTTCGTAGCGAAATTTCTGAAATAGCTCGTCGAATTCCGCGAGCTGTTCAGCCACCATGTAGGCATCGCCGTGGTTGTACTCTGAATCGTAAATCTTTTCGATCGTAAGACTGTGCCTGTCCAAATAATTCACCTTGAACGAATTCCAGATCGGCTGGTACATCTTCAGCAGCACGCGAAATCCCGGCGACTCCTGCCCGCTTCCATTTCCCAGCTTTTTGCGAATCTCTTGGTACTCCTTCGGTGACATCGTTTCCAGCAAGGTTAGTTGCTGAATCATCAGCTTCTGCGCGGTATGTACGCGTCGAAATAGCGTAATCACGCGATTGGTATTTTCTTGCTGCAAATAGTCGTCGATGTCCAGTAGCGTGTAGGCCATTAGTTTCATCCAGAGCTCTTCGATCTGGTGGACTATCTGGAATTGCATTTCGTCGGCGTTGCAAAGCTTGTCGTAATCGAGTTGGCAGGAGAGCAGCGTCTTCGTGCTTAGGTACACCTCGTAGTCCAGCGTTCCGTCGCCGCCCATGATTGCGTAAAACTGTTCCCGATTCACGCACACCTCCTTGGAAGAAGGAAATCATCACTAAAAAGCGCCTCTTACTCAGTTCGGCGCAGCGACAGTAACAGGCTGGTTGCTGTAGACGCTCTTCTCGCCCGCCTTCGCCACAAGATAATACGGTGCGCCCAGTTTCTGCAGCGGGTCGGTGTCCAGGTCGCTCGGTATGAAAAAGAACACGCGGCCTGGGCCGCGCCAAAGACGTGCGAACGAAGCATCATCTTCAAATACCTTGGGGCAATCCGGGTAAAGCGAGCCGAACCATAAGTCATTCGTCAGGCCATTCAGCATATGCATCTGGATTCCGGTATAGAACAAAATGCTCGACGCCCGCGAATACTGCCCATTCACAACAATGGTGTCGCCCGGCTTGTAGTAACGCTCTATTGCAAGGGCTAGAGGTTTCGATCCTAGCACCGGATTAAACGTGCCCAGCGCCAAATGCACCGCATAAAGTAGCATCACCATCATCGATGCGAGTGCGAGATTGGCTTTCATCGAAGCTCCGCGCTTACGAAGAATCCAGTGCAACACCGTGCCAACCAGAAAACTTATAGCCGTCAGAATCAGCGGCCACCGGAAGAAGCCCATGGCCTGCGGCGTCAGGTCGAAGAGAGGGACCATCGAGAGCTTATACATGCTGTTCACTCTGCGCAGCACTTCACCGAAGTCTGCGTCCGGCGAGACTGCGGGTGCCACGGCCGCAAACCAGCCAGCTATTGCGGACGCAATCACGCCGAGCACTAGCAAAGCTGTCGCTCCCCGAACCGCGCTCCGCCGCAGTGCGCTGTCTGGTGCCGAATCTGCTTCTCGCTTCAGCCACATGCCGCAAAGTACTGCGAGAGCCGGCAAAGCCGGCAAAACGTAATATTCCTGCCGCGTCGAAAAACTGAAAAAGACCAGAACGAACGCCGCCCACACCGCAAGCAACAATGCTGCTCGCGATGGCTTATCCAGCTTGCCGCCCCAGTCTCGGATGCGCAACGGCACCTGTTTCAAGCTCTTGACCACGGCGAACGACCACGGGAAGGTCCACACCAGGAGCAGGCCCCAGAAAACCAACAGCGGAACTTTGTCGTAGTCCCGCGGCACGCGCAGATTGAGGTAGCGATAAATCTGATCGTTGATAAAGTAAAACCAAAAAAATCCCTTGGCCTCTCCTACAGGCGGATTGCGAAGCGTCGCTAGAACGTGCCACGGGGCAGCTACGGCAAAGAACACGATGGTGGTTGATACCAGGCGCAACTTCAGCAGATGCCGCAAGTTTCGGGTGATCAAAAGGTATCCGACAATAATTCCGATCGGGAACGCCAATCCGATCAGGCCTTTCGTCAGAACATCCAGTGCGGTGACCACTCCAATCGACCAGCACAATAGACGCGACGGCTGTGGTTCTTCGAGGCTCCGCCAAAACAGATACACAGTCAAGGTCAGCCAAAAGCAGACCATAATGTCCGGGATAATGAACCGCGTGTAAATGTAGGGACCAATGGCAGTCGCCAGCGCCAGAGCGGAATAGAAGCCCGCTTCCTCGCCCGCGATTTCGCGTGCGAGGAAGAACACGGCGAGGAACGTCAATAGCGCAAAAAACGTCAGCTCCAATCGAACGGAAAATTCCGAAACGCCAGCGACAGAGTAAATTCCGGCCATGATCCAGTAGGGTAGCGGAGCTTTCTCTAGATATCTTACGCCGTTCACGTACATCGTCACGTAATCGTGGCGCTGCAACATTTCCACGGGGATCTGCGCGTGTTCGGAATCCACGTCGTCCATCATCGGCGGCGAGGCCAGGCCCGGGATATAGATCAACGCCCAATAGAGCACGATTCCCAGCACAAACATTAGTGTGCGGTTAGCACGCGTGTGGATGGATGCGGACGCGGTTTCGGCTCGCGCTTCGCCTCCTACGCTTTCAAAATGAAGGTTGGATTCTGTTTGCAATTCCCGCGGGTTTACCAGCCCCCGGCTCCCGCTGTTCGGGGAGGCTCGTCGCGACCGGCTAGCGCTTCCCGGCGGCTGCGAAACTCGCGCACGCTGTAGACTGGTTTATTCTGCGATTCGTAGTACGTGCGTGCCAGCATTTCGCCGATCAGGCCTGTGGCAATAAACTGAATGCCGCCCATCACGAGCGCCATTCCCAGCAGCATTAATGGGCCGTGATTCGCCAGCAGCCCTTCATCCAAAACCGCCTTGCGGACGAACACCCACAAACCGATCCCGGCTCCTCCGCTCAAGCACGCCAATCCTAGGAGGCCAAAAAATTGCAGCGGTTTGGTCGAATAATCCAGCAGAAACTTCACGCTCATCAAGTCCAGCAATACACGCACGGTCCGCGATATCCCGTAATTGGACTCGCCACTTCTTCGCGCAATATTCGAAATCGGCACTTCCGCCACCGACGCGCCCGCCCAGCTAGCCAGAGCGGGAATAAACCGGTGCAGTTCTCCGTATAAATGAATCTCCGACAAAACTTCGCGCCGGTAGGCTTTAAACGTAGTTCCAAAATCGTGCAAATCCACTCCCGAGAGTTTCGCCATCATCTTGTTGGCAATCCGGCTAGGAAGTTGTCTTGTCAACCAGTGATCCGTACGGGATATGCGCCATCCGCTCACGAGGTCGTAACCTTCTTCAATTTTTTCCAGGAACCGCGGAATCTCATCGGGGTCGTGTTGCAGATCTCCATCCATCGAAATAATGATTTCGCCGCGCGCAAAATCAAATCCTGCCTTTAACGCCGGCGCCTGCCCAAAATTCCGCCGCAGCTGCACTACATTCACGCGTGGATCGTGTTCATAAATATCCGAAAGCACCTTGAACGTCTTGTCTTTGCTTCCGTCGTCTACAAACACCAGCTCGTAGCGCTCGCCGATCGCATCCATCACTTCGGTCAACTTCACATACAATGGTGAAATATTTTCCTGTTCGTTGTAAAACGGAACGACGATCGAGTAGCGGATGGGTGGATCGTTCTTCATGCTTTTATTTCTGGACTTTCCTCAGGCTTCTTGGGCCGCAAAACCATAGTCTACCAGCCGAATCCCCTGCGACGCGACAAGATTTCGTATTTGCGTGTTCGTCAAAATCTCAACTTCAGTCTGCCGCGAAGCTTGCAGTCGCGTTGTCGATTTGGCCAGATCTGCGTCGACATAACCCGGGTGACACATTAACTCGGTGGTGCCCTCCGGCAAAATTTCGAGTAGCCGCAAAACGCCTTCGCGCGTTAGCTCGCCCGTTTGCGCAATGCCGCAAAAATAATCTGCCGCGGCAATTCCGGCGCGCTCCGCCAGTTCGTGCGCATCCCGGGCCAGGAATTTGAGGCCACGCGCCTGGACTCCTTGCTTCATCACTAAGGTGCCCTTTTGTTTTGCTCCCGACGAAAGCGCAGCGCGCAAACTTGATTCTTCATGCGAAATACGCACTGCCGCTATCCCGTGCTTCTTGGCCAGCCTCAGCACTATCTCGAAAAGGCCCGGCAGCATCTGGACATGCTTGTGCCCGTCAAGATGCGTAGGTTCGATTCCAACCTCGCGGACCTTCTGGATTTGGGCGTCCCATTCGCGCTCTATTTCGTCAAGCAACACGCTGCGACGTGCCAGCTTCAGGAGTAAACTCTCGGGCTTGCCCTCGAACTCCCCCCGGTCGTTCAAGAGGGTAGTCACCAATTCCCGATCCGCGACCGGTTCGCCATCGCTCAAATTCAAATGCACCCCAACTCCCAATGCCGGTGTTGCCCGAGCCAGCTCAACGCCGGATGCAAACGCGGCGCCATTGGCCAGCAGGGAAGCGCTGGTCACAATGCCATTGCCGTGCGCTTCGGCTATCCCCCGGTTGACGCCCTCCGTCCACCCCAGGTCATCCGCGTTTACAATCAGGTTTCTCAAGTCTCGCCTGTTCCGTCGTTCCAGCCTGTACTTCGGTACAGCTATCCTTTCGAATGCCACCACTCGACCGTACCATTGACCCTTTTTCCCCTCAACTTTAGCATGGCTTCCAGAGGCAAAAATGCCGCCAGTTAAGACGCGAGAGACAATGGTGTTAGGCGAGCGCTACGGCGATAAACGCCGCGGTCGCCGCATGAACTCCCGCGTGCCCGTTCGCCTGGAGTGGGATGGAGACGCTGGAAAGCGCTTCTCTGTGGAAGCCCACACCCGGGTCGTCAATCCGTATGGCTGCATGGTGGTCCTGGAGCAGGAATTGAAGCTCGAACACCGCCTTGCCCTAACAAACCTTGCCACGGACACCAGCAACGCAGCCGTGGTGGTTTGGCGTGGGGTGCCGCGCCCGGATGGCTGGGAATACGGCGTCGAACTCGTCGCGCCGGAGATGGATTTCTGGGGGCTTGAGCTGTGATAAAACCTCAACCGAACGTTAAACCGGTTACCGCGGCCCCAAGAGTGGTTTCGACGCGTCCGCCCACGGCGGAAGAGCGCCGTCGCGCTCAGCGAGTTCTTCTCAGGATTCGGGTGGTGGTCCATATCACCGGGAAGACGAATACGCTCGAAGGCTATACGCATACCGTGAGTGCGAGCGGCGCCATGCTCATTCTTCCGGAACCACTTGCGGAAGGAACCATGGTTACCATCGAAAATCCCAAAGCCCAGAGTAAGGTCGAGGCCCGAGTAGTGCGTCCGCCCCAAACTAGCCACGAAGGCTCGCAAGTTCCGGTCGAATTCACTTCGCCATCACCGAATTTTTGGGGCATCTTCTTTCCGCCAGATGTTAATTGATGATCCGGTGAGGATAGTCCCCCGAGGCGAGCGCAACCATGCGGGGAATCTCTCCTGGCTCCGTGCGCAGTGTGTCTCCTCTGCGAACTCTGTGTAAAAATCCACGATTTGTTCTTGGCGTCCTTTCAACGCTCAACCACCACAAAAAAAACGGCCCCGAAGAAATCGGGGCCGCTTGATGATTTTCTGATTTTGCGCGGCGGCTACTGGACCGTCACGTTGATCGGTGGCGCAGCCGGCGTAGCTGCTGGGCTAGTAGTGATAGCAATCGTTGTTGTCCCGGTTACCGTCAGGTTGAGGGTACCGCTGGCTGATGCCGCCGTCGTCAAGTCCCCTAGGTAGTGCGCGCTGATCGCGTGAGTGCCCACGGCCAATGCCGGTGCCGTTGGTACCGCAGTTCCGCCGGACACGTTTGCCGCGGTGCCAACCATGGCCGCACCGTCGAACAGTTGGACCGATCCGGTTGGTGTGCCGCCAGTCACCGCTGCGCTGAACGTGAACGCCGTCCCGTTTGCAACACTCCCGGTATGCGCGGTCAACTTTGTAACCGTGGCCGTCTTAGGCGGAGGAATGGGTCCCCCGCCCGCGCCGTTGCATCCCGCTGTGAGTCCAATGAGGCAGACCAATCCCAACCCAAACGCTGCGCGAAACTTCTTGCGCCCGCCTGGCAGGAAGAGCAAGAACAGCGCCGCAAAGCCTGTGCCAGCGCTGAGCGTCCACCATCCATTGCCCCCGGTCGTCGGAGGAAGAGTCTTTGCTTCCAGCATTCGATCCTCCCGTGCATTAGAAGCCGTCAGGGTTGTCGAGGTCTGCGTCACCATGCAATTCAGTGTGCCAGTCGCAGGCATCACCCCAGTCACGGTGATGGTCAAAGGTGAATTCGGGCAAGTTACGCCAGGCGGCAAAGTCCCTGCGGTAACCATGACCGACCCAGTGAAGCCACCGCTAGGCGTAACGGTGATTGTCGAAGCTGCCAGCGCGCCAGTCGCCGAAATCAAAATTAGCGGCGTGGAACTCACCGTAAAGATCGGACCGGTTGGGGTGGTCACGTTAAAGGGCGTGCTCGTCACACTCGTCAAGCCGGCGGCACTTGCCGTCAGGGTGTAGCCGGTTCCGGCGGTGTTGATATTCAGGTTCGAGAATGTCGCCACGCCATTTGCAGGAATCCCCGTCGTTGTTCCGACGAGTGCCCCGCTCCCGGGGTTTGTACCGATGGCGATAACGATCGGGGTGGTCGCTCCCGCGACGATACTTCCGTTGGCGTCTACGATTGCCACTTGGACAGCAGGCGCAATGGAATTGCCAACTAGGGTGGTCGAGGGCTGTCTTATGAACGCTAACTGCGTCGCCGCAGTGAGCACATTAAATGGTGCGCTCGTCGCTGTCACGCCGGGCAAACCTGCGGCCGTAGCGACCAGTGTGTAGCCGTTCCCTCCCGCGCTAACGGTCAAGTTGGGGAAAGTGGCTACGCCATTCACCGGAGTGGCCGTGGCCGTTCCCCCGAGCGTTCCGGAGGAAGGGTTAGTTCCGATGGCGATGGTTATTGCGTTGGTGGCTCCTGGGACAACTCTTCCGTTAGTGTCCTCAACGGCGACCTGCACGGAAGGAACAATCAATGCGCCAGGGTTTGTGCTTGTGGGCTGGACCAGGAAAGCCAGCTTATTTGCCGGAAGGATGACGTTGAACTGTGAGCTTACGGCGGGTGTCAAACCTGTAGCGCTTGCGTTCAGCGTGTAGCCCGTTCCTGCAGCACTGAAAGTCAAGTTGGTGAAGGTCACTATGCCCTTCACAGGAGTTCCCGTCACAGTTCCTCCAATTCCGGCGCTGCCGGGGTTTGTACTTATAGTGACCATGTTGGTGGCTCCCGCGACGATATTTCCATTGGCGTCTTCAACCGCAACCTGCACGCCAGGGGTAACGGAAACGCCGACGGGCACGTTTGAAGGCTGTGCGACGAAGGCCAGTTTCGCTGCCGTCCCGACGGTTCCCGAGACCGTCAGCGCTAGTGGGGCAAGGCTGCACGTCGAGCTGGCCACCGTACAGCTGCTATAGTTTAGGTCACCGCTTGTGAACGTAGCTTTTATCGGCTGAGGTGGCGTCGTGGCGAATGACGTGACTAACGTCCCCGTCGCAAGCGCTGGGCTGCCAGTCGTATTATTAAAAGCAGTCGGCACTACAGGCACAGTGCACGAGGCCGCTGTCCCGCAGGCCGAGAACGTAACCGTACCGGTCGGGCCAAATCCATTGCTCGTACCTCCGCAGATACCCGATGGAGACGCGCAAGGCTGTGTATAGCCGGTAGTGACCGTCGCTACCAGCGTGACAGTTTGACCCGCATTAACCGCAGCAGTGGACGCACCATTTAGGGTGGCAACCGTCTGCGTTGGGCCGGGTGTGACTGCGATCGTATTTGTGGCCGAGATGCTCGAGTTATAGCTGTTGTCACCGGAATAGGTGGCCGCGATGGGGTGCGGCCCGCCTAGCAGCCGGACGAGCAAATCTTCGACAAAACCCAGGTTGCCGACGGAAGAAATATTCGTGTTGGTTGAGCCAGTCCTAATGAAATCATTCAACGGACTGCCATTATCGGTCAGAGTGATATTTCCTGTGGGACACGGAACCTCTGGGATTTGCGTGATGGAGGTAGGCGACGTGTTGTTGCAGATCGCGCCAGCAGTGGCTCCCACCACATTCACGACCAAGATGTAGCCTGTGCCGTACTGGACCGACGTGGTTGGCGTAAAGGCTCCGGAGAATATGTCCTCGTTGTACATGGTTGCTGTTGACGTGCTGTTTTCCCGATTGACCGTTACGTTGATGGGCTGCGAATCCGCCGGCCCAAACGTACCGTCGCCCGCGTAATGGGCGATGATCGGATATGGTGTGCCTGCTCCGGTGGTGTCATCTCCCGGCAACATATTCGTGTTAATGGTCGCGGTGCCATTGGTGAGGGTTGCGGAGCCCACGCCGACTTGAGCAAATCCCGGTGGCTCAGCGATCAGCGAGATGTCGCCTGTGGGCGTTCCCCCTGCTCCAGTGACTGTGATTGTGAAAGCTTGGCTATGCCCATGCGTGATACTTACCGTTCCCGAAGCGGGGCTGGTGATGGCGGGTGTCGCGGCCTTGAAATTCGTGGTGACGGTGCCCCAATTCGCGATCAAGTTTGAGACGTTGGGAGTGCCCAATCCGGTCGTAAGGTCGTAGCCCGCCGTCGCAGTCCATCCCGGCGTCGTGGAGCTGAAGGGCGCTGGCGAGGAGGGCTCGACAAGTACGCCCAGCCCATTCAGCGCCTGGGTACTGCAGTTGGGGTTATTGTTATTGTCAAACCCGTTGGCAATTGCGAAAGAACCTACACAAGCTACGGAGTTATTGCCCAGCGTGATGTCGTTGAAGGTACACGCGCCGTTCGGGATGACGCTAGACGAGTTGCATGCGCTTGTGCCAGGCGTCGTGCTTTGACTTGCCGCCAGCTTGTACAGCACGTAGTTGGCGTTGCCTTGCCGTCCGGTACGGCCAGCTGCTACCTCCGACTGGTTAACCAAGGCCATGATGCCGGCCCAGGCAGGCGTCGAGGCGGATGTCCCGCCGACGCCGCTAAAATTGTAGCTGAACTGGCCGTCAACAATCGGCTGCCCGGTAAGGTTACACGGCTGGGTTGGGTCTTGATTGCCGGAATCGGCTAGGCAGAAAACGTAAAAGTGGCCGCTGGGACTGTTGACTGATGCATATAACGATACGTCTGGGATATCGCGCACTCCGTCCGCAGGCACGCCAGGCGCACTCTGCCACGAAGGTTTTGGATACCCTGTGCACGTGTCGTTGGTAGAGTTCTGCAAACCGCAACTGCTTTGCCCACCGCTTCCGCCGGTAATGTCCACCGTGATTGGAGGGTTCGGAGGGTTCGCGCCGGTGGGATCTATGCCGGAGCAGACCGAGTTCAGGGTCGCGGCCGTGGCTGTGCTGGCACAAGTATCATTCCAGGGAATTTCAGGAATGTAGGATTTAGCGGTGGCGAGGGCTTGCGTATCGTTCCAATACGTTGTTGGATTGGATGCGTCGTTGAAATCCGTTCCACCAACGGCGATATTAAAGGGCGTCGAAGCCGCCCCGCTGATCTGCAATCCATCCTGTGAAGCGTTCGGGAAGACGAGGTTGGGATCCGGATCGCAGCCTGCCGAGCCTGTGTCCCCCGTGGACACAAAGATGGAAATACCCTGCGCCGCACCCTGTTCCCACAGCGTGGAGTTAAATGCCGTATCGCTAGCCGCTTCGCAGGCCCCGAAGCTCTGGGTCATGATGGGCGCGAGATTGTTGGTCACGATAAACAGCGCCGATTGGTCAACCCCGTCTGTACCTATGAATTCCGGATCCCCCAAACTGCCGGTGAACGTGCCACCGTTGACGACCAACAGAATGTTCGCATTGGGAGCCGTCGATCCCACCATGTCCACATCGAGGGTGGCTTCCGCGTCGTTCCCCCCCTGCGACACGACTCCAGGGTCCGGCCCGTTCACGATAACGTTGCTCGTCGAGAAGTTGGCAAGGCTCGGGATACCAAACGCCGAACCGAACTGTTGAATATCCGAGATAGTTATGTTCGATCGCGCGACAATCGCAATCGTCTGTCCCTGTCCTGCGGGCGAACCAGCCACCATCGCCGGAATGTTATAGATGGTAGCCAGATCGCCGGGTCCCACGGCGAATAGACCCGTTCCCGTCCCAAATCCCGGTTTCGTCAATTTGCCCTCAGCTCTCAATTGCTGCATCGACTTTGACAGGTGCATGAATGATTTCTGACGGAAGTCATTCAATGAGTGAATCCTCGCGATTACCGGCGCCAGAGCCGCGGGAATCTGCGGATCAGTCAGATTCGCGAAGTGCAGCTCACCTTTCACCATGACATTGTGAATTTCCGTGTGAAAAGCGTTGCGCACCGAACCGACCGTGCCGTTGAACTCGATGAACATACTTCCGTTGCTGGATTTGATTTCCGTAAAACCCTTTTGGGAAAGCCAGGCGGCAACTTTTTGAATGTCCGCGTCTGCCACGCCAAACTGTTGACCAAACTGTTGTGGCGTCAGCCACGCGTGGTAGTTCGGCGAGTTTTTGGTCTGTTGCTCGTCCATTAAGGTGCGCAGGGCCGTTTCCTGTTCGGGACTCCGCTGCAAGACCAGCAGGATATGGCTTATCGGGCGCGAGTCCGCAACGAGTCCTTGGTCGAATCCCGCGCGCGCCATTGGATGCACACTTCCACCTAACATGACGAGGTTGGCTTCATTAACTGCTTGCGTGATGCGCGCCGCGGCCGATTTCGTCTGCGCTGCCGCTGGGAAGGTGGAAATTGTGAAGAGGGTGACCAAAAGCAGAAGGAAATTCCGAAAAATGAGAGTGCTAGTGTTTTTCATAACCCGCCCACGCTGCAGATTTGGTGTGTATTTCAGGGATTCGCCATCGGTCCAGAGGATGCAACTTCATTTGTAAAGGATTAACCCTTATACAAACTGGCTGCCTTGGCAGGGCTTGGCCCGAAAACGAATACGCCCAAGAAACTGCAGGAGAGGTTACCACAAACTGTTTACAGCCTTACCACTAACTTGCTACCGAGCATGAATAAGTGGCATTACCCTCAGGACTGCCTTGCCTGCTACCCCGGTCCAACTTCGAACTTCACAACGAATACAAGTCCCCCAACAACGAAACCACAACAGCTTCACATTTATTCCGATGTTCCGTCCTTACTACTTCCGTGGAACCTCTCGCGAAGTTCCCGCAACTTCCAAGCAACAGTTTGGAAGTCCGGCTTATAACAAGTACCTAACCCAGCTTGCTCCCATTTGTTTCGCCGCACCACAAATAAATTAATTCTTCTGTCGGCGCTCGAATTCCTCGCCGCCCCACATTTCCAACTCTTCTGGCTTCTAAGTCTTCTCGGTTGCGCGGCTGGCGTTTACTCTGTCCGGATCGGGATGCACTCCGATCCCTCTGTGTAAATCTTTCCTGCCTTTCTTCTTCCTGGATTCAAATGACATCCCGGGTTGCTCGTCACAAAAATTAAGGGCTCCGGTCGCGAGAGTGCGCCCGTACCCCGCACCCTTTGTGTCCCTTACCAAGGTAGCGCGGAAAGGTCGACATTGCCGCCGGAAAAGATGATTCCCAGTTTCGGCGGCTTGCCGTCGGCGCGCGCGGTCAAATGAAGCTCGCTGACAGCTCCCGGCCGAACTAGCGGGGCGATCGCAACGGCGCTGCTCGGCTCGATGATGATTTTCATGCGCTCCCAGACGAGTCGCATAGCGGCGATGATCTCTTCCTCGCTGACTAGCAAGACGCGGTCGAGGTGGCGGCGCAAGATAGAGAACGTACGGGGCGCCAGCGAGGCACGGAGGCCGTCGGCGATTGTATCGCTGGAATCGAGCGACTGAAGAATACCGCTGGCGAGTGATCGGTAGGCGTCATCGGCGCGCGCGGGCTCGCAACCAATGACACGAATGTCCGCGCGGATGGCGTGCGCGCTGAGGCAGCTGCCGCTGAGCAAACCACCGCCGCTGACCGGTGTGAACACGGCGTCGAGGTCCGAGACTTCTTCGAGAAACTCTTTCGCAGAAGTGGCCTGTCCGGTGATGATGCGGTCGTTGTCGTAAGGGTGGATCAGAATGGCTCCGGTTTCGGCTTGCACTCTCGCGGAAGTCTCTTGCCGTGAAGTGATCGTAGGCTCGGAAAAAGTGATGCGCCCGCCGTAGCTCTCGACCGCCCGGCACTTCACGGCAGGGGCGTTTTTCGGCATCACGATATAGGCTGGCACGCCGCGCCAGGCCGCCGCGCACGCCACCGCGGCGCCGTGGTTTCCGCTCGATGGCGTCACGATCCCGTGCGCAGCTTCGGCTTCGGTGAGCGAAAGAATCGCGTTCGCAGCACCACGAATCTTGAATGAGCCGGTTTTCTGAAAATTGTCGCACTTGAAGAAAAATTGCGCGCCGGCCATTGCGTCAAGAGAATGGGACGTAAGAACAGGTGTGCGGTGGATATGCGAAGCAATGCGTGCATGCGCTTCTTGGATGTCATTCCACGTGGGTGGTTGGAAATTTGTCGATTCGACTTGTGGTGCCGTGCTCATGGGATGCTCTGATGTGTTGACCTTCTGCGCTCGAGATAGTTCCGGGATACTAAGTGCATCAGTTCGATATGGATCACATTATTGCACACGGAACGCGTGTCCCGAATGCCTGCCTCAGTAGGTTGCAGGTGCGAAAGCAGGCCAATGTGGCCGCGAGCGAAAGCGAGAGCGGCGCTCAGCTACGCGTGCAAAAAATCCCAGCGACGTGAAGTGCGATTACCGCCGACCGGCTAAACACAATTCGCGAACGATGGAGTTTGTTCAGTGCGCCTGTTGGGAGGTACTATCTTCGCGGTTCGGGACGAGGGAAATCCAGGGAGCCTAGGTGAGTCGATGAGAATTCATGCGAAGAGCATTGAGTGCGTAACGCGGAACATAGTGGCCGCGCTATTGCTGGCGGGAATGAGCGTTGCATCGGAGGGACAAGTGCGCACGGACGCCGGCAGCGTCGAAGGTTCCACGAGCACAGATGGCAAGGTTCAAATTTTTAAGGGGATTCCGTATGCCGCGCCCCCCGTTGGCGCGCTGCGCTGGAAAGAGCCGCAACCAGTTCCAAGCTGGCAAGGCGTGCGCAAGGCGACGGAATTCGGCGCGCACTGTATGCAGGGAAATGTATATGACGACATGGTGTTTCGCGACGCGGCGCCGAGCGAGGACTGCCTTTATCTGAATGTCTGGACGCCACAAGCCTCCTCGGCCGCGAAGCTTCCCGTGATGGTATGGATTCACGGTGGCGGCTTTCAGGCAGGGGCTACGTCCGAGCCGCGGCAGGATGGCGAGCGCCTTGCGCACAAAGGGGTCGTGATTGTGAGCATGAACTATCGGCTGGGAATTTTTGGATTTTTCTCGCATCCCGAGCTGACCAAGGAATCGGCGCACCACGCATCGGGAAATTACGGATTGCTGGATCAAGCAGCCGCTCTGCAATGGGTGCGGAAAAACATTGCTGCGTTCGGAGGTGATCCGGAGAATGTAACGATTTTTGGAGAGTCCGCTGGATCATTCTCCGTGAGCGCGCTGATGGCTTCGCCCACTTCGAAGGGGTTGATCCATCGCGCCATTGGAGAGAGCGGCGCGTTTTTTGGCAGGACGCTTACAGCGAAACCGCTTGCGGAAAGCGAGCAGGAGGGCGTGAAATTCGGGGAGTCGATCGGAGCCGATACTCTGGAAAAATTGCGGGCGATGAGCTCGCAGGAGACGCTCGACGCCGCCTGGAAGGGTAAAAACGCATTCCGCTTTGATCCAAACATCGACGGCTACTTCTTACCGGAAAGTCCATCCGAGATTTTTGCGAAGGGCAATCAGGCGCATGTCGCGTTGCTCGCAGGATGGAACCACGACGAAGGCAACTACCATATATTTTTCGGAGCCGACGCGCCGACCAAGGAAAACTTCGTGAAGAAAGTCAGCCAGACTTATGGAGATAAAGCGCCAGAGGTCATGAAGGCTTTTCCAGCAGAAACGGACGAACAAGCCAAGACTTCGGCCGATCTGCTGGCCACGGCAAATTTCATCGGCTGTGGGACATGGAAGTGGATCGAGATGCAGGTGAAAACGGGTGACTCTCCCGTCTATCGATATGAGTTCGATCAGGCGCCTCCGCCGGCACCTCCCGTGGCTGGCGCAGCCCCGGAGGAAAGTCAGGGAGCTTACCACTCCGCGGAAATCGAATTTGTATTCGGAATGCTCGATTCGAAAAAACTGCCATGGCGGCCCGCGGACTATGCGCTATCCGAGCAGATGGGCTCGTACTGGACGAATTTTGCCAAAGCCGGAAATCCAAACGGTACGGGATTGCCAAAGTGGCCTCAGTATTCCGCAAAAGAGGGATACCCGGTGATGCACCTGGCAACCACGTCGCTGGCTTCAGCGGATCAACATCGCGCGCAATACGAAGCACTGGATAAGGCGTCCGCAAAGCCATAGAGCGAGTCTCGCGGCGGCTTTGACGCTTTATTCTCGAAGCTGCAATTGATCAAGAAGGGTGGACGGCTTCGGGGCGAAACTTGATGGCAGCGGCGATGGTCAGCACGATGAAGATGGCCATCACGACCAGTTGGCTGATCAAAAAGGGCGGCTCGGACCCCGTGGGCGCCAGCGCATGGAGGGAAGGAACCTTCATAAAGAGCTGCGCGATTAAGACGAATACATTCAAATAGAGAGCAATGGAAGCGGTTACAGCGTAAATCTTGCGCCATCCCCCGGCGAGGTGCTTCACGTAGCGAGCGGGAATTGCAACAGCGAGCACGACCAGCGAAATGATGCCCAGCTTAATTCCCGGCGTCACTCCGTGGAACGGAAAGAAAAAGCCCGTGATGCTAGTCAACGCGGTGGTCAGCAAGAAGATCCCGTTCCAGCCATCGAGGCGCTTCCCGGCGATCATTCCAAACAATGCGATGAATCCCGTGAAGATGCCGACCAGACTTATCACAACGTGAAAGAACGTATAGGGCGTCATGCCAAAGATCATGGATTATCTCCTCTGGGCTAAGCAGAATGGGCGAAGTTTTCGTTTGATGATCTAGACGGATATAAGGGGTGTAATTTTATGTACTTGCGGATGGCGTAGGCCCTGTTTCAAGGCCTGGCTGGCGGTTAGAGCCATGCCAGGCACGTAAAACCAAGATTTTGGAGTACCCCTAGTACGAAGGATTGATGCTTGACCCGGTTTCTGGCTCTGCTAGGCTTAGTTACCCCTTCTCGTACGACGCGAGGGCCGCGTCATCACCTCCCTCGCCTAGAGGAGGACAAAAATGCCTGGTGCAGAACGCAGACAACTTACCCGCCACAATCATCGCACCCCGCTGCGATTTCGGTCGACAGGGGTGGCTGCGGATAAGAGCGACCATTTCACGGAAGCCCTAAATATCTCACGCGGCGGGTTTTATTTCGCTTCCTCGGCTCCCCTACAGGTCGGGATGCCCATCGAGGTGACTGTGCGGATTCCCGGCGAAGTGACGGGCAGCCAGACCGAGGAGATGCACTGCACGGCGCGCGTCGTCCATGTTAGGAATGAGGCCTACGGCGATGGGCGCATCGGGTTTGGCGCGGAAATCGTGAAATTCAGCTCTTCACCTGCCCCGGAGCGGCGGACATCGTAAGTTTTCGGACCCGAATCTACCGGGCCTCGTAGAGTCTAATACTCAGAAAAATTGGTCGTCAAGCGAGGTTTAGAGCGGTTGGGTGCTTCGGTTGGTAGAGACCGATTGCGCCGCCATCTGGAAGCGAAATCCTCGTAACGGAACCCCATCTTTCTTCTTGAACCGCAGAGCACGTCACTCTCTTTTTCGCTAGCGTTGCCATTTCGGACTTGAGGTCCTCGCATAGGAAGTAGAGTTCGTGGGGACCATTCTTTTCCGAGGGATGAAACGCGGATTCGCCGGGCGGAAGCGCGAAGATCAGCCAACCGTGTCCAGCGTCGGCGGACGGGAAGCCTAGAACGTCGCGGAAGAAGGCTCGGTCTGCCTCAGGATCTTTCCTGTAAACAATAATGTGAGTGCCAGGGATCATGCTGCCCTACACAGTAAAGTGGGCGAAATTCTGGCAGGAAGCGAGTTTAGCGAAAACAGCAAAACACATTCAATCTCAAACAAATTAGAATTCGGCAGAAAATTTTCGGCTTAAGGTTTGGACTCGGCTACGTTGAAAGTGGTTTTTGCGCTGCCAACGTTTTCGAAGCGGTCGTAGGCGCGGACAGCAATTGTGTGTTCGCCCGACGCAAGATTGGCAAGCGGGAATTCGTAGTTTTCGCTCAGGGCGTCGCTGACGTTTCCAACCGGGGCTAGGAGTGTCCATTCCCCCCCGTCGAGGCTGTATTGAGCGCGGTCGATGCTGCTCGCGGAATCATGGGCCGTGAACTTTGCGACCACGGCGCTGGAGTTGCCGCTGCGTGACGCGGCAGAAGTTGTTTCCAGGCGTTCGATAACGGGTGGTGTGTTGTCGACTTCAAAACGCTCGCTTTCACGTTCCGTCTTGAGCGCTGCGGCGGGCGGATTCGAAGGCGCGTCCGTCGCTACAATTTTTAGATGGTAAGCGCCATCCGGGAGGGTAGTGCTGTCCCAGGAATAGAATTTTTGATCGAGCTTATCCTTCAGCAGTTTCCACTCGTGCTCGTTTTCGCCCCGGTAGTAAATCGAATAGTGGAGGTCGTCGTCGTTGTCGTCGTGCGCGCTCCACAAAACGGATTGATAGCCTTTTTCGCGGAAACCTTGCGGAGGTTGTTCGAATTTTGATGGCGTGATGTTCTGTGCGATGAAGACATTGGGAATA
>Ga0210391_10001145_pt1 | contig 24733 bp, 20 predicted proteins | sample IncBWC12OmetaG_FD_160573 | JGI IMG/M metagenome (GOLD analysis project Ga0210391, IMG submission 160573) | Forest soil microbial communities from Barre Woods Harvard Forest LTER site, Petersham, Massachusetts, United States - Inc-BW-C-12-O ...
CTGGGCCCAATGCAAGAATCAATCGCCGACGGAATAACTTGGCGCGGACAAAGCCTGCGCGGTTTCAGTTTCAGCGACAGAGGAAAGAGCAGGATTTAACCCTTCATGTATCGAAGCTGCGACAAACTGCATGTCCTCTTCCGTAAGCCGCGTGAAGAAAGGAATTGCCAAACACGTCTTCGACACACTTTCCGTGACGCGCAAATCGCTTGTCTGTGAATATCCCAGCTCTTGAAAATACGGCTGACTGTGGATTGGCGGGAAGTAGATCTGGCTTGCGATTCCCACGTTGGCCAAATGAGCGCGAAGCGCGTCTCTCTTTTCTTCGGCGAAAGGCCCTGTGGTTCGAATCACAAATACAAACCAGCTTCTCTTGCTGTGTGTCGGAGTCTCGGGAAGCTTCAAGGAATCTTCCGAACGTAGCAGATTAAGATACCCGTCGGCCACCAGCGAACGTTTCGCGAGCAAATCATCGATCCGCTCTAATTGCGCAAGTCCCAGTGCAGCCTGTATATCGCTTAGCCTGTAGTTGTAGCCGAGGCAAATATGCTTGAGCCAGCGGCCATCCGCATCGCGCCCCTGATTCCGCAAGCTCCTGCAACGTTCAGCAATGATCGGGTCATCAGTTACAACCATGCCGCCTTCGCCCGTGGTCATTTGCTTGTTCGGATAGAACGCAAACACGGCCGCGTTGCCAAAAGTTCCAACGCGCCTTCCTTGGAACTCGGCTCCGATTGCTTCGCACGCATCTTCCAGAATCGCGAGCCCATACTCCGCAGCGATTTCGCCAATGGCCTCCATATCCGCCGGAAGGCCAAAAACGTGAACCGGTAAAATAGCTTTTACGATTCGCCCCGATTCCCTGCTGATCACTTCTCCTCCGCGACGGCGAACGCACTTTTCACGCAGATATTCTCGAATCAAGTTCACGTCTAGATTCAAGCTCTCACGGTCAATATCAAGCAATCGCGGATATACATCTTCGTAGAGCAAGCAATTCACGGATGCCACGAAACTGAAAGAAGTCGTGATAACTTCTGCTTCTTTTCCCAGTCCTAGCGCGCGCACACACATATGAAGTGCGGAAGTCCCGCTGTTGCACGCGATCGCGTACTTTGTGCCTGCGTAGGCCGCGAACTTTTCTTCAAATTCCGCCAGCACCGGGCCCAGACTCAGATGATTGCTGCGCAAGACCCGCGTGACGTATTCGATTTCGCGATCGCCGATATCGGGCGAAGAGAGTGGAATTTTCACGAGGGCATCTCCACCAAATGCGCTTCGGAGCTATAGTCTTGAATCTCTAAACGGGGAATCTGCCCCGCGGCGAAGGTGGGCATCAGCCCATCGATATACTCGATCAATCCGTCGTGATCCTTCGTTTTCAGAAAATCGTCGAATTTTTCAACTGCCCCCACGATGTCGATCAGGGCCGGATTTGTTCCTTTCAGCACGAACAAAAGCGGATTCTCCGTCCCGTGCGGCCGTTCCCAGGATTCCCATAGTTCTTCATGGACTTTTTCCCCGTCTCGAAGACCGATAAATTCAATCGGCAATTCTTCTTCGGGCATAAATCCTGCGAAGAGACTGAGCGTTCGAGCCAATTGATAAATGTTGATCGGCTCCCCCATATCGAAAATGTACGTCTCGCCGTGTTTGCCGCGCGACGCCGCGCAAAGGATCAAGTACACGGCTTCCGGGATGCTCATGAAATACCGCGTCGCTTGCGGATCGGTCACTCGGATGGGTCCGCCCTTTTTGATTTGCTCGTTGAACAATCGCAGAACGCTTCCCGTGCTGCCTGCAACATTCCCAAATCGCACGTTAAGGAATCGCGACCGATGTTTTTCGCCTAGTTGCTTAACGGTCATTTCCGCGAATTTCTTCGAAAGCCCCATATAGCAGCGTGGGTTCACCGACTTGTCTGTCGAAATGTTTACAAACCTCTGAGCGCCAATTTCCAACGCCAGGGTTGCAATCACGCGCGTTCCCAGTACGTTGTTGCGGATTGCTTCGTAAGGATGCAGTTGCATCATTCCGACGTGTTTGAAAGCCGCGGCGTGAAACACCAGTTCCGGGCGCTCGCGCTGAAAAATTACCCGCATCAAGCTTTCGTCGGTGATATCCGCCAGACACGGATGCGTTTCGACATCTGGATATTTCTCGGAAATGGTCAGGTGGCTGTAAAACAAACTGTTTTCCGATTTGTCCACTAAGATCAGCCGCCGCGGTCCGGCAGCCGCGATTTGTAGGCACAGCTCAGATCCGATGGATCCTCCAGCACCTGTCACTAGAACTGTTTTCCCTGCGAGAAGCGTCCGCGTCAAAGCGGGATCAGGCGTGATGCGGTCCCGCTGCAACACATCCTCGATCTGGACGCGTTGCAAATCCCGTAAAGACACATTCCCATCGACCAACTCTCTGAGCGTAGGTAGAGTTCGTATTGGCACCTCGCAGTTTTTGCAAACCGCGAGAATGCGCCTCATTTGGACCCGCGTCAGGCTTGGAATACAGATTAAAATTTCCGTGGCCTGATGAGAAGAAACCGCTTGTTTCAGCCGCGTTAGATCTCCAACGACAGGTATCCCGCAAATGTTGCTGCCGATCTTGTTGCGATCGTCATCGATCAACGCAACAGGCCGAATTCCAGAATCCGGGTTCATCGAGAGTTGACGCAGAATGGAGGCCCCCCCATCACCAGCGCCGATGATAATCGCTTTTTTCGACGCGAGATTCGGCCGCGACACTTCGCTTTCGTACATGCGTAAACTAAAGTGAACTGCTCCAAGTGCGAGGCCGCAAAGAGTTGCGTCTAGCACGAAGAACGCGAATGGCGCGGAGGCTCTTGGCGTCACCAAATGAGAAGCCATGACAAGCATAACCGCGCTTAAAAACATGGCGCCATTAAGACCAACAAGCTCTCGTATGCCGGCATAGCGCAAAGATCCCTTAAACACGCCAAAATACCAAAGAGTCAGGCCTTTGATAGCCACCACAAGCAAAATGAACTCGGGAATTCTGGCAACGCCCAACGGGAGCGCGGTATATCTCAAAACTATGCGTAGAGCCGCCCAATAAGCCAGAAAAACAACCGCGAGATCGAAGAGAACAATTGAGTATCTCGAGACAACCGAAAAAAAGGTCCATGAACTTGCCGTAGTCGCACGTCCTGCGACTGTGGACGATTCTCCAGCAGCCTTAGTTCCGGCAGGTAAGGCAAAAGTGTGGCTCATTTTTTATCCTTGGGAATCAATCGATGCGAAAAACTACCTAAACTACCTGGACGCCATAACCTTGGAGTTGGATAATGAGGGACTTTTGTATCGCGTCGATAGACACGACGAGACCGTTTTTGCTTCCGAGACCCACTAGAATTCCTTCAATGCCCCGAAGAGCTCCATCCGTAACGCGTATGCGCTGCCCAACTTGCAAGTAAGGGTGCGAGGCATGTGGTATTCGATTCCGGAGCAGGAGTCGTACCCCATCCAGTTCGCCATCGGGTATTTGCGCTGCTCCTCGTCCGTTGCCGACAAAGCCGATAACGCCTACTTTGCGAAGAATCTGGGTTTTCTGTGTGGAGAAGTGCGGGGCCCGGACAAATAGGTATCCGGGAAATAGCGGAAAATCAATCAACTTCTTCCGGTCGGTCCATTGCCTAAACTGTTGAACCGTTGGGAGATAAGACTCAAAGCCATCTGCATTGATTTGATCGCAGACTACTTTCTCGTGACGAGATTTGGTTCGTACTGCATACCAGGGTTCTTGGGTTTGAACCGCGGAAATACCATCCGATTTCAAACAGGCTGCTTGAGTCGCCATGTGTGTAGGGCTCCGCCATTTTCACTCCCAGGGGGCATTGGGAAGATAAATCGAAAAACAAACTTGCCCCACCAGTGCAAAATTTAACGTTCGGGGCAGCCTTAGATAACCATAAGGGTTTTCGAAAAAATATCAGGTGAAACCCTGAGGGAATGCCCGCGCATCATGTAGTGCTCTTTTGTACAGACTGATGCTGGGGGAGAGCAGCTTTTGGATGGACGAACTTAGTTTGTATCGAAGAACATTAAGCAGAAAGCAGAAACGATCTTCTACCAACTCTCACTGCAAGAAGCTACTGGAGATTCCGTATGGCTCAGTGGACACTCCTCTCGTAGCCTAATTTCGCACTTCGATTTCGATTGTTGGCTTTCGACTCTCTGGAAGAATAGGAGCGAAACATGCGGATAGCCCAAGTTGCCCCTTTGTATGAGAGCGTGCCACCTCACTTCTATGGGGGAACCGAACGTGTAGTCTCGTACTTAACCGAGGAGTTGGTTCGCCAGGGACATGACGTCACCCTCTTCGCAAGCGGCGACTCTGTGACAAAAGCGACTCTCGTCGCGCCGTGCGAAAGGTCTCTTCGGCTCAGTCCGGATTGCACGGATCCGCTTGCTCACCACGCCATCTTGTACGATGAAGTTTTATTGCGCAAAGATGACTTCGACATTTTGCATTTTCACACCGACTACGCTCATTTTCCCATTAGCAAAAATCTGGAACTCCCAGTAGTCACGACAGTACACGGACGCCTGGACATCCCGGATCTCCTCCCTCTCTACCGGCATTTTTCGCAAATGCCCGTTGTTTCCATTTCAATGGCCCAGCGAGAACCCCTCGAAGACGCCAATTGGGTTGGCAATGTCTATCACGGCTTGCCGGCCGACCTTCACCCACTTTGTAATAAACCTAGCGATTACTTGGCATTCCTGGGTCGCATCTCGCCTGAAAAACGGCCTGACAGGGCCATTCGCATCGCGGTGCGTGCGGGAATGAAACTGAAAATTGCAGCCAAGATCGATAAGGTCGATCGTGAGTACTTTGACTCTCAGATTAAGCCCCTGCTCAAACGCCCCGGCATCGAATACATTGGAGAAATTAGTGAGAGCGAAAAGAGTTCGTTCCTCGGCGACGCGCTTGCATACTTATTTCCCATCGACTGGCCAGAACCCTTTGGACTCACGATGATCGAAGCCATGGCTTGCGGCACACCAACGATTGCCTTCAATTGCGGATCCGTTCCTGAAATTATCGAAGATGGCGTGACAGGCTACATCGTGGAATCGGAAGAAGAGGCTGTACGAGCGCTTGGCCGTCTCCACCTTTTGCGGCGCGAAACTTGCCGCGAAGAGTTTGAAACGAGATTCAGTGCGCGCCGTATGGCGGAAGACTATCTTACAATCTATCGGAGTTTGGCGAAAAATAGAAATCGTCCCGCGAGACGCACTTCTTCGGAGTCAGACATATTGTTAGTCCCATGAATCCCTCAAATAGAGCCGGCGACGTATTAGCAGTCGACAATGAATACTATGTTCGCGCCACCTCCGGGTTGGCGGATCATCGCACGCGTGTCTTGAAGTACGGCGACACATTTGGCGTGTTCAATCGATACGGCGACATTGAAGCTCTGGGTTCGCTTCAATTTGGGCTATTTCATTCCGAAAGCCGGCATCTATCGCGAATGGTTCTTCGCGTGAACGATCAGCAATCTCAGCTGCTGGGGTCCACGGTCCGGCAGGACAATGCCTTACTTGCCGTGGATCTAACCAACCTGGACGAAACCAACGGTCAAGAAGGAGGCTTTCCACGCGGGACTCTGCACATCTTCCGCTCTAGCGTTTTGGATCATGCCAGTTGTCATCAGCTTGTGCGGCTCATCAATTACGGCTCGGAAGAAATACAGATTTCGCTCACTTTGCAATTTGATGCTGATTTTGTGGACATTTTCGAGGTTCGCGGCTCGAAACGAGAAAAGCGCGGCGAAAAATTGCCGGTGCAAATAAATGAACAGGAAGTTCTACTGGGGTATCGTGGACTGGACAATATTGAGAGACGGACGCGAATTTATTTCTGGCAAGTTCCAGAGTCACTCGCAAGCAACATAGCAAGGTTCACATTCAAACTTGAACCCAAGGTCGAACAAAGCTTGGTGGTCGACATTTTCTGTGAGCGAAGGAACTTGAACCCATCGCCTAGGTTGGAAACGCCTTCCATCTTGGGCCACTCGTCTTTGTATTCAAAAACTCTTCGCGAGACTCGCCTCACCACATCGAGCGATCGCCTGAATGCCTGGATCAATCGATCGGAATCCGATCTGCGGATGCTCACTGAGGGGAACCCCGAGGGTGATTACCCCTACGCCGGAGTGCCGTGGTTCAGCACGGTGTTTGGACGCGACGGGATTAATACGGCGATGGAGTGTTTGTGGATTGATCCGCGTATGGCACGGGGCGTACTGAGCTATCTAGCGGAGACGCAAGCAACGGAAGAAAATGCGATACAGGACGCTGAACCTGGAAAAATTATTCATGAAATCCGGCGAGGGGAGATGGCCGTTCTTGGCGAAGTGCCTTTCGCGCGGTATTACGGAAGCGTGGATGCCACTCCCCTGTTTGTGATGCTTGCCGGTGAATATTTCCGGAGGACGAATGACCTGGATTTTGTGAAGCGAATCTGGCCGAGCGTTGAAGCGGCGCTGGGCTGGGTCGAGCAATACGGCGATGCCGACGGTGACGGGTACGTCGAGTATCTGCAGAAATCCGAACGCGGACTTTTGCAGCAAGGTTGGAAGGATTCCAACGATTCGATTTTTCACGCAAATGGAAAGATTGCCGAGCCCCCGATCGCATTGTGTGAGGTGCAAGGCTACGTATTCGCCGCGAAGCAAGCAGCCGCTCAGCTCTGCGCGGCGCTGGGGTTTCCAGCCCGCAGTGAACTGCTCTCGAAGGAAGCCGAGATTTTAAAAGTGCGCTTCAATAAAGACTTTTGGTGTGAAGAATTGGGAACGTTTGCGCTAGCCCTGGACGGCCAGAAACAACCGTGCCGGGTGAGCACTTCCAATGCTGGGCACGCGCTTTTTTCCGGCATTGCTACCCAGGGACACGCGAAAGCGGTGTGCGACACGCTTTTAAGTGCTTCCCTCTTCTCCGGGTGGGGGGTGCGGACCGTCAGTGCGGCGGAGAAGCGCTACAATCCGATGTCCTACCACAATGGTTCCGTGTGGCCTCACGACAATGCATTAATCGGCGCGGGATTCGCACGGTATGGCCTGCAGGAGCAAGCTCTCCAGACGTTAGTTGCGATGTATGACGCCAGCTCGGAAGTGGATTTGCACCGGCTGCCGGAGTTGTATTGCGGTTTTCATCGGCGGGGAGACGCGGGAGGGGCGCCTGTACTTTATCCAGTGGCGTGTGCTCCGCAGGCTTGGGCAGCGGGAGCGGTCTACATGTTGTTGAGCGCATGCCTGGGAATGAAGATCGACGCGTGCGAGAGATTTGTACAGTTCGAGAATCCGCAGATGCCGACGGGAGTTTCCGAGGTGGAGATTCGAGGGTTGCAGGTAGCGGATGCTAGTGCCGATCTGTTAATTCGGAGGCACTCGCGGGGCATTGATGTGGAAGTGCTTGAGAAGCGGGGTCAGCTTGAAGTGAGTAAGAGGATTTGAATGGTGACTGGTAATTTGTGACCGGTAACTCGAGCAGACTTGGCTTCAGAGATTGACAATTTTCAGGCCGGAGAGGACCGTTTCTACCGTAGTTAGCAGCTCGGCGGCAGCGGAGGTCTTGAGAACGTAAGCCGACGCGCCAAGATCCATCGCTTTTTGCACTACATCAAAGGAAGATTCGTCACTCAGCAGAATTATTTTAGCTTCAGGAACGAAATCGCGAATTCGCCGGACGGTGTCGAGTCCATTTACGGTTGGGAGTCCGATGTCCATTAGAATCAAATCCGGTTCCAGTTCCACCGCTTTCTGAAACGCTTCCGAGCCGTCGGAAGCTTCGCCGACGATTCGTAGTCCGGGCTTTGTGCGGAGCATTACAGAAACAAATCGACGCCAGGGTTCAAAGTCGTCCACAACAAGAACACGGATTGTCGAAGGTTTCATAAAGTCTCCTACTGTTCGGGCTTCCATCGAAGCACTCCGCAGCGCTGATTAACCCTTCGAAGGGTACGAATTGAGGGGGATTTTGTCGTTGCCTCAAGACATATTTGTGGTTGCTCGGGAGCAATGAACGCGAATCGGCGCACGGGTCACAATTTAAACTCCGCCCCGGCGGCGCGTTGAGATTTGGGACAGAGAACTCGGGGGAGAGGCGATTTGACCCCTGATTTGCTTTTTGTCCGACACCTACTATTTAGATGAGGCTGAATGGGGAAACAGTACAGCTTTATGGGTATTGCTCTCTGTGCTCCATAAGACCACGCTGAAAGAGTCGCTGAGGTTTTTTGATATGGCTGTATGGACTGTGACTTGCACGGACTGCAACTTAGGCATCGAACATTCTCAAATTGTGCAAGAGAGCTTGTCCGAATTGCTTTTTCCCACCAAGCCGGACGTTTCCACCGGCGCCACGATAAAGTGTCTAAAATGTGGCACTGTTGTTTCGTACGTCCGAACCGACCTTCGTTATATTTCGGATGAAACAAGAGAATCCGAAGCTTAAAGCTGAGGCAAGTTGGTTAGGGTGACACGCGACTCGGGACCGGCGCCTTCCCGCAAATGAATCAAGCGACTGCCGTATGGCACCTATACTGATCTATGCCGTGGCAGATTTTGTTTTAGCACCCCGGGTATTCAAACGCTGCAAAACAGGCAGATTGACTTCTATCGTTGTACCCGAAGCCCCGGATCGAATATCAAATTCTCCATGCAAATCCCGTATGCGCTCACGCATTCCGGCGATGCCAACTCCAATTAGCTGTTTCCCGGACCGGAAGTGATTCAACTTTTCGGCGGATATCCCGCGACCGTCGTCGCGGATTACTATTTTGATTTGCTTGTTGTCTTCCGCTAGCCGGATTTCTGCTACGCGACTCTCGGAATGACGATGAATGTTCGCAAGACCCTGCTGAACTACACGGAATATGGCCGTTTCAATTTCTGCGGGCAATCGTCTCAGCCCGTCAGGAATGTCCAAGTCCACTCGAATCCCACTTCGCCGAGCAAAACCCTCCACGTAGGAAAGTATTGCATAGCGCAGTCCCATTTCATCTAGTAAGGGAGGGTGTAGCAAATACGAGATCGTTCTGATTTCAGACGAGCAACGCTCAACCATATCCCAAGAATCTTGAATTCTAGACTTTTCCGCACTTGTAATCTCGGGACTATTGCGCATAGCACCGAGGTTCATTTGAATTGCCGCAAGATATTGTCCGGCGCTGTCATGAAGCTCGCGAGCGATGTGTCTCCGTTCCTCGTCTTGAGTAGTCATCAGTCTTGCGGAGAGAGTTTGTAGCTGGGAGGTGCGGGCCTCTACTGCTGTCTCCAACTCGGCGTGGGACTTCTCCATCTCTTCTTGGGTTTTACGAGACTCAGTCACGTCGCGACTTAAGCTCACAAAACATGCGATTTTGCCGCCGTCGCGATGCACAGGAAAAACAGTGACGTCGATTATGCGTTGTTCGCCCATTATCTCCGCTGTGAGGTCACCGTGAAACGCTTTTTCAGCCTCAAGGCTATTGATTTGACGCTGGAATTGCTCCTCACCAAAAATAATCGCGGGGGTGTTGCCTAATAGCAGCTCGTCAGGAATTCCAAACAGCTCCCTATGAGCCGTATTTTGTTCGATTATCTTCCAGCTTGGGTCCAGAATTCTAATAGCATCGGCTGATCTGCTGATGATCTCGGCGCACAACCGCAGCCGTTCTTCCCTGAGGTGTCTTTCGATCGCGATACCTGCCAGCCGGGTAGCCACCCCAATTAGTTGGTGTTGATGGGCACTTGGGTTACCCGGATGCAGAGAATAAATCGCGAGGGTGGCGATTACTGTGCCTTCAGCGTCACATATGGGAGTAGACCAGCAAGCTTTCAGTCCCAGGCTTTTTGTCATGGAGCGAAATCCATCGGACCAACGCTCATCTAGTTCAATGCTTTCGCTTATGACCTGTTCCTTCTGACACGCAGCTAAGCCGCAAGGAGCGATGTAGGGATAAACCAGAACGTCGTCCAAATCCCCCTTATATTTGGCTGGGAGGCTCGGTGCAGAAGCGGGCCGAATCCGGTGTTCTGCATCAATGAACGTTACGGAGCATCGTATATCTTCCGCCTGTTGCTCCACGTAACGAGAAATTGCGTCAAGTACTGAGACCAGAGGCTGCCCAGTTGCGATCATCTCCAAGGCTTTGGCTTGGAATCTGAGAATATTCTCAACAGTCGACATTAGTGGCCCGTTGCCGGCGGAAGAGAGGCCGCCATCGACTTGTTGTCCTTTTGCGGCCGAGGCATGGAGACATTTCTGCGACCCTGGACCATCATTTTTGCTAGGAAACTGGCTTGGAATGGAGGACATATGGCACCTTTCAGTCCGACGGCAATCTCTCTCGTGTCAACAGAAATACCAGCTGGCGGCTATCATGCGCACTGGACCCTGCAGCTGGTTGTCACGAGAAAAGGACCGCCAACGATTTGACCTTCGACCAGCGACGCCATCTCGCTGTTACACGCGAAGCATTCGAGCCGGTTGTCCTTGGGATCGCCCGCCAGACCAATGTGTAGAATCATTTTCGCGGCACACTGCGGACACTCAATCCGCATGGTGTATTGCGAAACGCGATTAGGTTCCGATTCGGTACCAGGCATCAAATCTCCCAAGAAAACTGGACTGCTGTATTGGATGACCGGAATTTTACAAGAGCCCGCTCAGCCCTTCTGTTCGGTATTGAACAACGGATCAGATCTCGTGTTCTGACCATTCCCGAGTCGGTGGGCTTAGACGGAGATATGGATTGGCGCTAACACCTGATGTAGGAGTGATGGAGTGGCGAGGGCAGCTTGAGGGTCGTAGGGGATCTGAGAATTTCAGTTAACAATAACTGCCATCCCCCTATGTTTTTTGTAAACACTGATTCTGGGATAGATAAAGTCGTTTATTTTCATAGGTTTTTGGAAGTGTTGATTCTAAACGACTTAGAATTGCACTGAAATGAGGCATTTTGGGGGCTTTCCAAGCCGCCCGGCTTGGCGTTCGTTGTGGAGCAGTTGCCTTCCGCGCAGTGTTTACGGTGGACGGGGTAGCCGCACAGGCAGGAGTGCCTGTGCTACTTAAAAAAGCAAAACGCCAGCGGGGTGCTGGGCCACCGGTACAATTCATATATTACCTAATGACTATTATACGCAGGCATTACTTTTCTGTCAAGCGCAAACAACAAAACTAAACCGAGCGAGAGCCGAACAGGTTCGCGAAAGGTTCTTTGGGAAATAGAGAGGCCGACTGGCCTCTCTTCCCAAATTGGAACTGCTCGGCTGCGTGGCGCAGCGTGCTCGGTTTAGCAACAGCTCCGGTTTGGCACGGGCTCGGGCTAGTTGGTCCCTGTTCCGGTTAGGTGAATGGTTTCGGGGCTGATGGCATTGCCTGGCGAGGTGTCGCGAACCGTAATGGTGCCAGTAAGTGCGCCGGGAGCGGATGGGGTAAACGTGACGAAGAGCGAGCAAGACTCACCAGACGCGAGAGTATCCGGGCAGTTATTCGTAAAGCGGAAGTCGCCAGTGTAATTAATCGTCGTAAACGTGAGCGGAGCGTTCGAGATGTTCGTCAAGGTGACGGTCTGAGGGGCGCTCTGGGTGTTTTCGGTTTGGTTTCCGAAGTTGACGATCGCAGGGTTTGCTTCGGCGGCGTCCTGGCCGTAGTTGACGGTGAGCCATTCCTGCGCGGTGGATTGGGAGGACGGGACGCCGAGGCCAGTTACAAAAACGTCGCTGCCAGAGACGGCTAGTGCGGTCGGAGGACCGTCACTTGCATTGACGTTGGACTGATGGCGTTCAGCCCAAACTTGATTCCCTGCACTGTCGTACTTGATCGTGGCTAGAACGTTGAAAGAGCCCTCATTGCTAGGCGAGGTGGAGGTGCTAACACCGGTGACGTAGGACGAGCCAGCGGAATCGGCGGCGATGGCCACGGCTTGGTCGAAGCCGGAACCGTCGGAGTGGCCGTTGTAGTTGCTGGACCAGAGCAGATTGCCGTTAGGGTCGAACTTGTTCACGGAAATATCTGTGCCTTGGGAGCCGGCTGGAGTGGCGTCTTTCGGATCAGTGATTTGTGCGACGAAAACGTTGCCAGCTAGATCTAGCGCTAGATCACTGATGCCGATATTGCTGTTGTCGCTGTTGAAGGGAAGACCGAAGGTATAGAGCCAATCGAGGGCACCGCTGCTACTGAATTTCGCGACGATACGATTTTGCAGGCCGGTGTCGCTGGGCGAACCGCCACCGGCGACGTAGGAATTGCCCAGAGCGTCGACCGAGAATGGAATGAGGGTGGGGATGGTGTAGGGGCCCAGTGTTGCAGCAAACGCCGTAGTACCGATAATGGTGCCAAGCTTATCGGCGCCGAATGAGGTAAGCAGACTGCCGGTGGGGCTAAATTTGAAGATTGCGGAAACGTGATTTTGAGGAACGGGCGGACTTACATTGTCGATGCTATCGACGAGGAGGTAAGCGTTTTCGGCGGCATCGAGGCGAACCGCTTCCGGCGTATTGAGATTGAAAGGCGTGGGAGAAGCAGTCTTGAGCCATAGCCGGTTTCCGTTTGTGTCGTACTTGATGAGGTTGGCAGTGCTGCCAGCGGGATTGCTGGTGCTGGTCTGGTAGAAGGCGGTGTAAACGTCGCCGTCAGGACCGACCGCTAGAGCCGTTGGGAAGTAGCTTGTAGGAGCGATAGGACTAGGCTGTGACCCACCTGATTCTGTATAGGGAGAAGCGATGTAATTGACCCATTGGCGAATGCCATCGGGGGAGTATTTGGCGGTTGCAATAGTTGGGGGACCTGTTTCCACGTCTGGAACAAATAGGACGGAAAGAACATAAACGTTGCCCATTCCATCCAGCGCGATACTCAGGCCGGTGCCTTGCGCTCCACCCCAGTTGGGATCGGTGTCCGGCGAAGCAGCCAAAAACGCTCTCCAAATAGTTTGGCCATGGGAATCATACTTAACGACAACGGACTCGGATCCGCCGACCTGGCAGCCGTTTGCTGAGTTTTGAAAACAAACTCCGACGGAGCCCGTTACGTAGACATCTCCTAGTCCATCCGCCACCGTCGCGTATGGCGTGTTTGCTGTGGTTCGACCTAGGTTTGGGTTGCCATAGGAGGCGGACCATTTGGTGTAGACGTTGGATTGCGCGGGCGAGGCGGGGGCAGAGATAGACAAGAGCAAACAAGAGATGGCGACAGTACTAATGGTTTTCGCAGGACCTTTGAGGATCGAATTGCCAAAATGCATGTGTTGTCTCCTATCGGACGTGGGGAACGAAGTTCTTGAGCGACCAAAAACGGGACCTCAGGAAAGTGGCTGGAAACAGCGCGAAGCGGAATCGGGGGATACTTGGATTCGCAGAGGGAAATTGCTTTAGGGGGCGCTACCTAAGGGATTTATGGTCGCTTCTTAGGGTATTTGCTGTATGGATACCTGTACCAGGTACAGGCTATACTCTAGAACTTAAAATTTTTTGACCTTTCTGGGGGTTGTGCTAGCCTGAACACCTCCAGCCTTCGTATGCGACCGCCCGTCGAGGACGCGTTGCATTCCTGCTCAATGTTGTAAAGAAATATAGAAAACGGACAGAGCCGCTGCGGTTTTTTTGCGTGCTCTGGAGTGGCAAGGCCCTGTTGCGAGGAGTTCGGCCCACGCACAGGAATGGTGCGGGTGTTTATCAAAAAAAATCATCGGAGGGTGCCAATGAGAAAGTGTTTGGTGTGTAAGTCGAGGAGTGCGCTTGTTTTGTGTTTGTTGGCAGTGTGTATGGGGCTCTCTCTCAAGCCGGCATCCGCGCAAACCCGCAACGTTATGAGCTGGGGACAAAACGTGTCCTCCTGGAATCCGGCGTTAGGCATAAATTCAATGCGTGAGGGGTGCAGCATTGTGCCGTCATCTTGCGAGCCATACTTGGACAACCTCGCCACGTTGTCCGGGGCCAAAACGTATTACGTGTCGTTCCCAATCAGCCCGAGCACCTCAGCAAGCTGGGCAGCGCAGTATAGTACGTTGAGTTTGTCCCACCCGATGATGCGGGAAATAGATTTCGACGATTTCGTAGGGAAGCTGGAGGACGAGGAAGAGGCCGGCGAGCTGACGGCGGCAGAGGCCCCGGCGTTCGTGACCAGCGTTATCGCGGCGACAAAATCCGCAAATCCCAAGCTGGCGTTTGGGATCACTCTTTATGAAGACATGTTCAACCATGCGTCTTTATATGCCTTTCCGGCCTCGGTGCTGGCGCAGATTAATTACGTGCATCTGTATGTGCACTTCCGGGAGGACGCGCCGAACTGGGCGTCCTATGTGACCAAGACGAAGTCGCTTTTTCCCAACGCCACGATTATTGCCGGCGCCTATCCGTACGACCGAATCAACTACATAGCTTGTGCCTACCAGACCACCGTCCCGTGCACAGTCGCGCAAGAGCAGTCGCTGTACCAGCAGCTATTGCAGAGTCAACTGGCGAGTGTGAACTCGGGAACGGTTATGGGTGTGGAGTTTTACCCTGGTTATTTCGGCGACCCGCAGACCTGGGGCGGTTGGACCACACAAGCCTGCCAACCGGCCAGACTTTCGCAATGTATCTCGAACACGAACACGTTGCAGAGCATTACGCTGCAGGTGTTGAAGGCGACGCCGTCGTCGACAGGGGCCCAAGCAGCAGCGACAGGGGCCAGTTTTACGTTGAGCCCGATAAGCCTCAGCTTCGGCAGCCAGAAGGAAGATGTGCAGAGCAGTTTTCAGCGGGTTTTGGTCACGAATACCTCCTCGTCGACTACCGTGAGTTTTGGGACCATTAATTATGCTGGAGACTTCAACACGACGAACAACTGCCCAGATAATCTGGTGGCTGGTAACTCTTGCGTGATCTGGGTGACTTTCACCCCGCGCGAGCTTGGAACCCGTACAGGTAGCGTTACCGTTCACCTAAATGCGAATGGAGTGGCGCTTTCTCCACAAACGGTCACCGCTAGCGGAACCGGGGTCAATTGATCGAAGACCCGGGGTTGCGTCTGGCTTAGACTTGCAAGCAGGAGCGCTGAATCTGCTCCTGCTTGAGCAAGGTTTTGAGGTATTCGATCGGACGCGACGCCGGTAAACGGCTGACAATAGAAGTAAAGGGGTACAGCATACCGATGATTGATCGGAGCGGAGGGCGGTACACAACTCTTAGGTCCGTGTAGATACGCCGGAATCCGAATTGAAGGACGAAGTCCTGCATGTTGGTGTCGTGGGCCAGCGCGCGGAAGCCATTGTTAAGGGGCTTGCCCGCGTTAGTGACGTAGGTTTGCAGAACTGTGTCCTGGAGCGCGTAGGCGGGCCGCGAACTTGTATATGCTGGGTGGATTTTGAAGACCACCATCGTGGCATAGTCTCTACCTACAATACATTTGGCGAAACCGACGAGGGTTTCGCCGACAAACGCACCCCAAAATCCAAAGGGTCCCCCGACGGCGCGCGAACACTCTTTCTGAAACACATCTTTTGAGGCGGGCTTGCCGCCTTTATATCGCGAGAAGGCGGCAAGATAGCAGTCGTATCCGTTCTCCATCAGCCAGGAGGCCTGGATTTCTCTGACAGTGCAATCCTTGTAAGCCCGCCTAATTTTTGTGCGCATTTTTCCGGGAAGCTTCTCGAAATCGTAATCGTCGCAGAGGACATGCCAGAATTCGGTCGGTGTGTCTGACGACTGTGTGAAAAACCGGAGCAGATAAGTTCGGGACTCACGCAAAAGCGCTTGCGCTTCGGAGGGTTCGATCAGTGTGGGCTCGGGCTTACCTGAAGCTGGAATTAAGATGTCCCGGTAGCGTCGCCACCATGTTCCGCCCGCGCTGAACAGCGGAAGGCTATGTTGTTTTTGCCAGAGGATGTATGGGTCGAGTACGGCCGCTTCGCTGGCGAGCACCTCGGAAACACAATTCAAGGCCATATGGACGGTACTCCATGGGAGCCTTCAAAGGGTACGTGGGCTTCCAACGGAGAGGGATACAGGAAATTGACTAGCGCTTTAGGGATTTTCCTGTATGTCCGTAAGGCCGCTGCGACTGTAAATATTGTAGGCTAACCGCCGGCACGAGAGAGGCTCCCATGAAACTGCACGAAATTGGAATGGCTCGCAGGGTTGCGCTGCCTCTACTGGCGAAGTTTGGGAATTTCGATGTAACGATAAAACACCACTACACAGGAGATCGGCTGAGGCTGAATGCTTTCAGGCATAAGGGGTATTGGTATCTGGGCAAGGACCGCGAACGCAATGTTATGTCGTCCTTCGAGCGGCTCATCTGCAAGGGTGACACAGTGATCGAGGTTGGCGGGCACATTGGCTATGTCTCGCTATTCTTCGCAAAGTTGGCTGGCGACACGGGGCACGTGTTTGTATTTGAGCCTGGGGCAAACAACCTTCCATATACGACTCACAATCTACGGTCGGCGAAGAACGTGCAATTGATACGAAAGGCAGTGTCCAGTACGGCCGGGCAGATGCCGTTTTATTTAGAGGATATGTCTGGCCAAAATAATTCGCTGGTGAAGGATTTCTGGGTGCTCGACGACGTGGCAAAGAGCTCGTTCCTTGAAGGGAAATATCGCGAGGCGCTGGTGGACGTTGTTACGCTCGACCAGTTCGTGGCCGAGAAAGCCTTGGCCCCTGCGTTTCTCAAGATTGACGTGGAGGGCGCGGAATTTGACGTTCTTCAAGGGGCGATCAACACGATCAAGAGTTACAAGCCGGCCTTGATGCTAGAAGTAAATGTTAAGCATGCGGAGATCTACGAGTTCGCGCTGGAAAATGGGTATGAGATTTATAACGACAAGCTTCAACCGTTCCGAGAATTGCCCGAGAGCGGAATGCCGAACATCTTCTGTGTTCATCGCGATTCTGATCGTCTAAAAAAGCCACAATAGTAGTCGTTCAGTTTTTGACCGCAGAAATAAATCCATACGCAAATGTGAAACTGCCAGCCGCCGGAAATTCCGGGGGCTGGCAGTTTTGTTTTGGTGCGCGATTTGCGTTCGTTCTGCAGAGGGCGGGGTGAACCCCGCCCCTACAGAGCGAACGGCACGCCCACGACTGGGCGGCGAGTGGCTATTGTTGTTGCTGCTCGATGGAGCCGGATACGTATTGAGTGGTGTCGGTTTCGATCCAGAGGAGAGCGCCGGTGCTGGCCTGATAGAGAACGAAGTTGAGGGCCGGCGGGTTGGCTCCGATGGAAACGGTGAGGGGCAGCGTGAAGCGGCCCACGTGAGTGGCGTCGGCAGTAAACGTTCCAGAGACGGAAACATCGAGATTGGCTCCGACCGTTGGCAAAGTGTTGGAGTCGGCGGTACCTGTGAAGGAGCCGTTGCCGACAGCTACTTGGCCGGTGGCGTTTTGCTCGACGCCCGCGGGAGTGAAGCCGCGGTAGCCGATGGAGTAGTTGCCGGTGAACGTGGGGCTGGCGACCTGGGGAAGCAGAACGCCGCTGCCGATGTCGGCCGCGTCGAGATCGAGAATGAGAGCGCCGCCGCCACCGCTGGTGTTATTGGGATCGAGCGGGTTGATGGCTGGGTCGATGGCGTACACGCCGAGAGTGGTTACGTGTTGAGTGGCGCCGCCGGCGATAGCGATGCTGCCGTAGCCATTGGCAGCCAGGGTGTACGTGCCGGTGAAAGCGGCGCTGGTGACGGTGCCTGCTTCGTCGACATCGGCGAAACCGGAAGTGATATTGCCGTTGCCGTCAGTGGTGAAGAGTCCGGCGGAGGCGTAGGAGCCTGCGCCGGTTTCAGCGCTAGCATTCTTGAAGACGAAGTTGCCGGTCAGGCTGGCTTTGGAGAATGGTCCTGCGCCCTGACCAATGGCTACGCCGAGGTCGGTTTCGGTGCTCTCGACAACGATGATGCGGAGAGCTTCGGGACCGATGACATAGTAGACGAAATTGTCGCCGCCGAAAGCGAACGTGCCGCGGCCGGAAGCGTCCGGAGCGGTGTAGGTGCCAGTGTTGGAGCCGCCCGTGGAGGGGGAGCCATTGGAGTTGGAGTCCACGACGACGTGGGTGAAAGCGCCGGTGGCGTTGGAAACGAATATGCCGCCGAAGACTTCTGGATTGTTGCCGTTGGCGCCGGCGACGGTGAAGGAGTACGTGCCGGTGAGTTGCGTGAGGCCGCCGGCGACGGTTTGCGCGTCGAGCGTGCCGGAGCCGGTGCCGCTGGCATCGGTTTGCGTGAGCAAGGCGTGCTTGCCGTTGACGACGACGAGGCTGAAGGTTTCCGTGCCGGTGACGCCGAGAGCGGCATTGTTGGTGATGAGAGTGAGCGTGCCGCGGCCGTCCGAGCCGACCGTGTACGTGCCGCCGGTGATGGAGTCGCCGGAAGGCTGCGGAGAAAGTGTGCCATGGCCATTGTTGTAGTCCTGCTCGCCGGCGGTGACGTTGCCGTTGCCGTCGAGAGCGACAGTGCCCGCTAGAGAATAGGCGTGGGCGTTGACGTCGCGTCCTGCGAGAGCGAAGGCGTAGGAGCCGCTGAGGTCAGAAACGTTGCTTGCGACAGTGATGGTGACCGTGGCGGATTGCGTTGCGGTGGCGAGGGCGGTGGCGGTCGCGGTGAGAACAACCGCGCCGGCTGCGCCTGGAGCTGTATATGTGGTGGCCGCGCCGCTCGCGGTGTGAGCTGGATTGAAGCTGCCGCAAGTGCCTGCGGGAGTGCAGGTCCAGTCGACGCCGGCGTTTGTGCTGTCATTCGCGACGGTGGCGGTGAGGGAGGTTGTGCCGTTCGTTGACAAGGTGGCTGGCGGCGCTGCGGAGAGCGTGAGCGTGACGGCCGCGGGGGCGTTTACCGCAATGATAGCGCTGGCGATGATTTTGCTGGAAGCCGTGGAGGTAGCGTTAACAGTGACGCTGCCTGCGGTCGCGGGCGCGGTGTAGGTCGTTGCTGCGCCGCTGGCGGTGTGCGTGGGATTGAAACTGCCGCAAGATCCGGCTGGTGCGCAGGACCAATCCACGCCAGCGTTGGAGCTGTCATTAGAGACGGTGACCGTGAGGGACGCGGTCGCGCTGGGCGCCAAAGACTGAGGAGCGCCGCTAAGGCTCCCGGTAATGGTGGGCGGCGTCGGAGGAGGAGGATTATATGAGCCGCCTCCACATCCTACGACTATCCCAGAGACCAAAAGGAAAGCTGCACAGACACTAATGCTAGATCGCATGGAAGCGACTCCTTATTTGTGGCGTTCGATTGAGTCTCGGAGATTGAGGGCCGAGCTAAACCATCGATGCCTGAATTGATTACCTAACCTTAGAGACCGTATACCGGAGAAGCCCTAGTAGAAATACCGGAATGCTGGTAGGCGAGAGCGAAGAATCGTTTAGTTATGCGTGCCGTTCGCTGTATCGTGGGACAAAATAAACTCTTGCACCCCCGCCAGCGTCTCGTCAAGCCGCGGAGAGCGCACTGATCGTTACGTAATATCCGTCCGGATCTCGGAGCGAGAATTCCTTGGTCTGAGTGTTCGGATTCACGTGGGGCTCCTCTTCGAGCCGAGTGACGAGCGCGCGCGCCCTTTGAAGCGCCAGGTCGAAATCATCGACGCGGAAGAACAACAGGAGCCCGTTGCCGGGTGCCCCATGATCGGGACCCATCAACGAGGGATGCTCGTGGGCGCCCCACTCGTGTAGACAGAGCAAAACAGTTCCATCTGAGTCGAGGATTTGCGCGAAGTAATTATGGGCAGGAAAGGTAGCCTGTTGGCCGAACAGCGCCTGGTACCATTTGTACTGCCCGGCACGTCGCCTACCCCTATGATCGTCCACGTGCGCTTCATCGGGTCCTCTCTGCGGACTGAATCCTTTTAGACGCCCAGGCGCCCCCCTGGAGCGCTTTCGGCGTATAAAACTTTCTTCCTCTACAGGGAAACACGTATTTTCTGCTTGGCTGAAACTTCCTATAATTCTGCCGGTTTACAAAGTGATTGGAATGAGGCAGTTAAGGCTCCATCCCTGGCAGGAATCGTGCACACAGCATGCAAGCGCCAACTTTATATGGGAGGTGCAGTATGTTTCAAGCTGTGGCTAGTTCAAACACGGTTCAAAGTAACGATCTATCAATCACAGTACTCCTAGCCGACGACTCGGAAATTGTACGCAAGGGGATCCGTCAACTTTTAGCAACTCAATCGGAAATCGAAATTGTCGCCGAGGCTGCTGACTTTGCGCAGACAATTCAATTGGCAAACGATTTGAAGCCAAGATTGATTGTCATGGATTTGCACATGCCCGAGGAACTCAGGGCTACTTCAAAAAACATCAAATCGCATTTGAATTGCGGATCAGAGATATTGGCTATTTCCCTGTCCAACGATGAGGACACCATGGCCTTAGCAAGGAGTATTGGTGCCACCGTCTTGCTGGACAAAATTAGCCTGGCGGACACGCTGATTCCCACCATTGTTCGATTGGGGCAGAGACGCAGGTCGGTGGTTGCGAGTTAAACTGCGTCAGACATTGATAAGCTATCGTCCTCGTTCGACAAATCACAAATGCGAATAACGCCAATGGTTTGTAGGGCGCGACTGTGCGGCCGTCATTGGCAACCGCATTCGGTCCGTTTACCGTTTTGGCTTAGACGCCCTGAGGACTGACAGAGCGCGTTTGATGGCCACGCGCTCGTCATTGTCCACTGGTGTCATGATGCGGAGTCGAGTGGCTAATGCATGACGCAAATGCGCTACTTTCGCGGGGGAATCCGGGGAGTCTGGACTGTGAAGTATTTCTTGAAGTTGATTCTGCCAATCGAACGATTTGTCGCTCATGCTGGACCTCCATGTGCGGGCGAGAGGCGGCAAATATAACATAGATGCCGATGATTTTTGCTTCGGTTTGAACCTGCTTCGCCCGGAAATTCGGGGCGTTGGGAAGAATTTCCACAGGTCTTGCACCGGTTTGCTAAATAGTTTCGCCGCGTCCGTGCTAGCTCCGGCAAGCGGGTATTTACTGCTATATCCTAGCTTGCAGACAATTACCGGAATCCAATAGATGCAAGAATTGTTAAACAAATTGAACAATCCGACCATTGGATTGCTTATACTTTTCTCTCCTATTGGCGATAGCCGTGTGGCCTACATTGGCTATTAGAACGGGGGTGGGTATGTCCTGTCCATCATGCACGATAGGTAATCAGGTGGAGCTGTCCGCGGAGATGATTGTCCACCTCTGCGGTTTGGAAAATCTAGATAATCCGGGAGTCAAGGTGTTCCCTAAGCTTGCGGTCTGTTTGGACTGCGGGAGCGTGCGGTTCACCGTTCCTGAAGCCGAACTGAGTTTGCTTGCGAAAGGCTCTCCGCCCGGGGAGTGTTACATGGTTGCGGGCAGGAGTTAACTAGCCGCGTTTTGTGTATACGCTGCCGTACGAATCCTATTCGCTGAGCGCCGTCGACTGTCTAAGGTGATGGCGAATTCCTGACTGCTGGTGGTACTACGTCCTGACCCAATTCCCTTTCGTTCCCATCTGCGTGCCATAGTCACATCCTTCGACACTGCAACACCACGCCGCTCCTGACTCCTCTGCGCGATCTCTGCGGCGGTATAACCAGGTCTCGTGCTTCTCGCACTTCAAGGTATTCACTCCGGGCTCCGCGAGGGGATTTACGCTGTCCGGCATTCCTATCAGAGTGAAATAGCCGTTGGCCAAGTCATAGCAAACGTTGCAACCTCCATGACCGCAGTGATAGGAAGGCCGATTGTCGGTTCCGGAGGGGAGTCCGCTCGCTTCGTATCGCATGATGTTGTTATCACGAGGACAAAGTGGTTCTAGCTCCGCATCGAGCGCATAAGAAGAATCGGGTTGTGTCATGCAAGCCTTCCAATCCGATTACGTTGATGGTGGCTGTTGGTTAGTGCAAGAGAGCAGAAACGGCTCAGCCAGAGCTGAAAGCCCTACTAAGTAGGACTACGCTTCTGCAGTCTTGCATCGGAAGTCTTGCGCTTGTGAAATTAAATGGCCATACAGGAATGACCGTAGAATCAAAGCCTACTCGCTGCATCTCTTTCTCTCGTCTGGAAAATGTTCCATTAGGGTGACGCGAACGAAATGCTTTCGGCAATACAACAATTCTTGTAACGCCAAACATTAATTTGCTACCAAAATTATTTATCGACTGTGAAGAGAATTCTGGTCCCGGTACTAGTAAACCCAGAGCTGGGCATTTTCTGTGTCTCCTGCAACTCATTAGAACAATTGGAGTTTTCACATTTCTGTTTGTGGCCAGATCTTTGGCATAGCGCCTGCATTTATCAAAAGCGTCCGGCCAAACAAAATTCGAGGAGGGCGTAGAAAATGAAAAATACATGGCGAGTCGGTTTTTCCACATTGGCTGGCACGGTTCTCGTAGCAGGGGCCTTGGCTATGCCACGGGCAACAACGCATCAAGCGGCTCAAGCTCAGCAGGCTGCTCCCCAGACGCAATCCGTGTCTGGAAAGATTGCCTCCATTGATCAGAGCTCTTTCACGATTACAGTCGGCTCTGGGTCTTCCATCACCCAAGGCGCGCAACAGCCTCCGGCTGCTGCTTCCAGCACGATGACCTTTGCCGTGGATAAGAACACCACGGTTGAGGGAAGCATGAAGGTTGGTTCGACTGCGGACGTCACCTACCGTCAGGATGGCGGAACGAACGTTGCAATCAGCGTCCATGTGACTCCCTAAGTTGTTAGGTGAGGGTACGTCGCTGAAGTAGCGTCGACTTGTTTGGGGCTCTTCGAAAGTCGCTTCCTTTTTTTTCGAGGGGCCCCAGACAAGAGCATTCAAAGTCGAAGGCCGGAATAAGCTATCGCCGAGAGTTCAACTAGCGATAGGGGAAGCGGCTGCAGTTAGAGTTTTTACGTTTAGAATCTCTCTTACAACTCTCAGGAGATCCTGGGAGTCCTTGCCTTTGGATATGAAGCCGTGGGCGCCAGCGGCGTGCACCTCTTTGACCGTTTGATCGGAATCGTGGACAGAGAAAACCAAAACTTTTGTCTGCGGGCGAAGCCTTAATATTTGCCTCAGGGCAACTAGTCCATTAAGAGCCGGCATGTTGATGTCAAGAATAACCAGGTCGGGCCGGAGGGTTTTCACTTTCTCGACAACATCCTGTCCGTCGACGGCCTCGCCGCAAATTTCTAAATCCAGCTCAGTTTGCAGTGTGTTTCTCACCCCACGACGAAGCATCTCGTGGTCGTCCGCGATAAGTATTCGCTTCCGCAAAGTGTTTGCGACGGGTCCCACGAGGTCAGAAGTGGAATTTAAAGGTGAGACCAAGACTGTGGAAGACTGCGCGGCAATGGCCGCCGAGCTGGAAAGGGGAATCGTCGCCGTGACCAGAGTTCCTTTATTGGGGCTGGATGTAATCTCCAGCTTGCCTCCCAATTGGCGCATGCGTTCCGTCATGCCTTGAATACCAACGCCAAGACGCGCGACCGATCCATTTGGCGAACTAGCTCTGGAAGATTGCACGCCTTTTCCAAAATCTTGAATCTCGAGTTTGATCTCGTCTCCGGTTACATCCATCCTGACGACTGCTTTGGAGCTTTCGGCGTACCGATGCACGTTTGTGAGGCTCTCCTGGAGAACGCGGAAAATGGCCACTTCGGCGTCAGGGGACAATCTTTGAATCTCGGAAGGAATCTCCGTTTCCATCAGGATGCCCGTTCTGGTCGTGAATCCCGCCAGATACCATTTGACGGCTGAAGAGAGTCCCAATTCGTCCAGCAAGGGCGGGTGCAACAAGTAAGAAAGTGTACGAATTTCGGCAGCGACTTCTTTGCTCCAAGCCAGGGACTCGGTCAGCGCGCGCTGTGAATCCGTGTCCAAATTTGCGTTGGGCCGGTTGAGAACGCCGGATAACGCCATGGATAAGACGGCAAGTTTTTGTCCGGTGACATCGTGCAGATCGCGCGCAATGCGGCGTCGCTCTTCATCTTGAAGTTGCAGCAATCGAGCGGAGAGTTGCCTCAGCGATTCCTCATTCGACTTCAATGCTTCGTTGGCTTCGACGAGCTCAGTCAGCTCGGTGGCAACTACGCCGACTTTATGAATGTCCGAGTCTTTTAGGGGGCGGAGAGTAAATCTGACGAGCTTCGGCCTTCCGGCCGTGGCATCCAAAGTAAGCTCAACCGCCGAGCTTCGGTGAAGCGCCTTGCGAATGAGTTTTTTTAGCTTGTCGCTCTGGCCAGCTGAGAGATTGTTGTGCAGGGAGCTCCCGGTCAGTTTTCCAACAGGAATATTCAGGATTTGAGCGAACCTACTGTTGGCATAGAGCACTCTGCCATCGGCGTCCAGAGTGGCCGCACCATCGTTTATGGACTCGACGAGCACCCGGTAGGGATGTTCCGTGCCTTGTAACGTAACGACTTTTTCACCGTGAGTACCCTCCATTACAAGGGCGTCGACTCCTCCGCGTCGAATGGCAAGCACGATTTCTTCGGCTTCGGCGGTATTCCGCTTATGTCGAGCCACAAGGGGGCGCTTAATCCGGGAGCGCCGGGAGATCTTCTTTTTCCGGATATCCGTTTTATTTTTCAATGTCTTACCTGCACATGTTCCTCTTGTATGGTTACTTTCGACATCGGGGGAATCATGTATAAAGGGAGCTTCTACTTGGCGCCCGACACAGCGCGTGCTTTGGCAGCTGGTTTCTTTCCTTTGGCTTTGCGGATGTCCAGACCTACGACTACGCGCTCTGTATCTGACAAGTCACCTATTATCTTGCAGATGGGGACTGGCA
>Ga0210391_10001146_pt1 | contig 24723 bp, 21 predicted proteins | sample IncBWC12OmetaG_FD_160573 | JGI IMG/M metagenome (GOLD analysis project Ga0210391, IMG submission 160573) | Forest soil microbial communities from Barre Woods Harvard Forest LTER site, Petersham, Massachusetts, United States - Inc-BW-C-12-O ...
CCTGCTCTGCTTCCTCTTTGGCGCGTGCCGCTATTTTATCTTTGAGTAATAGTCCGGCCATGATGATCCCTATTTCGTACAGCAAGTACATCGGCACCGCCATTGCGCTCTGCGACACGGCGTCGGGTGGCGTCACGAAGGCGGCGAAGATGAATATCCCGAGTAACACGAAACCGCGATTCTTCTTGAGGGTCTTTAGTCTTACGAATCCCGTCCACACCAATAATACAGTAGCCACCGGCACTTCGAAGGCCAAACCGAAGGCGAGCAGCAGGATCATCACAAAGTCCAGATAGCTGCTCATGTCGGTCATCATCTGCACGCCGTGCGGCGTGGTGGCGACGAAGAAGCTGAGCATGACGGGGAAGACCACGTAGTAGGCGAAGGCGGCCCCCAGGTAGAACAACAGTACGCTGGATATGAGCAGTGGAACGGCCAGTTTCTTTTCGTGCTTGTACAGCCCGGGCGCCACGAATGCCCAGGCTTGATACAGCACCACGGGCATTGCGATCCCGATGGCCAGCAACAGCGCGAGCTTGAACGGCACCGTGAAGGGCGCCACCACGCTGGTCGCGATGATGGTCGCGCCCGCGGGCAATTTGTGAATTAGAGGCTCCGCGACGAAGGTGAACAGCTGGTTCATGTACGCGGCGCAGGGAATGAAGCATATTCCAACCGCCAACATCGCCTTCAACAGGCGATCGCGCAACTCGAGCAAATGCGAGATCAGAGTACCTTCAGCGAGGTCGTCCGGTTCACCGGGCTCATTCATGGGGCGGTTGAGCAGTCGCGGCGGTGCGTTCGGGTACCTGGGGATCCGAGGCATGCATGGCCGCCGCGGTGGTGGCGGAGGCAGCCAGTCCATAAATCGGTTCGGGCGGGCGCGCCGGCGGCGGTGTTTCGGCGGATGTCGACGATTCAGCGGACGTCGGTGATTCGGCAGGTGGCGGCGATCCGGAAGACGCCGGCGATTCAGCCGGTGGCCACGATTGAACGGGCGGTGGCGCAATGGTCGGGGTGGGCACGGGATCGATGGCGGCGCCGGTCTTTTTCTGCGCCTTCAGCAATTCCTCGGCGTTGACTTCGCGCTCCAATTGTTCGCTCAGTTGGCGCGCCATGACGCGCGCGCGCCCCACCCAGTTGCCGACCTGGCGCGCAACCTTGGGGAGCCGCTCCGGTCCCAGCACGATGAGTGCTATGGCCGAAGTGAGCAGTATCTCCGAGAACCCGACATCAAGCATGCGGCATCAAGCGTTGGATTTCGGGGGCGCCTTGACCTCGGCCTCGCGCGGTGCCGTGCCGGCAGCGAAGTCCGCGTCTTTCTCCTGCTTGAGCTGTTTCACGGATTCTTCCGTTTCACCCTCGTTCACGGCCTGCTTGAAGCCCTTGACCGCCGCGCCCAAGTCCGACCCGATGCTGCGCAAACGCTTGGTGCCGAATACCACCAAGGCGATGACCAATATGACCAGTAGCATTTTTGTATCGAACATGTCGCTTCTCCGAACCGCTAGGTAACCTAGTTAGCCGCTAATAATACGCCATTGAGATTATGACATTGGACATGCGGCATCGATGCGTGTTCGGTCGCATTTGGGATTTGCGCAATCAGCTCTCCAGCCAGAAGGTGACGGGCCCGTCGTTGGTCAGCGACACTCGCATATGGGCGCCGAAAACGCCGGTTTCGACGCGTTCGTGGCGGGCGCGGGCCACTTTGACCAGATACTCGAACAGTTGCCGGCCCTGCCCCGGGGGTGCCGCGGTCGAGAAACCGGGCCGGAGGCCCTTGTGCGTATCCGCGGCCAGGGTGAACTGGGGAACCAACAGCAAATCCCCCCGAACCTGCCCGAGGCTCAGATTCATCTTTCCGGCCTCGTCGGCGAACACACGGTATTGAAGCAGGCGGCCGAGCAACCGCTCTGCGGAGGGTTCGTCATCCTCGGGCCGCACTCCCACCAGCACCAAGAGCCCGGGCCCGATGGCGGCTACCCGCTCATGGTCGATGTCGACCCGGGCCTCCACAACGCGCTGCAACAACCCAATCACGAGTGCCTCCGATCCATTTTTTTGCCGGAAATGGCCTGAAATGTGCCGCCGCCCTCCACTCCGGAACGAGCGCTTACCCCGCCTGGGGGTGCGAGCGGCTCCCGCGTCAGCGCCGCTTGGCCGTGCTCGATCGAGCGCACAGCGCCCGAAAGCCCGCGGCGACGAAGGGTGCCAGCCTTTCATGAACGCTGTCGAGATCCGAGGACTTGCACAGGCCGTCCGATAAGGTGTCGATCCGCCCTGTTTCGGCGAAGGTGAGGGTCAGCGCCCCGGTCAGGAATTGGTAGCCCCAATACACCTCGCGCGCGGAGCAGCCGGGCAGCGCCTCGCGCAACACGGCGATGAACTTCTCAACCAGGGGATCGAAGTACTGGGTCATCAGCACCGGCGCCCATTCGGGAGAATTGTTGACCTGTGCGACCAAGGCAAAGTAGCTCTTCCAACCGGGGCCGCCTCGCGCCGAGCGCTCCAGCAGCGGATAGGTGAAGGCATTGACGATGTCCTCGAGCGTCGGCGCGCCGGGCAGCGCCGCGCGCCGCACTTCCTCCAGCATGGCCAGCCGCTCGGGATTGAGGAGTTGCGCGCGCCGCTGGAACACGGCCGCGAACAGCTCGCGTTTCCCGCCGAAATGGTAGCTGACGAGGGCGACGTCGACTCCCGCCTCTTCGGTGATGTCGCGGACCGAGATTCCGTAAAAGCCGTGGCGCGCGAACAGCCGCTCGGCTGCGTCCAGGATTCGCTCCTTCCCGGGCTTCGTCCCGGTCTTCTTGGCGGGACTTTTGCGGCGCACAACGACCATCGGCCTCATTGTCCCGTGTTGCTTCGCGCACTGCAACGCGCGCCCGACAGCTATTGACTAATCCTCAACGATCGTTGAATACTCACTCAACGACTGTTGAAGAGATTGCGGTGAGCGTCAGCCCGCGAGCCTGCAGCGGCATCGAAGTCAAATACAAGGGCGGCCCAAGGGACCGTCCGATTTTCGGGGAGTGATCATGACCAAGACTATTACGAAGACCCTTTCAGCGGCGTGGACGACTGCAGCCCTCGGCGTATTGTGCCTGCAATCTCCGAGCGCACATGCGCAAACGTCCGTATCCGACGCCGCGGCGCCCGAGGGCCTGACGGAGATCGTCGTCACCGCGCGCCGCCGCGCGGAGAATCTCCAGGACGTGCCGGTAGCGGTGACGGCGATCGGCGCCGCGGCGATTCAAACGCAGGACGTAACGAATCTCGAAGACCTGAACAGCTTCGTGCCGAATTTCAAGATCGCCGCCGACCGCGCCACCAGCAGTACGATCAATGTCTATATCCGCGGCGTGGGCCAAAGCGACCCGCTGTGGGGATTCGACCCGGGCGTCGGTGTCTATATCGACGATGTGTATCTGGCGCGGCCGCAGACGGCGCTGCTCGACGTGATCGACGTGCAGGACATAGAAATCCTGCGCGGCCCCCAGGGGACGCTGTACGGCAAGAACACGATTGCCGGCGCGATCAAGTACGTGACCCGGGATATCGACGGACCCGCGACCCTGACCGCGTCGGTAACGGGCGGCAACTACGGCGCGCACGACGAGAAGCTCAACTTCTCGAGCCCCGTGATCGACGATCACGTCTATTTCGGTCTGGCGCTCGCGGATTTGCAGCACAACGGCTACGGTCATGTGGTCGCCGAGCCGGGCTATCCGGCGAGCCCTTACAACAGCATAGGCCAGGATGTCTCGAACAAGGACGTACTCGCGGGACGTGCCAATCTCACCATCAAGTGGGGCGAGAGCTCGAAGCTGCGGATCATCGCCGACGACACGCTGGATAATTCCAATGCCTCGGGCGGCCAGCGGCTCAGCAACTATCTCGCGCCGCAGCTCAGCGATCCCTTCGATACGCGCACCGACATGCCGGTCGATCGGGACTACTCCCACCGCAGCGGCGCTTCGGCGACCTACACCCAGAGCCTGACCGACCAGCTGGGTTTGAAGGTCGTTGCCGGGTATATTCACGGCAAGAGTCAGCAATTCATCGACTTCGACGAGCTTGATGCGAATCTATTCCAAGTGCCGGGCGCATATCACGATCAACAATCTTCGGGCGAGGCGCAGCTGACCTTCAAGAACGACCTGGTGAACGCGGTGGGTGGTGTGTTCTACATGGACAGCACGGCCTGCGGATCCTACAACGCCTCGATCGGCACTCTCAATTTGCTGGACATTCCGGCCTTCGATCTCTATATCACGGAGCTCGTGAAAGGCTGCGTGCTGACCAAGAGCTCGGCCGCCTACGGCGATACCGCCTGGAAGTTGACCGACCGGCTGAACCTCGACGCCGGCATACGCTGGAACGAAGATCAGAAAACCGCCAATGTCTACCAGGCGGACTATGCGAGCGTGGCGCCCACGCAATTGCTGCCGAACCAACAGTTTTTCAACCCGGGGGCGGTGCCGGCGGGATTCTTCCCCGATCCCGGCGTGGTGACCAACTACACCAACACCCGTGCGTTCGTGAACATCACCCCGCGTCTCGGCCTCGACTACCACTGGACCGACCATGTGATGACCTACGTGTCCTATAGCCGCGGCTTCAAGAGCGGCGGGTTCGACATGCGCGGCAACGCCGCCGTCTACCCGCAGACCGAGAACGGCTACAACTCGGAGACTGCGGATAACTACGAGGCGGGAATCAAGTCGACGCTGTTGAACGACACGCTGCTGCTCAACTTCACCGCGTTCTACGATCCCTACAAGAACGCGCAGATCGGCGTTCAACAGTTCGTCGATTATCTGGGCACGCCGACCAATCTCACCGCGGTGCTCAACGCCGGCAAGCAGATCAATGAAGGGTTGGAGATCGAGTCTGTATGGCGGCCGCTGAAAGCCCTGACTCTCGGACTCAACGTCGGCTATCTGGATTCGTACTACAAGGACTACCTGATTCCCTGCAACGTGTTCACTGCCGCGCCGGGTTGCGGGCCGAGCGTGGCGACGGTCAACGTCGCCGACGACAACCGGCCGCTCAATGCGCCGGCCTGGACGGTATCCGGGAACGCGACCTACACCTGGGACTTGAGCTCGGGACAGGTGCTTGCGCGCGCGGGTTACGATTGGCGCAGTTTCACCAAGGTCGCGAACACCACGCCGAGCGTGACCGATCAGCCGGCCTACGGCCTGCTCAATGCCGGCCTTGCATTCACGACCACGGGCAAGGCTTGGCGCTTCTCGCTGGACGGCAAGAACCTCACCAATCGGTACTACCGGGTCGCCGGCTATGATTTCGGCAACCCGCCCATCGGACCTGCCAATTCCTTCATCGGAGGCGTCAGCCAGATCGGCTTCTATGGACCGCCGCGCACCTATCAAGTGACGGCCCAGTATCACTACTAAGGAGCCGGTTCCGCCTATGACGTGGTTCCAGGCGCCGGCCGTGACGCTGCCCCACCTGGTTGCGCTGCATGGAAAATGGCGGGGCGCGCGTACCGCCCTGGTCGAGGGCGAGCGGCGCCTCAGCTGGCGTGAGTTCGAACAGCAGACGGCGCGCGCCGCCAACGGCCTCAAGGTGTTGGGCCTGAAGTCCGGCGAGCGCGTCGCGGTGCTCATGGACAACAGCTTGGAAATGGTGGTGCTGCTCTTCGGCATTCTGCGCTTCGGAGCCGTGGCAGTGCCGCTGAATGTCTCCATCGCCGACGACGCGGTGGCGCGGATGATCGAGGACGCAGATGCCCGCGCCCTATTCGCGTCCAAGAGCCACTGCCGAAGAATCGATGAGTTGCGCGGACGGAGCGAGGCAGCCGCGCGCGCGGTGCGAGTGGCGTTAGGCCATGCAGGCCCCGGCTGGGTGCAATTCGGCGAATGGCTCGGCGCGCAGTCGCCCGTGTGGCATGGGGTTGTGGCACCGGAGCAGGAGTGCAACATCATTTATAGCTCCGGTACCACCGGATCGCCCAAGGGCATCGTACATTCTCATGGCACGCGCATGCACTGGGCGGCCGACCTGGCGCAGGTGCTCCGCTACCGCGGCGACTGCGTAACTCTGTGCTCCCTGGGATTGTTCTCGAACATCACGTGGGTCGCCATGCTCTGCACCGTGTTGGTCGGCGGAACCCTGGTGGTCATGCCGAGTTTCGACGCTGCGGCGGCGGTGGAGCTCATGGCTCGCGAGCGAGTCTCCCATGGAACCTTTGTTCCGCTGCAACTGCAGAAGCTGCTGGCCGTCCCCGATGTCGAGGGGCACGACCTCTCGAGTCTCGACGCCTTCATGTGCTGCGGCTCGCCGTTGGCCACGGACATCAAGCGCGAGTTTCCGCGGCGATTCCATTGTCATCTCATCGAGCTGTACGGCCTGACCGAAGGGCTGTGCACCGTGCTCGCGCCCGAAGACTTCGAGCACAAATACAAGTCGGTGGGCAAGCCCTTCCTCGGCACCGACCTGCGCATCATCGGCGAGGACGATCAAGAGGTGCTGCAGGGCGAGACCGGAGAGATCGTCGGCTTGAGCCCGCTGCTCATGTCGGGCTATCACGGCAACGATGCCGCCAGCAGCGATGCGACCTGGACCGATTCGCAGCAGAGGCGCTGGCTGCGCACCGGAGATCTGGGGCGTCTCGACGCCGACGGATTTCTGTACATCGTCGATCGCAAGAAGGACATGATTCTGTCAGGTGCGCAAAACATCTATCCCGCAGATATCGAAGAGGTCATGCGCACGCATCCCGATGTCGCCGACGTGGCGGTGGTCGGCGTGCGCAGCCGGCAGTGGGGCGAGACTCCGGTGGCCGTGGTGGTGCCGGCCCCGAACACAGAACCCGACCTCCAAGCGTTGGTAGAATGGACGAACTCGCGAGTGGGCAAACAGCAGCGCATCCGCGCCGTCGTTTGCCGTGCGAGCCTGCCGCGAAATGCCAACGGCAAAGTGCTGAAGCGCGAATTGCGACAGGAGCTGGCCGACCTTGCCTACTGAACCGTATGTCGAAACCCACTGGCAGAGTCATGACGGCCTGCGCCTGTACGCTCGAGTGTACGAGGCCGCGGACAGGGGCGCGCCGACCGTGCTGTGCCTGCACGGATTGACGCGCAACAGCCGCGACTTCGAGGATCTCGCGCCGCACTTGAGTGCGCGCTATCGCGTCATCGCTCCCGACTTGCGCGGCCGCGGCCGCTCCGCGCGCGATCCGCAGATGCAGAATTACCAGCCCGCCATCTACGTGAGGGACATGCTTGCGCTGCTCGACGCCGTGGATGCGCCGCGCGTCGCCATCATCGGCACCTCGCTCGGCGGCATGCTCGCCATGATGCTGGGATACGGTTACGCCGGCCGCGTCGCCGGGATCGTCTTGAACGACGTCGGACCTGAGATTGATCCTGCGGGCATCGAGCGCATCAAACAGTATGCCGGCCGGCTGCCCCCCGCCGGCACCTGGCGCGTCGCGCTGGGCCAGACCGTGGCCGTGTACGGCGAGGCCTGGCCGGGGCTGACGCCGCAGCGCTGGGAGCGAATGGCGCGCCGCGGCTACCGCGAAGACTCATCCGGCGCGGTCGTGGCCGATTCGGATCCAAATATCGGCGAGGCGCTGCGCGCCGCACCCGCGGCGGCGCTCGATCTATGGCCGCTGTGGAGGTCGCTGCGCAACATCCCGATATTAGGTATTCGTGGCGCCCGCTCGGACATCCTGAGCGCGGCCACGTTCGCGCGCATGAAGAGCGAGAATCCCGGACTCGAGCAATTGGAGGTCGCCGACCGGGGCCACGTGCCGCTGCTCGATGAACCCGAGAGCTTGGCCGCGCTGGATAATTTTTTGTCGCGAACTCTATGAACACCACCCGCGCCGGTACGGCGCCCCTCGCCTACCGCTCCTATGTGCTCATAGTTCTGGTGCTGGTCTACACCTTCAACTTCATTGACCGCCAGATCGTCGGCATCCTCGCGGTACCGATCAAGTCCGAACTGCACTTGAGCGATTCGCAGCTTGGGCTGATGGGCGGACTCGCGTTTGCATTGTTCTACACGCTGCTCGGGATACCCATCGCGCGTCTCGCCGACCGAGTCAACCGCACCGGCATCATGACCGCGGCGCTGGCGCTATGGAGTCTCATGACCGCGGTCTGCGGACTGACTCAGAACTTCGCGCAGCTTTTCCTGGCGCGGGTGGGCGTCGGGGTGGGCGAGGCCGGAGGAGTGACTCCCGCCTATTCTCTGATTTGCGATTACTTTCCGCCGAAGGAGCGGGCGCGCGCCTTGAGCGCATACTCCTTCGGCATTCCCATCGGCAGCGCCGTCGGCATCGTTCTCGGCGGTTTCATCACCAGCATCATGAGCTGGCGTGCGGCGTTTTTCATCGTGGGACTCGCGGGTCTTCTCATCACACCGCTGCTGAAATTCACCGTGCGGGAACCGGGGCGCGGGACTTTGGACCCGGTGCGAACCGAGGCCGATCGCGCCGCCGGCGCGCCGTCCCTGCTCGCCATCATCGCCGTGCTGGCGCGCAAGCCCAGCTTCTGGGGTTTGTCGCTGGGCGCATCATGCGCATCCATGATGGGCTACGGCTTGTTCTTCTGGGCACCGTCGTTTCTGGTCCGCAGCTTCCACTTGAGCCTGCTGCACGCGTCCCTGGGCTACGGGGGGCTGGTGCTCGTCGGCGGCCTGCTCGGCATTTGGCTGGGAGGCGTGCTGGCCGATCGCTATGGCGATGAGCGCCGCGGCATGTATGCCTTCATCCCCGCGATTGCCTTCATTGCGACCCTGCCCTTCTATGTCGCCGGCGTGCTGTCGACGACGCTATGGATCAGTTTCGCCGTGCTGCTGGTCCCCACTGCCCTGGGACTCGCCTGGCTGGGCCCGGTGCTGACAGCCGTCCAACACCTGGTCCCCGCCCACATGCGGGCCACCGCCTCCGCGCTGTTCCTATTCATCAACAATCTCATCGGCATTGGCCTTGGGTCTACTCTGATCGGACTGGTATCGGACTCCATGCGGCTGCGCTTCGGGGCGGAGTCGCTGCGCTACGCGATTTTGGGCGGCACGGGGTTCTATCTGATCGCCGCGGCCCTGCTCATCTTCGCCGGGAGGAAATTACCCAGGGATTGGGTGGGTTAGCTCCACATCACGCCGATTATCCCCCTTCCGGCGGCAGGTTTGTTCCACTATTGGACAATTCCTGGGGAATGGGTCGGTAGACCCCCTTTTCAAGTCATTTACGCCACAAAGTGGGGGTAAAGAGCACCAAAATCGTGAAAACCTCCAGCCGCCCGAGCAGCATGGCCGCAGAGCATACCCAGGTCTGGAAGTCGCTCAGCACGCCATAGTTGCCTCCGGGGCTCACCAGTCCCAAACCGGGCCCTGCATTGTTGATGCAGGCGACGATGGACGACAGGGCGGTCATGAAATCCAAGCCGCTCGCGAGCTGCACGAAAATCAGCGTCACCGTGCACATGAAGTAAAGAAACACGAAGGCCAGCACCGCGAACACCACCCGATTGGCGATCACCGTTCCGCCCACCTTCAGCGGGCGCACCATGTTCGGGTGGACGAGCTGATTCAGCTCGCGATGAGCCTGCTTGGCGAGCACCAGGGTGCGGATCATTTTGATGCCGCCGCCGGTCGACCCTGAGCTTGCGACGATGCAGCTCAGGAACATCATCCACATGGGCGCGAATGTCGGCCACTTCGAATAGTCCTGCGTGTGCAAGCCGCTATCCACGGCGATGGACACGAGATTGAAGGTGGTGTGGCGCAGCGAGGTTGGATAGTCCGGGTAGGTGCCCTTGAAGTACAAGAACAGTGAGATGCCGATGCAGCTCGCCGCGAGCACGCCGAGGATGGCCTTGGCCTCGGCGTCCCGAAAATAGGCCATGACACCGCGCTGGCTCCAGGCGAGATAGTGCGTCGCGAAATTCAGCGCCGCCAGGATCTGGAATACGGTGAGCACCATTTCGATGGGCAGAGAGTTGAAGTGCCCGATGCTGGCGTCGTACGTGGAGAAGCCTCCGAGGGCGAGCGCCGAGAATCCATGGCAGACGGCGTCGAACCAATTCATGCCGACCATTCTCAACGACAAGATGCAGGCCAGCGTCAGTCCTGCGTACACGGCCCACAAGAGCTTGGCCGTCTGGCCGATGCGGGGCGTGAGCTTGCTGTCCTTCATCGGGCCGGGCATTTCGGCGCGATAGATCTGCATACCGCCCACGCCCAACATGGGCAGGATGGCGACGGCCAGTACGATGATGCCCATGCCTCCCAGCCAGCTCAGCAAATGGCGCCACAGATTGATGGAGCGGGGCAGGAATTCGAGACCCGACAGCACCGTGCCGCCGGTGGTGGTCAAGCCGGACGCAGCCTCGAAGTACGCCTGGGTGAAATTGATGGGCAAAAAATGCCACAACGGAAAGCCGGCAACCGCCGGGAGCGCCACCCAGGTCAAGGCCACCAGCATCAGGCCGTCGCGAGTTTTTAGTTCGCGCTTGAAGCGGCGGGTGGCGAGCCACAGCACGGCGCCCAGCACGAAGGTCGCGAGCGCGGAAATGACGAAGGACGAGAGCGCCGGGTCGAGAGCCCACACCGCCAGAATCAAGGGCGCGAGCATGGTCGCGGCAAACACCATCATGACGAGGGCGAAGACGTGAGCTACCGGCAGCAGGATGTCTTTCACAAGAAGGAGGCGGAGCCTTGGAACAGCTTTTCGACGGCTTCGATGTGGCGCCGATCCGTCAGGAACAGGATCAAGTGATCGTCGGGCTGCACGGTGGTGTCGTGGTGGGCGATGATGACGTCCTCGCCGCGGACCACGGCTCCCAACGTCGTGCCTTCGGGCAGGGCAATATCTTCGATGCGGCGCCCGATGACCTTCGAGCTGTCGGCGTCGCCATGCACCACCACCTCGAGCGCCTCGGCCGCGCCGCGGCGCAGCGAGTGCACGCGCACCACGTCGCCGCGCCGCACATGCGCCAGCAGCGAGCCGATGGTGACGGTCTGCGGCGAGATGGCGACGTCGATGGAGCCGCTTTCGATCAACTCCGCGTATGAGGGCTTGTTGATCAAAGCCATGACCTTGTGAGCGCCCAGGCGTTTGGCGAGCATGGCCGAGAGAATGTTCGCCTCCTCGGAGTTGGTCAGTGCGGCGAAGACATCCGCACTGTCGATGTTCTCCTCGAGAAGCAATTCCTCGTCCGCTGCGTCGCCGTGCAGCACGGTGGTGCTCTTCAATTGTTCGGAGACCTTTCTCGCCCGCTTGTGGTCGCGCTCGATGAGCTTGACCTGGTTTTTGTCTTCCAATACCCCGGCGAGGCGGACGCCGATATTGCCGCCGCCCGCAATGACCACCCGGCGCGCGGGGGCCTCTTCGCGGCGCATCTCTTTCATGACCACGCGGATGTCCTTGCGTGCCGCCAGAAAGAACACCTCATCGCCGTCCGCGATGACGGTGTCGCCCTCGGGTTTGATGCTCTTGCCGGCCCGGTAGATGGCCGCGACCCGGGCGTCGGCGCTGGGAATGTGCTCGCGCAGGGCGCGCAGCTCCTGACCGACCAGGGGGCCGCCCTGCAGCGCACGGATGCCCACCAGGCGCACCCGCCCGTCGGCAAAATCCAGCACCTGCAGCGCGCCGGGATAGCGAATCAAGCGTGCGACGTATTCGGTGACCAGCTGCTCGGGGCTGATCCACACATCCACCGCCACGGCATTCTCGCCGAACAGCCTGTCCCGCTCGGTGAAATCGGCGGAGCGCACGCGCGCGATCTTCTTGGGCGTGCGGTACAGCGTCCAGGCAATCTGGCAGGCCAGCATGTTGACCTCGTCGCTGTTGGTCAGCGCGACGAGAATATCCGTGGAGGCGATACCCGCCGCCTCGAGAATACGCGGGCTTGCCGCATTGCCGTTCACCGTGCGTATGTCGAGACGATCTTGCAGATCCCGCAGGATGTCCTCGTTGATGTCGATGACGGTCACATCATTCGCCTCCTCGCGGGAGAGGTGATATGCCGCCGTCCGGCCGACTTGGCCTGCGCCCAATATGATGATTTTCACGGCCTAAGATTACTCTACACGAACGAGATTGGCGTAAGACAGCATCAGCCACTTGGTGCCCTGTCGCTCGAAATTGACCTGGATCCGGGCGTGCGGCCCGTTGCCCTCGAAATTGAGCACCACCCCGTCGCCGAACTTGGAATGCCGGACCCGGCTACCCATGCGCATGTTCGGGGCCGGCGATTCTTCCAAGGTGGCGCTGCGCTTGACGAACACCGGCCGGGACACCTTAAGGCGCGGCCGGATCTCCTCGACCAGTTCGGCAGGCAATTCGCTGATGAAGCGCGAGGGCTGGCCGTAGGTATCCACCCCATACAGCCGCCGCTGTTCGGCGTAGGTGATGTAAAGCTGGCGCATGGCCCGCGTCATGCCGACATAAGCCAGGCGGCGCTCCTCCTCGAGACTCGCCAAATCGGCCACCGAGCGCTGATGCGGAAACAGTCCGTCCTCCATCCCGGCCAGAAACACCACGGGGAATTCCAGGCCCTTGGCCGAGTGCAGAGTCATCATCTGCACGCAATCATCGTAGGGGTCCGCCTGGCCTTCGCCGGATTCCAGAACCGCATGCGCGAGAAAGGACTCGAGCGGCGACAGTTCGTTCTCGGCGTCCGTTTCCGGCGAGAAACCCCGCGCCGCGCTGACCAGCTCCAGCAGGTTCTCGACCCGCCCCTCGCCCCGCTCGCCCTTCTCCTTCTTGAAATGTTCGATGAGCCCGCTCATCTGAATGACATGATCGACCTGTTCGTGCAGCTCCAGTCCCTCCACTTCCCGCGCCAGCTTGTCGATCAGGGCCATGAAGGCCTGCAGCGCCAGGGCTGCCCGCTGCGGGAGAGCGTGCTGCACACAGTGGAGCGCACCATTCCACAGCGAGGTCGCATGGCTGCGTGCATGGTCGCGCACGGTGTCCATGGTTTTCGCGCCGATGCCGCGTACCGGCATGTTCACCACCCGCTCGAAGGAAGTGTCGTCCGCTCTGCTGGCGATGAGTCTCAGGTAGGCGAGCGTATCCTTGATTTCCGCGCGCTCGAAGAAGCGCAACCCTCCGTACACGCGATACGGCATGCGCGCATTCAGAAAGGCCTCTTCGAAAACACGGGACTGGGCATTGGAGCGGTACAGCACCGCGACTTCGCGGCGGGCTCCGCCGTTAGCCACCCATTCGCGAATCCGATTCACCACGAAGTCGGCCTCGTCGCGCTCGTTGAACGCCGCATACAGCTTGACGCGCTCGCCGTCCGCGCCGCTGGTCCACAGGGTCTTGCCCAGCCGGCCCGCATTGTTCGCGATCAGCGCGTTCGCCGCCTTCAAAATCGTACCGGTGGAGCGATAGTTTTGTTCCAGCTTGTACAGCACCGCCTGCGGAAAATCGCGCCGAAACTGCTGCAGATTCTCGACCCGCGCGCCGCGCCAGCGATATATGGACTGATCGTCGTCGCCCACCACGAAGGGCATGCCGCCGCCGGCCGTCAGCAGCATCAGCCACTTGTACTGAATCGCATTGGTGTCCTGGAACTCATCCACCAGCACATGCCGGAAGCGCGCGCGATAGTGCTCGAGCAGCGGCGCATTGTCGCGCCACAATTCATAGGCGCGCAGCAGAAGTTCGGCGAAGTCCACGACGCCGGCGCGCTGGCACGCCTCCTCGTAGGCCTGGTAGATCTTGATCAATTGGCGGCGCGTCGGATCGCCGTCATCCTTGATGTGCTTGGAGCGGTGACCCTCGTCCTTCTGCGCATTGATGAACCAAAGGATCTCGCGTGGGATCCAGCGGGTCTCATCCAGCTCGAGCGCCTTCAAGACCTTGCGCAGCACCCGGGCCTGATCCTCGGAATCCAGAATCTGAAAGCTCTGCGGCAGGCCTGCTTCGCGCCAATGGATTCGCAGCAGCCGATGGGCCAATCCATGGAAGGTCCCCAGCCACATGGCCCCGCTCGGCAATCCCAACAGCGTCTCGATGCGGCTGCGCATCTCCGCGGCGGCCTTGTTGGTGAAGGTGACGGCGAGGATGCTGTTGGGGGACGCACCCTCGACCTGGATCAACCACGCGACCCGATGCACGAGAACCCGCGTCTTGCCGCTGCCGGCGCCGGCCAACACCAGGGCCGCGCCCAAGGGCGAGGCTACGGCCTGCCGTTGATCGTCGTTGAGCCCGTCGAGAAGGTGAGAAACGTCCATAAGGGCGCGGATTGTACTTCAGCGGGCATGTGCGTAGCGGACTGAAAATTCGTGCGTTGAGGGCTCAATTCCCTTCCTGGCCACCAAAAAACTTATTTTTCTTATAGTTAGTTGTGAGTCATGCGCTCGTGGTCGTCCCGCCGACACTCTCACAGGTAGAAGATGTGCTTGCCGATCGTCGCGACGGCTTTTCGGGTCTTCGACCATGCCGGGTGGACGCTGGTCGCGTGATAGAACAAGGCACCCGGAACCAGCAGCTCGTGCTGGTCATCGTAGGCCGCGCTCGCCACAGCCATCGCCTGTTTCCAGTCGGCTCCGCCCTGCGGAGACAATGCGCCCAGCTCCGTCCATGAGAAGTCGGCGACGAAACGCCCGCGACTTGGATCCCACCGAGTCTCGTGGACCACCCCGCACACCGTGTGCGGAAAGTGGTCGGCCCGGGTCCGGTTCAAGGTGACTTCGGCAACGGCGTACTGCCCATCCAGCGGTTCGCCGCGAGCCTCGAAATATATGTTTTCGGCAAGGCACTCAAGATCAGTCGCCCGCCGCAGCGCGAGCGCCGCTTCGCGCTGCTCGGCATGTATCCGGGCAGGCTCGATGAGCGTTCTGTCCACATAGGCAAAGCGGACGACGCCGATCACGCAAAGGATCAGCATCCCGAACATCGAGAAGAACTTCAAATTGTCCGTGTCGACGACCAGCCGGTAGTAGGCGAATCGGCGTCGCCAAATTACCGGCCAGAAACGCGCCTCGACGAGCAGCGATCTGAACATGATGATCCAGCTGCGACCGCAGCGCGAAACCCGCTACAAGAGACCGTCCAGCCGATCGAGGTCGTTGATAACGCGCCAATGGCCGCCGCCCTTCTCCACCCTCATGCGCCACTCCTCCAGCCGAGCGAGGTATTGGCGGGGATCGAAGTTGTCTGAGCGAAGCTTCGTCACGTTGAGCGCGACTACGTCGAACCCCTTGAAATCGAGCGGGATGTCGCGGACATAGCCTTTGGCGAGATCCTCCTTCATGTCGGAGAAGATTAGAATCTCCTTGCGTGCTGTCCGCTTCTCGTTCAGGAACTCGATCGCCTGCAGCAATCCCCCAGAGATGTCGGTATAGGGCGCGGGAGTTGCCTGGTCGACGAACGCCTCCACGCGACTTGCAAAGGCACGTTTTTGCTGGTTCGTGGTGCTCGGACGATCGTCGAACGTTGCTTTGGCGATGATGTTCTTCTCTGTGAAGCTCGCCGTATCGATCCTCGCGACTGCAATGGAGTCCGACGACTGCAGCCGCGACAGCGCGTAGAGGGTGATCTGTTCTGCCTTGCTCATCTGCCTGTTGTACGAGCCGGACGTATCGACCAACAGATAGACTCCGGTATTGCGAGGACCGGGCGGCATGCAGGCGCCCGTAGCAAGAGTTGCCGCCAGCAGGAAGACCCAGCGCTTCATGACCGCGCCTCCTGCCAGGATCCGGCCTCCCTGGAGCCAGGGGCATTCGCTGCCAAGCGGGTCGCCGTCCTGACTTCGACCCACAGCGGCAGGAATAACGGCAGGTCGTAGAGGCGCTGGGCGAGTACCCCGACGTGGCGAGCACCGTTGCCGAGCACCCGCAGAATCAACGCAAGCGCTCGCAGAATCGCGATGCCTGTCAGGCCGACGACCGTTCGTAATGAGTGCACGAAGGTCTCCAGAGGAATAGCGACGAACACCAGCGCAAAAGGCAAGATGAACCCCATACCCATCTGGGCCGCCGTCGTGATCCAGAGGTGCTGGTTCACCATCGATCCAGTGCTGTCGCTGCGCAGCAGCGCGTTGGTGGCCAGCTCATCCTGCAGCAATACTTCACGCATGTATGCCAGTCCTGCCTCGACACTCGCCATCATGAGCAAGATCGCGAACGTGATGACAATCATCCGCAGGCGCATCTTGTCCGTCAGCGCGCCGATCACCGGAAACAAGCGGGTAATGCGCAGAGACTCCATGAGAAAGAGGCCCATGGAGACCTCGACCATGATGATGACCAGCGCCGCAATGTCGGCCGTGCGGAACGCGCCGATGAAGTTGGTTCCACCGACCATCTCGGCCATGGGTCGCGCAATCAACGTAAAATTGATCGCGGCCCCGGCTGTCGCCACCGCCAGCACCAGGGCCGAGATGAAGAAATATACAATCGACGACGACGACAATACCGACTCGGCACGATTCTCGCCGCGAACGATCGTCTCGTACTCCTCCATGTGGCGGTCGATGGCGAGCGAACGTTCGATGACGCTCTCGACGGTCTTGTTCACGTGCCCGAGCGTCTGCTGGATCAAGCGGCAGTCAGGCATCATTTGCCGCAGCAACGCGTGTCGCTCGCCGCTCGCCTTTCGATAGTCACGCATCGCCTCCGTGTGCGCCTTGACCAGCGATTTATGAATATCGGCGAGGATCTCAGCCCCCGCGTTGCGCGCGTCGAGCTTGGCCACGACTCCGACCGCTTGGGCCCAGCCGGGCGCTTCGGGTGGGACGTCCACCGCCTTCTCCTGGTCCTCCTCCATCCGCAGGATCGCCCCGCTCAATCTTCGGTGCATCTCGGGATAGCCCGCCAAGTCCTTGCGTACGGTGTCGCCTACGCGCGCGAACTCGCGTTCGACGATGCGTTCCTTGGCCTCACGGCCCGCCGCGAGCAGAACCGCCCGATTTCGCGCCACAAGACCCTGCTCTGCCTGAGTGACGGAACGCGAAGCCAGCCGCAGCCCTCGCGCCAGGGCTGCGCAAGCTGCATGGATCGCTTGATGGGCTGTAGTCCTCGCGAAGTAGAGCGCGGCCACGAGGAGAACCAGCAGGACCACCGCGGACAGCGCGGGCCAAGGCGTGAATGTCAACAGGTTTGTCATGGACATGTCGGTACTCACTTGGTGTGTTGCGGAGGCGGGGGAGGTGGATCTGCGCCTAGGTCAGTGGGCGCTTGAATCGTGCGCGGTCTGTGAAGCCGCACCATCGCCGTGAAATGTTCCATTCCGGTAACCCCGCTGTCATAGGAGACCCCTTAGACCGGTGGCTTTGCGACCCCTTCTTTCGAAAGGTGTGCCTTTGTCAAATGCGCGATCAGGGTAGGGTAAGGTGGGGTCGTGCTGTGTGACCTAGGTCACGTTCCCGGCACACGGGGGTCTTCGGGTTTGGCTTGGGCACCTGGCTGCTCCACCGAGCCCCGTTACCACGGTCAAGGGATCAGCTTACGCAGTGACTGCGTCGAGAGATCGTCAATGTGCCGGAATGCCGGTGCGATCCTCTCGATCTGATGGGACGGTACTTGGTACTCTTCGAAGTACACCTTCCATTCGCGCAGGATCTTCCAAATCTTGGCGATGCTCTCGGCGGCGGCCTCCGCGGACAAGGTGAACATCTCACGCCCGTCAAAAGCGTTGTCGAGGGTAGCGACCCGTCCCAGCGGCCCGACGCCCAGGTGCAAGCGCCGCTCGGACGCCAAACTCGCTCGCGGCATGACATCGTACAGGGGGCTCAAGCGCCATCCGAGAAGGCGCGGGTCCCAGACAAAGCCGTGGTTGCGCAGATGATCATCGTCGTTGTTGACGAAGATGTTGAAGATGAGGCGCTCAAACAGCTCGCGATTGTTTTCGCGTATCACGTCCGGGTGGCAGTAGCGTCGAACTGCCTGTGCCAGATCTGCATAGGACTTAGTCAGAGATTCCATCTCGTCACACGCCAGAAGTGTAAGGCCGCTGACGAACCCCAAGCGCTTCTCTGCCGATCCGTACGCCGGCACGGTGCTGAAAAGATCTTCCGGCAGCGGGACATCCTGACCTGCCTTGGCCCAATATCGGTCGAAGCGGCGGATGAGCATTACGCTGCGGGAACCAAAATGAACCAGCTTCACCTGCGGAACGGTGAGACCCGAGGCGGCCGCCAGCCGCAGCGTCGCCGTCTCAAGAACGGGAACCAGCAGCGCATCTTTGCGGCTCGGAAATTTAGCGAGCCACAACACCCGTTCCTCATCACGAACCGTCGCCTTCGGCCTCGCGCCGCCGAGTGCGCTGCCTTCCGCGAAGATTTCCTCGAGCTGGGCAGGAACCGGTAGGCCCTCGTCGATGCGTTGGGCAGCGTCCATCAGGTACTCAAGATTGTCCCAAGATCCAAAGCCCGGCGTGGCGGCCGAATCTCGGGAAGCCCGAATATCGATCGCTCCCACACGCTGGCTGCCCGCATGCAGCAGATAACTCGACTCCGGCAGGCTGTTGGCGGGTACTTTCAGCCGGGACTCGATGACCCGTCGGCCCCAGGCGTCGGGCGCCGCATCGCGAATTCCGCCGAACAGGGGGAGATTGTTCGGCGGGAACAGAGCCGTACCGCGTACCGATCCTAAGTCCCGCAGACTCAAGGCTACGGGATCCACCTCGAGAGCGCCGGGACGCTGCAGATAACGCAGCCCGTAGGCGAACGTCGAGGCCGACAGCCTCGCTCCGTCTTCGGACATAGTGAGCTGGCCGCAAGGCACCCACTCCGTATCGAGATAGGTGAAGACAAACAGCTTCTGTTCCGTTGCGGCCATGATTCAGAAGTCGATCTCTTCGAGTTCGCTCTTCGATAGATCTCGGGCCCGGCGCCGCTGTTCTTTTGCACTGAGAGCGGCCAAAGCAGGGTCCGACTCAGACAAGAGTTCCAATAGGGTTTTGCCCGGCACAATGGCTTCCAGATAGCGCAGGACTTGACCCATCGCGATTCCGGGATCGCCCTTCTCCAGCCGGTACGCGGTGTTTCGGGACACGCCAGCCCGGAGGGCCGCTTGCTCCTGTTTCATGCCGCGTGCGATCCGTAAGCGCGCGAGGGTCGCCCCCAGCTTTTTCGCCTCAGCAGCCTGGGCAGAGTTCAGGAGTGCCGATTGGGTCACTTTCATACTCGTTTAACCATGCGTTGATCGCCTAACACTCGATTAATCGAGCACATCATAAGGCTAGCGGCGATCAAGAGCAAGCAGAGCCAGGCCTCTAAAATCGATCCTTAAGACAATAATGATCGATTAATCGACTAATACGACTGCGTGCCGAACAGTGGCGTGGGCAGCCTCTGCATCAGCCGTGAGCGTCGCGGGGCGTCAAGCGGTCTGAGGGCGGGTTTCCTCGGCAAACTCGATCAGGCCAAGCACCAGGGAGAGCACCACCGGGCCCGCAATGACGCCGATCGCGCCGAACGCCGGAATCCCGCCGAGCACGCCGATGAACACGGCCAGCGCCGAAATCCTCGCTCGACCGGAAATCAGCATGGGGCGCAACACATTGTCCAGGCCGCCCAGCAGCAATCCCCAGGCCACCATGAAAATGCCGAAGCCCCAGCGGCCGTCGACGAACAGCCAGATCGCGGCCGGTCCCCACACGAACGCCGATCCGCCCACCGGAAGCATGGAGAGCAGGGCCGCCAGCACCCCGAACACCACCGGCGAGGGCAGACCGGCGATCTTGAATCCGATGCCGATCAATATTCCCTGCAGCAGCGCTGTGAGGCTGGTTCCGACGACGATGGCACGCGTCACGCCGCTCAATTGCCGAAAAAGCCGCTCCTTGCGCACTTCATCGAGGGGAATCAAGCGGCGCGCGCGCAGCATCATCGAGTCCCCGTCGCGCAGGAAAAAAAACAGCAGAAACAGCATGATCGCAAACGCGAACAGCGAACCCAAGGCACCCAGAAAGAAGCCGCCGCTCATGCTGGCCGCTGTTCTCAGCACCTCGCGCGTAGCCGAGACCAGCCACGACTGAACTTGCTCGGCGGAAATCCCCGCGTGCCCCTCCAGCCAAACGTTGATCCGGGCGATCCATGGAAATTGCTGCAGATCCGACAGAGTTTTGATATCGAGTTCGGCAGCGGACTTCTGCAGCTTCTGCATTAGGGCGGAAATCTGCGCCACGAACTCGATGGACAGGGCGCTCAACGGCAACAAGATGACGATGGGCGCAAGCAGCGTCAGCGCGCCGGCCGGCAGCCCCCGGCCCGAGAATCGGCGCCGCAAGCGCAGGTTCAGCGGATACAACAGGAACGCCAGAAAGCCCGCCCACACCATGGGCCTTATGAACGGTACGAAAATCAGCGTCAGTGCGTATCCCAATACTGCCGCGACGACGAGCGCGAAGATACGCGGATAGAAGCTCGAGGTCGGCATGCACACATCCTAGCAACCCACGCCCCGGGTCGTCTCCTAAAAAATCCGGGATACGCGTACCATGGAGTGCGGGGGAGAAGGGCAGTGGGAGCGCAATGACGACGATAACTGTCAATAATCGAATGGTAGATGTCGATGCCGAGCCGGATACCCCCTTACTGTGGGTGCTGCGCGATCACCTGGGGATGACGGGCACTAAATTCGGCTGCGGTATGGCGCTGTGCGGCGCATGCACGGTGCACATCGACGGGGCTGCGACGCGCTCCTGCGTGCTCCCCTTAAGTGCTGTGGCGGGCAAGTCCATCACCACCATCGAGGGGCTTTCCGTCGACAGCAGCCACGCCGTGCAAAAGGCCTGGCTCGAAATCGACGTGCCCCAGTGCGGTTATTGCCAATCAGGTCAGATCATGTCCGCCGCCGCCTTGCTCAAAACAAATCCAAAGCCCAACGACGCCGATATCGATGCGGCGATGTCCGGCAATATATGCCGCTGCGGCACCTATCCCCGAATCCGCAAGGCCATACACCGGGCCGCAGAATTGCTGCAACCGAGCACGGCGAAGTGAAGCCGGCTGGGGCCTTAAGCCGCCGCGATTTCTTGAACGCGACGGCCAGAGTCGGCAGCGGCTTGGTCATCGCGCTGACGCTTCCCGGGCGCGCCGCCAAATCGAACTCGGCAGCGGCAGCGCGGACCTCGCTCGATGCGGTACCGGGCGCCGTGGCAGGCGCCGCGCGGCCGGGCAGCCAATTGAACGCCTGGCTCAAAATAGCCCGCGACAATTCCATCACCATCATCGTCGATCGTTCGGAAATGGGCCAAGGGGTCTATACGGCGCTGCCGATGCTGCTGGCCGAGGAACTGAATATCGCTTTCGACGCGATTCACATCGTGGCCGCGCCGGTGGGCGACGCCTACATCAGTCCCGGAAACGGTGGACAGATCACCGGGACCAGCAACAGCGTCCAGGAATCCTGGGAGAAGCTGCGCATGGCGGGCGCGACCGCGCGCACCATGCTTATTGCGGCTGCCGCGAAAGCGTGGCACGTCGATCCGGCAGAGTGTCACGCCAACAACGGCACGGTCGTCAACCAAGGCCGAGTGCTGACCTACGGCCAGCTCGCCGACGCGGCGGCGAAGCTGCCCGTTCCAAAAGACGTCAAGCTAAAACCCAGGAGCGATTTTCAGACCATCGGCAAGCCGCGGTCGCGCATCGACACGCCGGGCAAAGTCAACGGCAGCGCCGAGTTCGGCCTCGACGTGAAGCTGCCCGGAATGCTGTATGCCGCGCTCGCTCAGAGTCCGGTGCTGGGCGGCAAGGTGGTCGCGCTCGATTCCGCAACCGCCGAGAAAATGCCCGGCGTGCGCAAGGTGATGATCACCTCGAGTGGAGTAGTGGTCGTCGCCGACCATTTCTGGCAGGCCCTGAAAGCCCGCAATGCCGTGAGGGTCACCTGGGATTCCGGCCCCAACGACAAGCTCGACAATGCCGCCATTCGCGCGCTGCTGAAGAAAACCGCCGCGGCCGGCGCCGGTCTGTCGGCACGCGCCGATGGCAACGCCGCGAGCGCGCTCAAATCGGCGAAACAGCAGCTGAGCGCCGCCTATTATTTGCCGCTGCTGGCGCACGCCACCATGGAGCCCATGAATTGCACCGCGGACGTCAAACCCGGCGGCTGCGATCTCTACGTGGGCACGCAAGTCCAGCAGGTCTCGCAGACCACGGCGGCCACGGCGGCCGGACTGAAACCGGAGCAGGTGCGGGTGTACACCACCTTGATCGGCGGGGGATTCGGCCGGCGGCTGGATATCGACTTCATTCCCGCGGCGGTGGAAGCATCGAAGGCTGTGGCCGCACCGGTCAAATTGATCTGGACGCGCGAAGACGACATGACCCACGACACCTACCGCCCGCCCGCCTACGAAGAAGTCAGCGGCGGGCTCGATGAGGCCGGAAAACTCGTCGCCTGGAAGCTGCACATCACCAGCCCTTCGATTACCGCGCGCATGTTTCCGCCCGTCAAAGGCGTGGACGATTCGGTGATCGAGGCTGCGGTGAACAATCTTTACGACGTGCCGAACCTCGCGGTGAGTTACTCGCGCCAGGAGATCGGTATCGACGTGGGCTACATGCGCTCCGTAAGCCATTCGCCCAATTGTTTCGTCATCGAAAGCTTCATGGACGAACTCGCGGCGACCGCGGGCAAGGACCCCTTCGATTTTCGCATGCAGCATCTCGGCAAGAAACCGCGTCAACGCCGCGTGCTGCAGATGGCCGCCGAGCGCGCCGGATGGGGCAGGCCTCCGCCGGGGCGCCACTTAGGAATGGCGCTGATGGAGGGCTACACGACTCACCTGGCGCAAGTCGCTGAGATTTCCATCGTCGGCGGCGAGCTCAAGGTGCACAAAATCGTCTGCGTCGTCGACTGCGGGCAGATGGTCAATCCGCGCATCGTCGAATCGCAGATTGAAAGCGGCATCATCTTCGGTCTCACCGCCGCCCTGTGGGGCGACGTCACTCTCGTCGGCGGCCGGGTGCAGCAAACCAACTTCAACAACTACCGGATACTGCGCAACAACGAAGTACCCGAGCTCGACGTGCACCTCGTCGACAGCGACGAGACGCCCGGCGGCATCGGCGAAGCGGCCGTACCCTTGGTTGCGCCCGCAGTCTGCAATGCCATTTACGCCGCAACGGGTAGGCGTCTGCGGGAGCTGCCGATAGGTTTGCAGAAGCTGGTCAAGGTTTAACGGCGCGGCGGGTGTCGCGAAACAGGATCGCCCCATGCATATCGCTGCCCTTGATTGACCGACATCTAACAATCGGAGGTGCACGATGCCGAAGGAGATTATCCACACGAATGAAGCCCCGCGTTCGCTTGCGAGCTACAGTCAAGCCGTACGCGCTGCGGGCCTTGTCTTCGTCTCGGGTCAGGGTCCGTTTGATGCAAAGACCGGGGAAGTAGTGGGAGCGACAATCCAAGAACAGACCGCGCAGTGCCTTCGCAATATAGAGGCAATCTTGCGGGAGGCGGGCAGCTCTCTCGAGCAGGCTGTGAGCGCGACGTTTATCCTTGGTGAGGAAGCCGACTTCCCGGGCATGAATGAAGAGTGGGCAAAGTGGTTCCCGAAGAACCCACCTGCCCGGCAAGGCGCCAAACTGCCGATTCGGCCGAAGGGAATGCGAATCTCTGTTGCACTGGTCGCGGTCGCTTGACAGGACCGCGAGTCGACGCCGCCTAGAAATCGCACATGAACACGAAATCTGCCGGCTATTCCGGCACCCCGCTGGTCAAGAAGCTCGGCATTGGAGCAAACGCTTGTGTTTGCGCAAAATACGCGCCTGACACATACATTAAGTTGCTCGAGCCGCTTCCATCCGGAGTTTCCTTCCACGTAAAACCATCGGAATCAACGGATGTGGTTCATGTCTTCGTGGATCGCAAGCGCACGCTATTGAAGGAACTCAGTGCACTGAGGAAGACACTTCGAAGCAGCGCCATTGTATGGGTTTCGTGGCCCAAGAAATCTTCGAAGGTACCAACTGACATCACGGAAGACACAATACGAGAAACTGCATTGCCGCTGGGTTTCGTCGACATAAAGGTCTGCGCAGTCACCGAAGTATGGTCGGGATTGAAATTGGTGGTGCGCAAGGAACTCCGTTGAGAGCGTAGACGATCAATGAATATCAGCCTCTCGCGCGCCTTGTCTCTTCTTGTTGTGGCAGCGGCGTGCGTACGTGCGTGGTGGATCCCCTCCGGGATTTTGATAGTAACGCTCGTTTCCGTCCCAATACTCGCTTTGATTTGGTTCCCCGAGGAGATCGATGACCTTACGTTCGGAGCTTGGTACCAGGGAGCCCAGGTGGACCGCCACACGCCTGGTATCGCCGTCGCGGCGCTAGGGTGGCTTTTCCTGCTTCTATTTGTTTTGTTTCTGTTCCTGGCTCGTTTTCCTAGCAAGTGAGCAAACTATGGATGGTAGGTTGGAAGTCCGGCTCGTCCATTAGAGCGCAGATCTTGTGGCCGCTATGTGCCAAACCATGAGATTCTTTACGTGCCTCCGCCAGCCGAGGACATTGCCAACCGCATAATCGAGCTATGCGACTTTGCGAACGGTTCAAACGAGAATCCTTTCATACATCCCATGATTAAGGCCATAGCGATCCATTTCATGGTGGGGTGGATACATCCGTTCGTGGATGGAAATGGGCGCACCGCGCGAGCGCTCTTCTACTGGTCAATGGCAAAAAGTAATTATTCGCTGATTGAATTCACGTCCATCTCTCGCGTAATAAAAAGGGCTCGGGCCCAGTACGCCAGAGCCTACATGTATACCGAAACGGA
>Ga0210391_10001147_pt1 | contig 24723 bp, 23 predicted proteins | sample IncBWC12OmetaG_FD_160573 | JGI IMG/M metagenome (GOLD analysis project Ga0210391, IMG submission 160573) | Forest soil microbial communities from Barre Woods Harvard Forest LTER site, Petersham, Massachusetts, United States - Inc-BW-C-12-O ...
AACGGAAGGTGCGCTGTTCCCGTTCTGGTCGCCGGATGGACGAGCGATTGGCTTCTTTGCCGGCGAAAAGCTTAGGACCGTGTCGCTCGTGGATGGCACGGTGCAGACAGTGTGTGACGCTCCCAATGGCCGGGGTGGAAGTTGGAACGCCGATGGCCAGATCGTCTTTACACCCAATATCGGCGACCCGCTCTACGTGGTGTCCGACTCGGGAGGATCCCCGCGAGCGGTAACGCCGCCCACGCAGGGAGCGCGCAGTGACCGTATGCCATTTTTTCTCCCCGACCAGAAACACTTTTTGTTCGTCGAGCAAGTTATCAGCAACGGCACTGCGCTGCACGCCAGCTTTGACGTACTCGTGGGATCGGTGGACGGCGCCGCGCCTCGAAACGTAATGCGCGGCGAGTTTGACAGTCCACAGTTCGCGGATGGGAAGCTGCTGTACGTCAGGTCGCATAGCCTTTATTCGCAGGATTTCAGCCTGACTTCTTTTCAGGTTTCTGGGAAGCCGATCAAGATCGCTGACGACGTCAACACTTACCATAACCGCGCTTCGGCGAGCTTCAGCGTGTCGAACTCCGGCTTGCTGGCTTATCTCACTTCTCCGGTTCGATTCACTGAACTCGTATGGTTGGATCGGTCCGGCCGAGTCGAGGTTACTTTTCCCGCGACCGAGAAGGGATGGGGTGGAACCTTTGACGTTGCTCGAGATTCGAGCAAAGCCATGTTTTGCGAATCCGACCAGTCGGCGGTCGATACCTGCTCGACTTGGTTGCTGGATTTCGGCTCGAAGGCGTTCTCCAAGCTTCCTTTGGAGTTGTTGAATACGGAGGCGGTGTTTACGCCTCGACTGGACGCAGTTGTTTACGTCAACAACCCTAATCATTTGAAGAGGTACACATTCCGGAGCGGAGCTATCGAAGATTTTGGCTCTGTGAAAACTGAGTACGCTTGGGCCGTGGATGTAACGCCGCAGGGCGAGGTAGTCCTCGTGGCACAGAGGCCGCAGACAGGTAACGATGTAACGTGGATAACACTGGGCCCCTCATCGGAGATGCACGATGTAGTTGCCTCGCCGCGCGACGAGTCTGGCGGCAAGCTCTCTCCCAATGGAAAATGGCTACCCTACTGCTTCGATGAGAACGGCGTCACCAACCTGTCGGTCGCTGCCTTCCCCGCAGGTCATCCGCAGTGGCAACTGACCACCACAGGCGGCTGCCAGCCAAGTTGGAGCGCCGATGGACATGAGCTTTTCTTTGTCAGCGGCAATAAGGTGTATGTCATCCCCATCAAGGATCCCAACGACTTCAAGCCCGTCCCGCCGCAAGAACTCTTTGAAATTCCCGCCAACATTACTGGTGGCGCAATGATGCCCGACGGAAAACACTTCCTTGGATTTCATGCCACGGGCGCAACTCGTGGCGGCGAAATCAACGTGATCGTCAACTGGCGGGATCCGCAACCCCGCTGAGTGAGCTGGGACGCAATTCGGTGACCGACGCCGGAGTATCGCGCAGAATTGCCGAGACCAGTTCGGCCGAAGAATTCCCCCGAAAGGGCGCCGTGGCCGACCTCTATGACAAGATCAGAGAGGACGTTCCGTTCCGCAAAATGTGGGCGGAAAAGAGCGGTCTCGGCTTTGAACTGCCCTCAGTTGTACCGAATGTACCGAGAATCGTCGAAAAAACTGAAGCCGCAAAAGCCGCCTAATATGCTGAGACTGCGAGAGAAGGCAGCCTAGATCGTGGCGGTTGCATGCAAAAAGCAAAGATGGGCCAGCCCCCCGAAGACCGTTGAGAACTACCTTCAAGTTCCTAAGATGGTCGTCGCATCAGTTGTAGATGACGATGGCAATCAGGTCTATCCACGCGAGTGGAACCATGAGTTCATGGACGTGCCGCTGGTCGAGAAGTCGAAGCAGAACACTCCGAGCTTCTCTTCGGAAGTGATGACTGGGTTGGCGAAATGGAAGAATCCGAAGATGGGCATGCTGTTTATCGTCTCCGGTGCCGCTGGCATCAGAATCAGCGAGGCACTTGGGATTGAAATCGGCAAGCACCTTTCGCCGGACCTCAGAACCATCAGCGTCAGGCAGCAAGCCCGTCACTGCAAAGTGAAGCCTCGTCTGAAGACGCCGAGTGCCATGCGCGAGGTGGACATCCATCCAGACATTGCTGCCCTCTTGAAGGCCTTTGTTGGGGATCGCAAGTCTGGGTTCCTGTTCACCTCTAGGAACGGCAAGCCACTCTCGTCGTCGAATATCATTCGTCGGCACTTGCATCCGGCCCTGAAGGAGCTAGGATACGTGAACCCCTACACCGGAACGCACAAGGCTGGGAATCATGCCTTCCGGCGTTTCAGGAACACATATCTGAAGAACAAAACGGGCTGTCCAGAGGGTCTTCGGAACTACTGGATGGGACACGCTGGGAATTCGATGGACGACCTCTACGACAAGATCAAAGAGGACGTGGAATTCCGCAAAGAGTGGGCGGAAAAGAGCGGTTATGGCTTCGAACTGCCCTCAGTTGTACCGAATGTACCGAAGATCGCCGAGAAAACTGAAGCAGCAAAAGCTGCGTAAGCAATTGAGACTGCGAGAAAAAGATTGGTCGGGGAGAGAGGATTTGAACCTCCGACCCCCTGGTCCCGAACCAGGTGCTCTACCAGGCTGAGCCACTCCCCGACGGTCGGTGCGCGCAATTTAGGAGGCCTCGGCGCGCGATTGCTTGCGAACAGTCACAGCGATTATAACATTGACTCTCTTTGTATCAGCTCCGGGCCTGAAGTCTGGGTCTAAACCTTTGCCCGTTGCGGGCTCCTCACGCGCGCCACTTCTCTATCCGCACCGCGGCAGCTAAACTAAGGGCCAGTTTGGTTCGACGTGCTCACTTCAAAGACCGGGTTTAAATATAACCGATGCTGATTCTCTGCGCCGACCGGCTCTTTACCCCCGATAAAGAAATACTCAATCCTCTTCTTTTCATCGAAGATGGGATCGTCTCTGCAATCTCGTCCCGCGGTGAGCAAGCGGTCCCGGGAAATGCGAAGGTGGTCGATGTCCGCAAGGACTTCGGCGGCGAAATTCTGGCGCCGGGATTTATCGATATCCATATGCATGGCGGCGCCGGCCTCGACGTCATGCGAGCCAGCCTCGCCGAATTGCCCCAGCTCAATCGATTTCTCGCCGCGCACGGAGTCACCGGTTATTTTCCAACCACGGTCGCGGCGCCGCTCGATCAAACCTGCGCGGCTCTCGAGCGTCTGGCCGAGGCCATCGAGGGCTGGCACGACTCGTCTGGCAACGGAGAAGCCGCACAAGCGCGTCCGCTGGGCATTCATTTGGAGGGTCCGTTCCTCAGCCATAAGCGGCGAGGCGTGCATCCGCCTGAGTATCTTGTGGAGCCGACGATCGCGCTCTTCGAGCGTTTGTGGCAGGCGGCGCGGGGACACGTGGGCATGCTCACGATAGCGCCGGAACTTCCCGGCGCGCTCGACGTAATCGCAGAAGCTGCGCGCCGTAAGGTTCTGGTCAGCATCGGTCACTCCGATGCAACGCTGGACGCCGCGCGAGCCGGTGTGCGGGCGGGAGCCCGCCACGCCACTCATACATTCAATGCCATGCGGCCGCTCGATCATCGCGATCCTGGCATCCTGGGCGAGGTTCTTACGAACAAAGATCTGACGGCTGACATCATCGCCGATGGAATTCATACCGCACCAGAAATCGTACAGCTATTTCTCCAGGCAAAAGGGAAAGAACGCGCCGTTCTTATCACCGATGCAACGGCCGCAGCCGGCATGCCCGACGGTACTTATCAATTGGGCCCAATTACCGTCGAGGTAAAAGATGGCAAGTGCACCATGGACGGAAAGCTTGCTGGCAGCGTGTTGACGATGGATCGCGCCGTTCGCAATGTTGTGCAGTTCACTGACTGGAATTTGCGGGATGCGGTGCGAGCGGCGAGTCGGAATGCTGCAGTGGCCGCCGGGCTCGCCCACGGAGAGATTTGCCAAGGCACCGAAGCCAACATAACTGTACTGGACGCAGGTGGAGAGGTCAGGAAAACAATTGTTCGTGGCACCTTATAAAGCGATGGGCAAATTCTTGAGTTACGAGCGGGATTCGAATCTTGCGAACAGCTAATTCGGCTTGCGTTCTTTCGATTGCACTAGATGGCGCAGGAGCAAGGCTTCGTCGGCGCGCGTGAGGTGATCGAGAAACGTGGTTTCCGGCTTCCCTTGTTCGGATCCTTTCAGCAAATTCGTCTGCCGCAGCTTGTCTCCGAGTTCTGGATCGTTGCTCATCACCTGGCTGTAGAACCACAGAAAATGACGCATCTGGTCGAGCGATTTGCAGAGAGTCTGGATGGCTTCGGTCTCGGGCAGGGTGCTCAGCGCTTCCATCAACTCGGGATCGTTCGGCGCTTGCATGGCGGCACAGTTGAGTTCCCGCTGGATGACGCGCAAATCTTCGGTAACCCGCATCATTCGGGTGTGGAGGTCATCCATCTCTGTGTTGTTCCCCATCGGGTAGCGTGGCGTTCGGTTTCGCATCTCAACATCTCATCGGCAGGATGGGGCGGATAGATGTCCCACGATCATGCGCTTTGGTAATTCAGGCATTACCTTGGTCTGAAAAGTAACAACGGCGGGCGCTTGGCGCAGTGAAAAGCCACGCGGAGTGCGGAGTTTAGAAGTTCGAAGCCGTCCCACTCCCCCGGGGAAAGTACCTGCTAGCGAGAACAATCGCCCATTAAATCCTCATAAACAATCCACTCTTATCAATTCGATTCGTGACTGGTAAGGTTCCTTAGAGATTACTTGGAAGCTCCTCGCAGCATGTCGATGACACGCTCGTAGTCGTCGACGTTAGCGTACTCGATCACGATCTTGCCCTTGCCGTTTCTGTCGTTGATCTTCACCCGCACTCCCAGGAGCCGCTCCATCTCCAGCTGCGCGGCCTTTACATTGGGATCGATCCAGCGCGCGCTGGCAGGCTGGGTTTCCGAAGCTGGCAGCGGAGACAACGCGCTGTTCAGCCGCGCGATGCGGTCTTTCAGCTCGTCCCATCTGAGGCGCCCGGCCAACAGATCTTCGGCCACCATTAGAATATGTTCGCGGCTTTCGAGCGACAGGATTTCCCTCGCCTGGCTGAAGCCGATGCGGCCGTGAGCGACGTGGTCTTTTATTTCTTCGGGCAGCCGCAGCAGGCGAAGATGGTTGGCCACCGACTCGCGCGCGACGCCGATGCGTTCCGCGATCTGCGCCTGCGTCAGCTTGAATTCCTGGCTCAGTACCCGGTACGCCTCCGCCTGTTCCATCGGGTTCAGGTCTTCGCGTACCACGTTTTCGAGCACGGTCATCTCGGCCGCCTGCTGCGGCGAAAGCCGGCGCACCAGTGCCGGGATCGTCTCTTTCCCCGCCATTCTCGAAGCCCGCAATCGCCGCTCGCCGAGAACCAGAATGTAACGCTCGTCGTCGGGAGCTGGACGCACGACGACGGGTTGAACCACGCCGTGTTCCCGAATGGAATCTCTTAGCTCGGCCAATTGGTCTTCAAGAAACAATTGCCGGGTCTGGTAAGGATTTTTATCGATCAGGTCGAGAGCTAAATTTGCGATGATGTCAGGGGAAGAAGTCTGCGCTGAAATGGGGACGATGTTCTCAGACTGGGCGGGCTGATCCGGCAGCGGAGGCGTTTCGTGCGCTCGTATGAGCTCGGTGGGGCCGACGGCAGCGGAAGGCTCTGTTAGTGGAGCCCGAGAAGGAGATGTATGAGACCTGTCAACTCGATCGGGGCGCACTTGCCGCGGGTCGGCGCCGGGCACAACCACTCGCGGACCCGGCAACAGCGATTCCAGACCGCGGCCTAATGCCCTTCGCTTCTCGGCTTTCTCATCTTTCTTCTCTGCGCCTTTTTCTGCGCCGCGTACCGCCAAATTCTCTGCCGTTCCCGTCGTCATGAATGAGCCTCTGTGCCTGTCTGTATTCCTTCTGGTGAGGGTTGTTATCGCATATTGATGTCGATCGATCTACAATATCGACGAACATCGATATTCAGGCGCTGATTGCTGAATTCGCAGCCTCGGCCGCTGCCAAATGCCTGCCAATAATTTCTTTGGCGAGGCGAATGTAGCTTTCGGCGCCCTTCGATCTGGGATCGTACGCCAGCGCCGCCTTGCCGTGGCTTGGCGCCTCTGCCAGGCGAATGTTGCGCGGGATGCTGGTGGCGCAGAGTTTTTCTCCGAAAAACTTCTTTAACTCCGCTATAACCTGCTGTGCCAGATTTGTACGCTCGTCAAGCATGGTAAGCACCACGCCTTCGATTTCAAGTCCTGGGTTCAGGGCGACTCGAATTCGCTCAATCGTATCCAAAAGTTCGCTGATTCCTTCGAGCGCAAAGTACTCCGCCTGCATCGGAATCAAGACCGAATCGGCTGCGACGAGTGCATTCAGGGTCAGCAGATCGAGGGCCGGCGGGCAATCGAGCACGACGTATTGAAAGCGGTCGCGCAAGGGCGCGAGCGCATCCAGGAGCCGGAACTCACGGCGATCACCCTCGACCAATTCGATGTTCGCTCCGATCAGGTTCTTGTGTGACGGAATCAGCCAGAGTTGTTCGAGTTCGGTCGCGCAAACAGCTTCTTCGCTCTCGGCAGCCCCCAGGAGCAGATGATAGGTTGAGACTCGTCCCGCATCTTTCGCCAGGCCGAGGCCGCTGGAGGCATTTGACTGCGGATCGCAATCGATCAGGAGAGTGTTGACTTCGGCGGCTGCGAAGGAAGCAGCCAGGTTGATCGCGGTCGTAGTCTTCCCCACGCCGCCCTTTTGATTGGCAACAGCAATAACGCGTCCCATAAAATTGTCGAGGAGCCTGAGCTTTTGCAGAATAAAGCGGTCAGGATGTTGAAGCAATCGAGAACTGCTGTGCACAACGAGAATTGTGTGTGCAAAACAGGTTCGATGTTCCAGTGGAAACATTTGCGGAAGATGGAGGTAATGCCGTTTCTCATCGGCGATTGTTCCAGTGGGAACATTTGGCTACGAGGATCGCACGACTGTGAGGGTTGGAAGCCGAAGATGTTCCAGCTGGAACATTTTACTTTGCTGCTGATTCTGCCGCCATCTCGTTAGCCTTGCAGTTGAAATCCTATCGGACTCAATCGCGCCTAACTAGTCGATCCGCGCCACTTCGAGCCTAAAAGAAGGCCAGAATCTGGTCGATTCGGCTGCATTTGCGTGCTAAAGCAGGAGGGATACTCCACAGTTAATCCTCCTGATTCCTGGTGCCCGTCAGCATCACGCGCGAGTCAGAAAGCGGGACCGGAATCACCTCGGTCCATGTAAATTCTTGCAGCACGGAGTGAACGGAGGCAGCTTGTGATTTTCCGATCAGGAGTGCCAGTCGCCCTGAAGGGGCAACAAGTCTCCCCGCCACCGCCAACGCCTCTGTGAAGTGTTCGACGGCGCGCAATGTCACAACATCGAATGTGCAGGAGAGCGTTTCGGCGCGAATATTTTCGACTTTGATATCCGACAATTCAAGGGCACGTGACACCTCCTGAAGGAAAACTGCCTTCTTTTGATTCGCTTCGATCAGCGTAAGTGAAACATCCGGAACCAGCAGCCTGATCGGAATCCCAGGAAAGCCCGCCCCGGAGCCAAGATCGGCCAAGGATGGGTGGGTTTCGCTCTTGAAATCCCTTTCAGGAAAGCGGGGAAACAACTGGCTGGCCGCGAAGAACGATTCCCCGAAGTGGCGGATGATGACTTGTTCGGGATCGCGAATTGCCGTGAGGTTGATGCGCGCATTCCAGCGAAACAGCATATCGATATACGTCGATATACTAGAGACGAGTTTGTCGCTGAGGATTGCTTCGCCTTGAGAGCCGCCGACGAAGGGCGCAAGCAATTCGACGATGCGTTTTCTCTCCACGGTTGAAAACCGATTGTACTGGACGCGGGACCCGCCGCTAAGCTCGCAACGCGCCGCACGATTTGCACTGTCCTGATTTATTCGATACATTCTGTGTGCGCTGAAACAATCGAACATGTCAGAGCTCACAGGAGTCCAGAAGCAGTACATCCTGCATTGGGGAGAAATGGGAACCCGGTGGGGAATCAACCGCACCGTGGCCCAGATTCACGCTCTCCTTTACCTGTCGCCGCGCGCTCTGCCCGCCGAGGAGATCGCGGAGACTTTAAGTGTCGCCCGCTCCAACGTAAGCACATCGATTCGGGAACTCGAGACCTGGGGCATTGTCCGCGCGGTGCATGTGCTCGGCGACCGGCGCGAACATTATGAATCGATGAAGGACGTGTGGGAAATGTTTCGCCTGGTGATCGAACAAAGGAAGCGGCGCGAGATCGATCCGACCAAGGAAATGCTGCGGCGGTGCCTGGAGGAAATCGACCCCAAAGACGTAGGCGCCGAGTTTACTCGAGAGCGGCTCGCCGCGATGGCCGGATTCTTTGACGCAGTCACGGAATTGCACGATGAGATGAAGCGCTTGCCTACCGGGACGGTCAGGAAGTTGTTGCGGCTGGGCGCGAAGGTGAGTAAGACGACCCGTAAGAAGTAAGGTCGGTTAGATGCGTCGGTTGCTTCGCGAATTGCAGCCTTAGGCGGCAGAGCGGTAATGCAGCTTTTTTGTTATCGGATTATTCTGCATATTTAAAGTTGGGAGACTTGGAAATGCCGGAGTCGGCTGACGCGAAGAAGATTTGGCTCACATCAGGCGGCTTGCCGTTAACGATCGCTTTGGAGTGGCCGTTTCACCGTTCGACTTCGGGCGCAGATTTTTGGGTGTTGCACGGCGACATTCGCGTGGAAGGTTCGGACGGCTTGCATGCGCTGGTGGCGGTGAATCTCTCGGCGACGGTCCGGGAAGTGCTGCCGTCGCTCGAGCCCAAGGATGCAGAAGCTCCGGTCATCAATGCATTGCGCAAGGAAGTGGATCGAAAACAAATTGAGTTTGTGAAGTCAGGCAAGCTGCTGCCAGTTGCATTTTCCAGCCGGTATTATGATTTCAAGCGTGCGCAGTGGGTCTTTGGAAAGGCGACCGATGAGGTGATCGAGAGATTTATCGAACGGAAGGTTTATTGGGAAACGAAGTGGAAGTCTTCACCCTTCGCAGAAGGCGCGAAGGGAGGGTCATCCAAAGTGTGGATTGCGGATCCGACGGACGCGCAGTATTTGGAGACGACTCCCGGACATTTGATTGAAGCCGCGGGAAGGCTGGTAACCGGCGGCCTGATTCGTATAGAAGGGGAGTGGGCCGAAGCGACTTCCGCGCTGGCGCAGCAGAGCGAACTCTTTCAGAGCGCGATGCGTGCTGCCTTGGAAGAGATCGAGAAGAAGCACGTTTTCGAGAGAGGGTAGCAGAGGAAACGCCGCCCGCGCCGTTCGTGCTCTAAGGCGCGGTTGCTGACGGTCTACGATTCCTCTGACGGCTCGCGCGAGAACAATCCCCAGCAAAAGCGGGGTGCCATTGCGTAATTCACCTGCACCAGCACAATCGCCGCTATGCTGCAATATGTATTGATGAAGCACAGCGAGGCACCGCCGGCATACAGCGTCTGTGCAATCGCGATGCGGCGAACCACCGCACGGTGAACTCCGCTGGGAACGCCGTCCTGGTGGTGGTGGTTGCGTGTGGCGTAACTCCAGCTCCAGTAGAGAGCCAAGGCCGAGCAGGAGGATGTTGAACCAATAAGCCAGGAGCGCGGCACGATATCGGATGAATTCGGCGAGGAGTGAAGTGGAGAACGGCACCAGAGCCACGGCGCAGAAGAAGGCGATGTGAATCTAGGAGAGCTTGCGGTCGGGCCGGCAAAATGATTGAGCTGAGTTTGCTGGCCAATCCAGAAAATACCGAGCGTCATCACGCTCATTAGAAAAATGAGCAGCCGTGGCGCGAGGGCCAGCAGAAGATGCCAAAGATCGCGCTCGCTGTGAATCGCGCCGGCCGTAGGAACACGCAAGTCGAGAACCAGCAGCGTCATGGTCACGGCGAAGATGCCGTCGCTCAGCGCAGCGAGCCGTTCGACGCTTTGGCCTGCAACGCGGTTGTAGAGGGACAGCATCGAATGGGAGTTTAGCATTGTGGGTGTTGAGTAGTTTTTCGGGCCGGCTCGGTTTCGGAGTTGACAAAATCGGGGTTTCCCCACGTTGTGACAGGGTGAGCTGAATTGGAAAATCGTCTTAACAGAATCGGACGTCGCGCTTCGCTGGGAGTTCCGGTTTGCGTGTTTCTGTTGACGTTTACGTTCGTGCGAGTTGTTTCGGGGCAAGCGCCCCAAAATTCTCCGCCTTCCGCCGATCAGGGGATTCCGAATGCGCCCAGCGAAAGCAAGAAAGACGAGAGCAAGAAAGATCAGAATCCCGGGCCCGCGCAGCAGTTGGGCGATACGGCGAAGAGTACCTTGTTGAAAGCGCGCGATTGGGAGTCGAGTTGGATCGCCGGAATTTATGTGGGGAAAAACCGCAAACTGGTGCCGCTGACCCGCAATGAGCGCCTGGAGTATTACCTGCGACAGACGTTCACCCGCCCTGAAGATTACATGAAGAGGATGTTTGCCGCGGGAGTCGATCAGGCGCGCGGCGTGCCTTATCAGTGGGACGATGGCTGGGCCGGATATGCTGAGCGGTTTGCTTCGCGCGAGGGGCAATTTTTTACTTCCAATTCCCTGGCGGCTTTGGGGAATGCGAAGTTGGGATATGAAGTTCGTTATGACAAGTGCAAGTGCTCGGGATTCAAGCTCCGGGTGCGGCACGCGATCATGCGGAATTTTTTGACATATGACCGGAGCGAGGAGAATCTGCGCCCACAGTGGGCGTTGTATGGCGGGGCGTTTGGCGGCGGGTTGATGGTCACGGCGTGGAAGCCCGGTAATAGAAGTCCTTGGGCGAATGGCGGGTGGGCTATGTTAGGGCAGGCGGGTTATGGAGCGCTGGTGAACGTTATTACGGAGTTTGGGACAGAAATTAATCGGAAGCAGGGAGTAGGCAGGTAGCCTGAACGATTCTTGTCACCCTCGGCGAGGTTTGAGAATGGTCAAGTGACCTTCAACTGCCTGTGGAAGAATCTTGTCAATACCCAAAAATTACACGATCAGTACCAACTGCAACAAAACGCTCCGAATATAAAGTTCGTAAGCATGTCCCTTTTACCCCCTGCGATATGATATAATCGATCTGTAAGTTAAAACTCAAAGCAAATTAAGGCGCGGCCTTCAGGTCGCGCCTTTTCTTTTGCCCGAATAGCTTCCAGGAGAGAAATGGAATTTTGGCAGCGCTTTGCCAGCCACAAAGAGCGGGGCGAGTGGGTCGAGTTGCAATTCATGGCGCAAGCCGCCCGCCGCCGCTTCGCCGTAAGCAAGCCCTGGGGAGACATGGGCGCTTACGACGTTGGCATTGAATGCGGCGACAATTTCCTGCGCGTGCAAGTCAAGTGCACAACCCAGCGACTGGGCGCCGGATACCGTTGCCAAATGCGGCCAAAGCATCGAAAGCGCCAACCCTACACCACGAACCACATCGACCTGTTCGCCGCCTATGTGATCCCGGCCAATGCGTGGTACTTAATCCCATCCACAATAATATTGGAATCAGGGCGCGCCAGAGACATCGTGATCTGCCCCATCACTTCGCCCAAGAAAAAGGCCAGCTACCGCTTCGAACGCTATCGCGAAGCGTGGGAGCTGCTCACGAAGACGAGGAGTGATCTGGCGGGACTCAAACAATTAGGCATCTAAGGACGCCAAGAGGTGCGTAAGGCCCGCCTGAGGCTCCGATGTTTGGTCAGTTCACCGTTGCCTTACACTGATTGGTTATGCCCAATAAAGAGCCAAAGTACGATGTTGCCATTTCTTTCCTCTCGAAAGACGATCTTATTGCATCTGCAATCCACCAGAAGCTCGCTGAAGGATTAGAGGTTTTCTTCTTTCCAAGAAAGCAAGAAGAACTAGCGGGAACAGATGGGCTAGAGTCTATGCGCACACCATTCTTTGGGGGGTCTCGCTTGATGGTTGTTCTCTATCGAGAACCTTGGGGAAAGACACCTTGGACTCGGGTAGAAGAGACTGCCATCAAAGAAGCCTGCCTTGAATATGGATGGCAGCGACTGTTCTTCGTGGTTTTGGATCGGGAAAGTGCCATACCTCTCTGGCTTCCAAAAAATTATGTGCGATTTAACTATTCAGACTTCGGGCTGGAACAAGCTGTCGGGGCCATAAAAGCGCGAGTCCAGGAAAATGGCGGCGAGGTCGCGCCAATGACAGCAATCAGGCGAGCCCGAATGCTAGAGGCAGAGCAACAATTGCTACGTGACAAGGCGCGCATGAATTCTGAGGCTGGACTCGACATGATTCAGGACAGCGTGCAGGAACTCTTTACGGAAGTGCAAAAGGAGTGTCAGCAAATCCGCGAGCGCGGGTCATTACAAATTCGCTGTTCGGCGGAATTTAGGAAAGGAAACGCATTGCAATCGTGTGCGATAACGAATGGCCAGATCGGATTAACCATTGCCTGGCGCCAAAGATTCTCGAATACACTCGACGACAGTGGTTTGATTGTCCGAGAGTACAATGGAGGGCTGATTCTCCCTAATGAGGCAAGCCAGGGGCGCATCTACGTAAACGAACCCAAAGTCCTGCGAGAACTGAAGTATTTACCCGACTTATCAACTGTACGAGAATACGGCTGGAAAGAGGAGAAGGGGCAAGATTTCATTTCCTCCCGCTCCCTTGCGAGCCAGTGTGTGATCCAATTCTTGGATCTGGCGTCTCGCTTGGCCCGCGGGGAAGTAAAAAGGCGGTCCTTCCCCTGAGGCGTTCACCGGGTCTACGTGCGCTGCCTGTGCAACAGAACAAAAGCCCCGGTCATCAGCCGGGGGCTTTGAACTGGTACTGAACACAGCCTGTCAAACATTCCTATGATAATTCAGCTATAGACCTTGTCAAGCTGCTTCGTGTAAGTCGAGTGGATCCACGAGGAGGGTGAGGGAGTCGAACCCTAGTGGCTGATGAAGCCACTCGACAGCTTGACAGGCTGCGTCCAGTACCCACTGGCAACACCCTCCCAGACGCTAGCCTGCCGCAGAGAATTGTAGTTTTTCGCACAACGGATTAAGGCCGTCGACAGCAAGAATATTTTGGACATATTCCCGACTTGGGAAGCTAAAGCAGTAGAAATGATCGGCGCATCCTTCCGAAAAACTAGCGACTTGCTGGGGGGATTCCACGAACCACGCTAAATAGCGAAGCCCCGGTCATCAGCCGGGCTTTGAACCTGGGTACTTGGTTTCAAACTGGGAGACGGCAAACATTTTATTGCCTTTGGGTGGCGCAGCGGTTTCACCGCTGCGATAAAGTGGCAAGAATGATGGGCGGCTTCAGCCGCTGAGGTGCCTTCCATGGCCGCTCCACTCCGCGGCAATACTGGATACAGTTGCTACTTCATCACCGCTTCAGCATTTCAGAAACGCAATATTCTCCAATCCGACAGGATGGCCGCGCTGTTAGTCAATGTCCTCCTTCACTATCGTACGGAGGGGAAATATCTGCTGCATGAGTTTGTCGTGATGCCAGACCATTTTCATCTGCTGATTACTCCGCGTGAATCGCTCGAAAGAGCAATGCAGCTGATCAAAGGCAGTTTTTCTTTTCGCGCAAAAAGGGAACTTGGATTCACACATGAGATTTGGCAGCCGAGTTTTTATGATCGGTGGGTGCGGGATGGAGAAGAATATTTCGCTTTTCGAGAGTACATTCGACAGAACGCTGTGAAGCGTCGGCTGGCGGAAGATTATCGGTACAGTTCTACCTGGCCCGATTTTGTGCTTGACGGAGCACCTCAGCGGCTAAAGCCGCTCGATTCGCTCAGCGCTTAGATCGCAGCGGTAATGAGCCTGCCCTGAGCGCAGCCGAAGGGCTGCGCCACCCCAAGGCGCCGCTCCACAATAAAATTACTGAATCAACGGGTTACCGTTTCCTTCTTCTTCCGGGGCCGGGTGCCCCATCCTTGCGCGTCGTTTTGCGCAAGGGTGGGATTCCCCGAACCAGAAAGCGAAAAACCCCGGTCATCAGCCGGGGTTTTGAACTTGGGTACTAAACACGGTTTGCCAAACATCCCCATCATAATCCGAGCAAAAAATTTGTCAAGCCGCTTCTTAATAGTCGAGCGACCTCACGAGGAGGGTGAGGGAGTTGAACCCTAGTGGCTGATGAAAGCCACTCGACGGTTTGGCAAACCGTGTCCAGTACCCACTGGCAACACCCTCCCAGACGGTCGGCCTGCCGCAGAGAATTCTAGTTTGTGGCGCAACGGATTAAGGCAGTAGACGGTAAGAATATTTCGGGAACATTCCCGACTTGGGAAATAAAAACGACGGCAGCGGTCGGCGGACGAATGCGTCCGCCGCTCACAATCGTTACTGAATCAGCGTTCCCCCGTTGCCGTTGGATTCTTCCTCAGGAGCCAGCACGACCGCTGCTGCAACTCGATCACCCGCTTCGATCTGCAATAAACGCACGCCCTGGGCATTGCGGCCGGACTCGCGGATGGTTTTCGAATCCATGCGAATGATCTTTCCGTACTGGCTGATGAGCATGACCTGCGAATTTTCATCGACCAGCGCGATGGCGACGACTTTGCCCACGCGGTCCGTGGTCTTGAGGTTGATCACGCCTTTGCCGCCGCGATTAGTGAGCCGGTATTCCTCAGCCGGAGTGCGCTTGCCAAATCCGTTTTCGGTGACGGAAAGAATCAGGTTGCCGCCGACCGCGAGCTCCACCGTTTCTCCTTCCGTAACGTCTTCGGCTGTCGTGACGGGAGCAGCGCCCGCTTTCGGCGTGACCGTCATTCCAACCACGTAGTCGCCTTTTTCCAGATCGATGCCCCAGACGCCGTAAGCAGCGCGGCCCATGGGGCGAACGTGATTTTCGTCGAAGCGCACGGCCATGCCCTCGTGCGAGGCGAGAAAAACGATTTGGTTGCCGTCGGTGACGCGGGCGGCGACGAGTTCGTCTCCCTGCTCGATGCCGATGGCCATGATGCCGTTCGAGCGCACGTGCATGAACTCGCGTAGCTCGGATTTTTTTACCAGGCCGTTGCGCGTGGCGAAGAAAACATATTTGTTTTCTTCTTCGAGATTGCGCACCGCGAGCATGGTGCGAACCGTCTCGCCGGGCTGCAGGCCAATCAGGTTGCCGATGTGCTTGCCGCGTCCGGCGGCGCTGACGTCGGGGATTTCGTACACCTTAAGCCAGTAGACGCGGCCCTTGTTGGTGAAGATGAGAATGTAGGCGTGGGTCGAGGCGATGAAGAGATGTTCCACGAAATCTTCTTCGCGCGTCTTCATGCCCATGCGGCCGGCGCCACCGCGACGCTGCATGCGGTAAGTGGAAATCGGCGTCCGCTTCATGTAACCCGAATGGCTGAAGGTGACCGCGACCTGCTCGTCGGCAATCAGATCTTCGAGAACGATTTCCGCGGCTTCATCTTCGATGCGCGTGCGCCGCTCATCTCCGTAGGCTTCTTTGACTTCTTCGAGTTCTTTAATGATGACGGCGCGAAGTTTCTTCTCGGAGGCGAGAATCGACTCGTAATCGGCGATGCGATCGCGAGTTTCCCTTAGCTCGTTGGAGATTTCGTCGATCGAAAGCCGCGTCAGACGGTGCAATTGCAGTTCGAGAATCGCGTCCGCTTGTCTTCCGGTAAATGGCTTTTCAGGATCGAGCTTCGGCGCCCTCCCGGTGGTGTTGATATCGATTTTCTTGCCGCCGAAGTAGGCAATCAGGTTTTCGCGAGCATCGGCGCGGTTGGCGCTGGCGCGAATGATCGCGATCACGTTATCGAGGTGATCGAGCGCCGTGAGGTAGCCTTCGAGAATGTGCTCGCGGTCGCGGGCTTTCTGCAGCAGGTACGAAGTGCGGCGGCGGACGACTTCGACGCGGTGATTGATGAAGTGCTTGATGGCTTCGATCAATCCCATTTCGCGCGGCTGGCCGTTGACCACCGCCAGCAGGATCATCGAAAAGCCTTCCTGCATCTGCGTGTGTTTGTAGAGCTGATTGAGAACGATCTGAGGCTCGGCGCCCCGTTTGAGTTCGACGACGATGCGCATGCCGTCGCGATCGCTCTCGTCGCGTACGTCGGAGATGTCTTCGATGTCCTTGTCGTTGACCAGTTGCGCGATGCGCTCGACCAGACGGGCTTTGTTTACCTGATAAGGAATCTCGGTGATGATGATGGCCTGGCGGTCTTTATTGATATTTTCGATGGCAGCTTTAGCGCGCATCATGAAGCGGCCACGGCCTTCCCGATAGGCCTCGAAGATCCCGGCGCGTCCGTGGATGATGCCGGCGGTCGGAAAATCAGGACCCAGCACGAACTTCAAAATTTCGGCGAGCTGCGCATTGGGATTGTTGACCAGTGTAATGGTGGCGTCGACGATCTCAGTGAGATTGTGCGGCGGAATCTTGGTCGCCATGCCGACGGCAATTCCATCGGAACCGTTGATCAGCAGATTTGGAATGCGCGTGGGAAGAACGTCAGGCTCGACTTCGCTGCCATCGTAGTTCGGACGGAAGTCGACGGTTTCTTTGTCCAGATCTTCGAGCAGGGCGGTCGCGACCTGCGCCAGCTTGGCTTCGGTGTAGCGGTCGGCTGCCGGAGGATCCCCATCGACCGAACCGAAATTTCCTTGACCAAAGATGAGCGGATAGCGCATCGACCACGGCTGGGCCAGGCGCACGAGAGCATCATAGACGGCCAGGTTGCCATGAGGATGATATTTGCCCATGACATCGCCGACGATGCGGGCGCACTTGCGCGTAGCGCGATTGGGCTGCAGCCCCATCTGCTGCATTGTAAAAAGTATTCTGCGGTGGACTGGCTTGAGTCCGTCGCGGACGTCGGGCAGGGCGCGGCCGATGATCACCGACATCGAATAATCGAGATACGACTTGCGCATCTCGTCTTCGACGTTGACCGGCTGAATGTGCAGCGCGCCGGGGCTGCCGCTGTCTCCGCCGCCGGGCGGAGGAGTTAAGGGGAGTTCGGGGTTTTGATCGTCAGGCATTTTAAGCTTATCGCTCCTGGCTGCTGGCGGAAGTTCTTACCCACAAATGAAGCGTCGCCGCAGATTGCGAATCCGCGCTAAGAGGCTGCATTTTCAGGTGTTTAATCTGATCTTTGATAGCGTTATTTTATCACGTTAGAGGCGAAGATTGTTGCCCAGGCAGGATTGACAGTATCGTTTCTGGATACAATTTCCTCCTCTCGCGAAAAAAGCCCGCGGGAGGATGGAGCACCAATACCGAGACCCCGCCCCAAGGAAATGATGTTTCGTACTCGATTTAAGAGCGAAATTGTTGCCGAGTTTCTGCCTCCGGCGCGGACGCGCAAGAAACAGCGCGTAATCATTTTGTGTGACGGAATGCCCTCGATTCCGCGCAAGCAGGGGCTGTGCGAATTTCTCGCGGCGAAGGGATTTTGGGTGGTGTATCCGCGGTATCGCGGAGCTTGGGAGAGCGATGGCCAGTTTCTCAAGAGATCGCCGCACGAGGACGTTGTCGATGTGGTCGATGAGTTGCCGAAGGGCTTAGGCGAGATTGCGTTTGGGCGGCGATTCGCGCTCTCTCCGGATCAAATCTTTGTGATCGGCGGAAGTTTTGGCGGAGCGGCTGCCATTCTGGCTTCGCTCGATTCGCGGGTAAACAAGGTCGTCGCGAATTGTCCGGTGACAGATTGGAGGATTTTGGATCGATCGGAAAAGATCGAGACCACCAACGAGAACTATGCCGTATATATCCGCTCGGCTTTCGGTAACGCGTACCGGCTCTCAAATGCGAATTGGGAGAAGTTACGGAGCGGAAACTTTTATAGTCCGTGGCAGCGCAGAGCGGAAATCGACTCGGCGAAAGTGATGATGATTCACGCGATGGATGATCCACATGTGCCTTATGAGGGTAGCGTGCGGTTTGCAGAGGAGACCGGAGTGAAGCTGAAATCAGTAGGCCGCGGCGGGCATTTGAGTACCGAGCGGGTCGTGCGGAAGCATTGGAAAGAGATCGGAAAGTTCTTTGATTCTGATTGATCCCAAACGTAAGGGACTATGGCCGGGTCACAACTTCGATGGGCGACGAAGGCAGAACGAATTTCACTCCGCGCTGGGCGTTGGCTTCGAGGGTTCGCGGCAGGTTGAGGCTGGAGATCTCGATTTTCTTGCTCCAGTATCCATCGACGTAGAAATCGCCGCGGGCGTAAAGTGTGCCATCCGCGATGGTGTAGTCGCGGACTTCCATATTGCGGCCATCGCGGAAAACCAGAACCGCCGGCGCGAGGTCTTCGGCTGGAGAACTGCCTCCCGGCACGCCGGATTTCGCATCCTGGGAAGCCGATACGAGGGGCAAAGCCTGACCGTCAATCGCCGCGCTCGTGACATGAACGTAGTGGCCGTTCTGCAGTTCGATCATCAGCGGCTGCGATGAGCGAGCCACGGATGAATCTGCGTCAGACGCAACGAAGTCTTGTGGCCCTCCAGGCGACATGCGCATCGGAGGCATCCAGAACGGCGGCGGAGCGGACGCGACGGGATAGCCGGTTGAGTAAATGTCGCCGGAATCGAACGCATCGTCAAAAAATGGGAACGGTAACGAGACATAGCCGGCACCGTAACGGTCGAATTTGGAGGAGCGGGAACCGCCGTGACCGAATGCGAAGTTGCCTGCGCGAGCATTGCGTCGAGTTCCAACATCTGCGGGCGCTGCGACGTGCCCGCCGAAAGCGGCGCCGCGTTGCCCCAGAGCGCAGGGCGTGAGCGCCGAGATCAGTACAAGAATTGCGAAAGGCTTCATGGCTGACTTCCCGATGGTGACGGCGGCAACTGGAAGACTACGCCGCGGTCATCGTTCTGCTTCTCGGTAGCAGGCAAGTCGAGGCTGGCAAGATCGACCTTGCGAGCGTGCCCCGGGGTTAAATCATAAAGCGTTTGCCCGACGATAGCGTAGTTTTCTACATCGAGTTGATGGCCATCTTTGAAGACGAGAGTAGTTGGCGGCTGCGGCGGACCGTTATCCGCGCCACCGGCCGGATCATCCGGCGGATATTGGGATTGCGCCAGTGTTCCGTCTTGGTGATTCTGTGGGCGCCACGGTCCGGCATAGCTCTGCGGAACGTAGGAATCGAGGCCCGATCCGCGGCGATCAAAAACGGTCGGCCCACCCTGGTATTCGGAGTCGTCGCTTTGGTCAGCTTCGGCGGATTCGTCGTTTGCGTCCAGATCGGCGGCATAGGGCACAGCGACACCATAGAAATATGGGTAGACAGCGACGGCGTCGGAACCGTGATGCGGACGATTTCCATTGCCAGGGTGTGAGCCGTTCGGCGAATGCGGAAAGTTTGTTCCATGAGAACCGGCATTCACGGGTACGAAGCCACCGGTCGGCGGCGCAACTGCGCCTGTCCGAGGGCCTACGCTTCCGGTTGGTGGAGCAACGACCCCTGTTGGCGGCGCCACGCTGATCGCATGGGCTGCTCCCGGGGAGGCAGCGTTGTTGAATTGAGCGAATGCCATGGAAACCAGAAACGCGGGAAACAGCAGCACCGCAAACAGCCTGGTAGAGGCCAGATTCAAGCGCTCTGAGCTGCGGTTCACAGAAATAGAATACTCCAAGCTGGACGGCATGGCGGACCTCCGAAGCGAGGCTTCTGCTAGTTTAGATCGCGCGAGCCGCGGCTCGATGCCGGGAGAATTGCATAAATTTGTCAACGGCCAATTAACTGCGGGAAACCTGGAGCAAAGCCAGAAGACTCCACAGGATGTAAGCACCGATCAGCCCGCCCGCGCAGGCAGTGACCATCAGCCGGTACTGAGTTTCTGCAAGGTCGGCGATCACTCCGGAAACAAAGATAAACAGGAACGGAATCGACGCGAAGAGGAAACCGGAGCCGGACGGATCCGGGTGAGCGATTCCCAAGATGATGAATAGCAGCGCGAGCAATCCCGGGGCGGTGTTGCCAAAATAACGGGTGCGCGGCCAGGCCAGATAAGTAACAACTGCAACCGGAAGAAGAAGAACCAGCGCGGGGCATCCTCGCAAGATTTGCGACAGCGCCTTTTCATAAACACCGGAAATGGCAAAGCCGTGCCATGTCGCTCCCCAAAAGGATGCGGCTCGCATGCTTTGCGTGAATGCATTGAGATGAAAAAAATAAGTGGCGAAAAGTAAGAGAGAAGCCACCACGAATGCCGCCACCCAGATAACGAACGCTGCGCCCCGCCGGACGGGCGCGACGTAGAGCATGAACGTCAGTGCTACGGGAACTACGATGACGAGAGAAAATTGCGAGCCGACGGCGATCGCCAGAGAAATCCCCAACAAGACAATTCGCCGCCAATTCCACAACACGACTTCCCGCGGGGCGTAGAGGGTATGGGCAACGGCAATGGCGGTGAAGACTGCACCGAACGATCCCCAGGCCGCGAGAATTTCCGGGTCGACATGCCAGAGAGCGCTGCCCTGGATCATCGACGGCGAGAAGCAATAGAGCGTGAGCGCGAAAAATCCTCCGGTATTGCCACAAAGGCGCCGGGCCACGTACCACAGCGAAGCCCCTAGAAAGACTCCCAAAGCCAGAAAAGGAATCCGTGCCATCCACCGCCAGTACGGGGAGAATCCGGCATCGAGCAGACGTTGTGGCAAAGCCAGCAGGGGCGCCGCAGTGACCAGCGGCAACAGCGGCGAATGCTCGATATCGAAGCCGTGGGAATCTCGCACCAGCTCTGGCGGAAGTTCACCTGCGGGATCAGGGTAAGGCGAGCCCGCGATGCCGCCGCCGTGAAGCTGCCGCCATCCCGCGGCCAACCTGATTTGCTCAGACTCAGGAGGCGCATCGGACGTACGAAACTCGCAACGCACCAGCCAGACCGCCTGGGCGAGAAAGATAAACAGCAAAGCTCCGGCGAGAAACTGCGGCCGCCCAAACCGCTCGCGTGTGAAAAATCGGCTCATAATGGTGAGCCGAGTGTTTTACCATGAGCGAGCCGCTTTAAGAAGTGTCAAAGAGAAAATGCGAGACGAAACAAAGCCTCTCGGCGCGGAAAAGGATAGTGAGCTGAAAACGGTCCCCCATTCGGAGCAGGCGGATACCCCGGCTACGCCCACATTTTCAGTCGCCGAACAACCATCGTACGTGCCGACAGTTTTCTTTGGCCCCGACGGTTTGAAGCCCGGCTGGGGATTGGCATTTTATGTGGCGATGTTTTATCCGCTGCAGTTTGTGGCGGCGCGCTGGGCGGGATCGCTCGACTTGGATCCTTACGGGCTTTGGGCGATGATGCTGGAGGAACTCGGCGTTTTGCTCGCGGCGGTGTTTCCGGCGCTGATTTTGGCAAGGGTGGAGAGGCGCCGATTCGGCAGCTACGGGGTTGGCGGGCAGATGGCGTTCGGAAAATTGTTTTGGCTTGGCATGGTCTGGGGATTCGCCGGCATCACGATGCTGCTGGTTGCGATGTACGGATTGCGGCTCTTCGATTTCGGCAATCTGGCGTTGCATGGAGGCCGCGTTTTGAAGTTTGCCGCATTCTGGGCCGCATTCTTTTTGCTGGTCGGCTTCTTCGAGGAATTTCTGTTTCGCGGCTATGCGCAGTTTACTTTGACACGGGCAATCGGATTCTGGCCGACAGCCATCTTTCTGGCGTGCGCATTTGGACTGACACATATGCAGAATGCCGGCGAGCAGTGGCGTGGTTTGCTGGCTGCGGCCGCGATTGGATTTTTCTTTTGCCTGACGCTACACCGCACCGGCACGTTATGGTTTGCTATTGGTTTTCACGCCGCCTGGGATTGGGGAGAGACGTTTCTTTATTCCGTGCCCGATAGCGGGACGCTCTTCCCAGGACACTTGCTGAAATCGTCGTTTCACGGACCGAACTGGCTCACTGGCGGCGTGGTTGGTCCGGAAGGAAGCGTGCTTTGCTTCGTAGTCATTGGAATGCTTTGGATTCTTTTTGACCGGACATATCCCGAAGTGAGGTACAAAGCGGGATAGTGCCGTTCCCGATTCGGCAACTCCGGCCAACGGGGTTCAAGAATAATCTTCACCTATTCTTCGCCCAGACTTATACTGGCATCTCGCATTTCAGCCCCTGAGCAATCGATGAGTGCAGAAACCGACATGCTGGGCCCGCTTAAGCATTACTGGGGCTACAGCTCGTTTCGTCCGCTGCAGGAGCGCATCGTAGGCAGTCTGCTTGCCGGTCACGACACCTGTGTCGTAATGCCGACCGGTGGCGGAAAATCGCTGTGCTATCAGCTACCGGCGGTGGTTTCCGAGAAAACGGCGGTCGTGGTTTCACCGTTGATCGCGCTCATGCAGGATCAGGCCGCCCAACTAGCGCAGATGGGAGTACCGGCGGCTGTTCTCAACAGCACACAGAGCGAGGCGCAACAAGCAAAGGTAATGAACCGGGCACGGGAGGGGGATTACAGGTTGCTCTATGTTTCGCCCGAACGCCTCGCGCGCGGCGACACCATCGGATGGTTGCAGAACATCCCAATCGGTTTCTTTGCGATCGACGAGGCGCATTGCATTTCGGAGTGGGGACATGAATTCCGGCCGGAGTACCGGCAACTAAGCCGGTTGCGCAGCAAGTTTCCAGATCGTCCAATCGCGGCTTTTACGGCCAGCGCAACGCGTCATGTTCGGCACGACATTCTGGCGCAACTGCAACTACGCAATCCCGATAAATACATTGCCAGCTTTCATCGTCCCAACCTGCGCTATCTGGTGCGGGAGTGCGACGGGCCGGAACAGATGCAGCTCTTGTTGCAAGCTCTGCGGAGCTACTCCGGCAGCGTGATTGTTTACTCCCCCACGATCAACCGGGTTGAGGAGACCGTCGATTTTCTCGAGGACCATGACATCGCCGCCGTGGGCTATCACGGCAAAATGGAATCGGATGAACGCCGACGCAATCAAGAACGCTGGATGTCGGATGAAGTTCGTGTGCTGGTGGGGACGATTGCCTTCGGCCTGGGCATCAACAAGGCGTCAGTGAGGGCAGTGATTCACCTGTCGCTGCCGAAATCGATCGAACAGTACTACCAGGAAGCTGGGCGGGCCGGACGGGACGGAGTCAGCGCGGATTGCGTTTTGCTTTGGCAGAGAAGAGACGCCGGCTTGCTCGGCTTCTTCGCCAATCAGATCGTGGATGCGGCGGAACGGGAGCGGGCGTGGGAGCGTTACCGAATCATCCGTGAGTTTGTAGAGTCGAAACGCTGCCGCCACCGGCAGATTTGTGAACATTTCGGAGAAATTCCGAAGTGGCAGACCTGCAACGCATGCGACGTGTGCGGCAGTGTGGCGGAGTGGCTGGGAAGCATGAATGCCGGCGCCGCGAAAAAGACAGGGAAAGAGAGATCCCTTCAGCCTGTTGCTGCGGCCGCATCGACCGTGAATGAAGAGTTGCGCGAATACTTGCGGGAGTGGCGGAGAGGAATTGCCAAGGAAAGCGGCGTTGCCGCCTTCGTGGTGCTGCATGATTCTTCTCTCGACGAGATTTGTGCGCGGCAGCCCAAGTATTTCGCCGAGTTGCTCGATATTCCGGGAATCGGCAAGCGGAAGGCGGAGGTTTATGGCCAGCCCATTCTCGATGCTCTGGAGAAATTCCGCCGCGGAGCGCGAGCTTGCCGCGGCGCCGGCAACAAATCGAAGCCCTGCGAAGAAACTCTGCGTTTACTTCGCGACGGGAAGAGCCTGGAAGAAATCGCCGAAACTCGAGGCCGGCAAATGTCTACGGTGATCGGGGCGGTGGCAAATCTGCTGGAGCTGGGGACAGTTGAGTTTCAGCCGGGGTGGGTCAGTGGAGAAAAGGAATCGGTGATTCGAGCGGCCTGCGCAAGAGCCGGAATCGAACGGCTGAAACCGATTAAGGATCTTGTGCCGCCAGAGATTACTTACGATGAAATCCGGCTGGTAGTCGCGTGCCTGCGGCGAGAGGCCATGCTCCAACCGGCACCGATTCCCGCGTAAATTCGATCTACTTGACGGCCGGCTGCACTGCCAGCACTTGCTTCGCAGCTTCCTGCCCCGAACGGATGCAATCGGGTACACCGATACCGCAGTAGCCGTTTCCGGCGAGCGCCAATCCGGGAAGTTGCCGGCGGAGATGCTCGATTCGCTCAAGCCGATCGAGGTGGCCGACGCCGTACTGCGCCATGGCCGATTTCCATTTGTATACACGGGCGAAAAGCGGCATGGCACGAAGGCCGAGAATCTGTTGCAGCTCATCGCGAACGACGGCAATGATCGCATCATCCGAAAGCGGCCAGACATTTTCCGCGTTCGGCCCCGCAAAGAAACAGCGCAGGAGAGCGCGATCGGCGGGCGCACGGTGTGGAAATTTATTGTGAACAAAAGTTCCCGCGAGGAGTCGTTTGCCTTCGCCGCGAGGCACAAGAAATCCGAAGCCGGGAGGGAGCGACTGGCGAACCTGGCGATCATATCCGAGACCGACGGTGATCGAGGAACTGTACCGGATTCCCGCCAGTTCGGATGAAAGTTCCGGACTGCAGTTCGCCAGCACACTGGCCGCGGCGTTCGAGGGCAAGGCGACAATAACCCCATAGTAATGCCCGGATGTCGATCCGGAAGAAACCATCCAGCCTCCAGCTTGAGGCCGCATCGATTGCACTGCGGTGTTCGTGCGCAAT
>Ga0210391_10001148_pt1 | contig 24721 bp, 15 predicted proteins | sample IncBWC12OmetaG_FD_160573 | JGI IMG/M metagenome (GOLD analysis project Ga0210391, IMG submission 160573) | Forest soil microbial communities from Barre Woods Harvard Forest LTER site, Petersham, Massachusetts, United States - Inc-BW-C-12-O ...
TGCGTCGACACTCTCCCTGACAGCGCTATCACTGCCGGGCACGGCCTCGGCCGCAGATACCGCCGCGGCATCGGACAACAGCGACCAGCTGACCGAAATCGTCGTGACCGGACTGCGCGCATCGTTGCAGAAGAGCTTGGACATCAAGAGAGATTCCGACGGAATCGTGGATGCCATCTCCTCCGAAGACATCGGCAAGTTCCCCGACTCGAACCTCGCCACCGCCATGGAGAGAATTCCCGGCGTGACGGTGAGCCGTCAGGCAGTCTCGCTAACCGGCACAGGCGGGACGTCGTCCGGCGGCGGCTCGACGCAAATCACCGTGCGCGGATTTGGCCCGCAGTTCAATGAGACCCTGTTCGACGGCCGCGAAGTGCCTACGGCCATCGGCAACACCGGCCGCGGCTTCGACTTCGGATCGGTGGGCTCCGACTTCGTCGGTCAAGTGGACGTTCTAAAGACCCCCGATGCCACCCTCTCGAGCGGCGCGATCGGCGCCACGGTCAACATCAAGTATCCGAAGCCCCTCGATCATCCCGGAATGCAATTGGCGGGATCGCTCTCGGGAGATGACAACACCGGCCAGAACCAGGTCAAGCCAAACGCCGGCCTGTTGTTCAGCGACACCTTCGCAGACGATCGCCTCGGCATCTTGATCGATGGTGCGTATGCGGACAGCGAGGTTCGCGGCAATCACGTCAATATTCAAGGTTGGGAAGGCGGAAACCCGGCCTCGGGCGGTGGTCTGGCGACCTGTCAGTTGCCCGGCGCCGCGCCCTGTGCGTATCCCCCCGCCTCAGCCCCACCGGCCGGCTACACCGGCGCCCCCAGCGCGGCGGCCACGCCCAGCATCAAGGATTGGTTCATCCAGGATTACGGCATATACCAGGAGCACACCGAGGACAAGCGCATCGGCGGCCGCTTCGTGCTGCAGGCCAAGCCGGTGGATGGCTTGGAGATGACTCTCGACGACAACTATTCCAAGGAAACGCTGGTCCAGGATCAGTACGGCTTCAGTGCCTGGTTCAACGGCAACGGCATCATGGATGTGACTCAGGCGCCCGACGGTACAGTCACGAATTTCACGCAGCCGGGTACGCCCACTGACTTTCAGGCGCAGATCAACCAATCCGTCATTACGATGAACACCCTGGGTTTCAACGTGAAGTGGGATGCGAGCGCCCATAGTTCGTACATGTTCGACGTCTATCAGGGTGTTGCCAAGCTCAACCCCGGCGGCCAAACCTCATTGGACGCGGACATCGGCTATGGCAACGGCCCCAACTCCACCTCGCTCGGTATCGTGGTCCCCGGCGGCAACAACCTGCCCTATCCGACGGGCTATGGGCCGGCCGGCGTTGCCTCGAACTTCATCAATCCCGCCTACATCGGTTCGCATGTGTTGGTGGAGTCTTACAACCAGAATACGGACACCATCGACCAGTTGAAGCTGGAAGGCGTCTGGCACGACGATGCGCTGAAATTCAAGTACGGCGTGCAAGTCACGCACGACGATGAGGCCCTGCGCGCATTTACCGACCTGCCCTATACCTGGCAGATGTATGCGGGCTATGGCCCGCCCCCGGTGGGTTCCGGCGGCGTCGCACCGATCCCGGCGAACTTGATCTCCAACAGCTACACCACCGGGTCCGGCTTCATCAACGGCTGGGGCAACGGCGCCCTGCTGCCGCCGGCCATTATCCAAGCCAACGGCAACGCGATATTGAATTACCTGCAAGGCTTGAATGGCGCGGGTCAGAACGTCGGGACCCCAAAGAGCCCGGTCTGCACCAACCTGTCCGGCTACGTGCCTTGCAACGGCAGGTACATCATGTACCAGAACCTCGGCAATTCGCAGGACATCACCGAGAACACGGTGTCGCCGTACATGAGCATGTCGACGACGACCAAGATCGAGGACATGCCGTTGAAGATCAACTTCGGGGCACGCTTCGAGGATACGCACGTGACTTCGGCCGGCATCTCCACTTTGCCGACCGGTCAGCTGTCCATTCTGGCGACCGATCACACGGCCTATGGCTTCAACAACACGCCGCCCGTCCCGGTCAGCACCGAAAGCAACTACCGCTATCTGTTGCCGAACCTGGACTTGAGCCTGGCGCTGACCGATACCGTCAAGGTACGCTTCGACGCGTCGCGTACATTGACCCGCGCGCCGCTGAGCGATTTGACGCCGGATCTCAACGTCCCGGCCGGTCAGCGCGTGGGAGCGCTCAATGGAACCGGCGGCAATCCGACCTTGCTGCCGTACCTGTCCGACAACTTGGATTTCGGTGTCGAGTGGTACTACGCGCCGAACTCCTACGTTTCAGTCGACGCATTCGACAAAGAGGTGACCAACTTCGTCGTCGGCGGCACGATTACACAGCAAATCAATGGTGTGACGCTGCCGAACGGCTCACCGGCGATCTTCAGCGTTACGTCGCAGGTCAATGGCCCTTCGGCCGAGGTCCGCGGTATTGAGTTGGCGTGGCAGTACACGATCGGCGATACCGGCTTTGGATTCTCGTCCAACGCCACGTTCGTCAGTACCAACAAGCCGTATGACCCCAGCAATCTCACGGTGTCCAACTTTGCGGTGCCCGGCCTCGCCAACTCCTACAACTTCATACCGTTCTTCGACAAGTACGGCTTGCAGGTGCGCGTTGCGATCAACCACCAAAATGAGTACCTGCAGAATTATGGCCAGACGCAGAACAACTCGCAGGACGGCATCGAGCCGACCTTCGTGAACGCCGGGACCTACGTGGATTTCAGCACCAGCTACGATATCAACAAACACTTCAGCGTCTATTTCGAGGGTCTCAACCTGACGGATCAGGCCTATTCCACGCATGGCCGCTTCAAGGAACAAATCCTGGATGTGGTCGATACGGGACGCCTGTTTACTCTGGGGGTGCGCGCCAAACTGTAGGCTGTGGCATGGATCACCAAGGGCCGCCTTTCCAGGCGGCCCTTCTTTTTGTGCGCCCGTGAGATAATCGCACCGACATGACGCAACGCATTCAATCCATCGTGATCGTGGGGGGCGGGACGGCCGGCTGGCTCACGGCGGGCATCATTGCGGCCCGGCATCAAGGGCGCATGAAGACCGGCTTCACGGTTACTCTGATCGAGTCGCCCAATGTGCCCATCATCGGCGTGGGCGAAGGCACTTGGCCGACGCTGCGGTCCACGTTGCAAAAGATGGGCGTCTCAGAGACCGAGTTCTTTCGAAACTGCAACGCGGCATTCAAGCAGGGTGCCAAGTTCGCGCGCTGGACCACCGGAGCCGACGATGACGCGTACTACCACCCCTTGATGCTGCCGCAGGGGTTCACCCAGGTGAATCTGGTCCCGCATTGGATTGGCAGTCACTCCGGCCGTACGTTCTGCGAAACCGTGTGTCCGCAGGGCCAGCTCTGCGACGATGGGCTTGCCCCCAAGATGATCACCACGCCCGAGTACCAGGCGGTCGCCAACTACGCCTACCATCTCGACGCCGGAAAATTCGCGGGGTTCCTGCAGCAGCACTGCACGACGAAGCTCGGCGTGCGCCATGTGCTCGCCGACGTCACAAAGGTCAATCAATCGGAGTACGGCGATATCCGCAGTGTCGATACGCAGCAGGCTGGCGAGATCGCGGGCGATCTGTTCGTCGATTGCTCCGGCTTTTCGGCCCTCCTTCTCGGCAAGACCCTCGGGGTGGCGTTCAAGGACTGCAGCGACGTGCTCTTTTGCGATTCGGCCCTGGCGGTGCAGGTTCCCTATGAGACGCCGGAGAGTCCCATGGCGTCTCATACCATCTCCACCGCTCAATCGGCGGGATGGATCTGGGACATCGGCCTGCCGAACCGGCGCGGTACCGGCCATGTGTATTCCAGCCGGCACTGCACCGACGAGGAGGCCCACCAGGCCCTGATGCGGTATCTGGGGCCGCAGCACGCCCATCTGACGCCGCGCAAGATATCCTTCCACGGCGGGCATCGCGAAACCTTCTGGAAGAACAATTGCGTCGCCGTTGGGCTCGCCGCAGGATTTCTCGAGCCGCTGGAGTCTTCCGCCATCGTGCTGGTCGAACTCTCTGCGAAACTGATAGCCGAACAGATGCCTGCCAACCGCGAAGTCATGGACATCGTGTCGGCACGTTTCAACGACGTCACACACTACCGCTGGGGCCGGATCATCGATTTTCTCAAGCTGCACTATGTGCTGACTCAGCGCAGCGACTCCGCGTTCTGGAGGGACAACGTCGCTCCGGACACTATTTCGGATCGGCTCAAGAATCTATTGCATCTATGGAAGTACCAGTCGCCCTGGTTCTTCGATGAATTCGACCGGCTGGAGGAAGTGTTTCCCGCCGCGAGCTACCAATACGTCTTGTACGGCATGGGTTTTCGCACCGAGGTCGAGCCCGGGGACAATGTCGCCACCGGCACCATGGCCGCGAAACTCATCAATGACAATTTCGCCATGACCCGTCAGATGCGATCGCAACTGCCGAAGAACCGCGACCTGATGAAGAAGATTTTCGAATATGGCTTACAGCCAATCTAAAAACAGGAGACAGCGCGCATGAGCAACGTCGTGCTGCTCGACAGCCAGTCGCATCGTAAACTGCGCGTGCATGCGCAGGCGGCCGCGCACTACGGCGACAATCAGCGCTTCGTGGCCGTGGTGGTGAACGAATTTCACGCGCTCGCGATGCACTACCCCATCTTGTTCTCCAAAGATGCCGACACAGGCCAGTTCTATTGCGGCGCCATGCTGGGCTTCGATTCGGGCGAGAACCTGTTTTTGGACGAGCATCGAGCCATGAGTGCGTACCGCCCGCTCAACTTGCAGCGCGGACCCTTCGTCACCGCGGGATCGGATTTGGCCATCGACCTCGATCACCCGCGGGTGGCGTCGTCCGGAGATCAGGAGCTTTTCACCGCGGCGGGTGAACCGAGCACCTATTTGCAAAGCGTCATGGGATTGATGCGTGAATTGCGCCCGGGAGCCGAGCGCACACGCATCTTCATCGACACGCTGATGGGACTCAAACTGATCGAGCCCATGACCATCTCGGCGCGCTTCGACGATGGCAGCAATCGCGAGTTCACCGGGCTGTACACGATCAATCGGGACCAATTGAAGCAGCTTGCCGATCCCGCGGTACTCGATCTGTTCCGCCGCGGCTATCTGCAGTTGATCTATCTGATGATGGCTTCGCTCGACCACGTGTCGGCGTTGGCGCAAAGGAAGAATCGCTCCTTCCTGCCCGGCGGCGACTTGCCGGGACGCGAACCGCTCAGCCCCGGCGCGGCTTGACGACCCTCGATGAGTCAGACGTTGCGTGAGGTCGACGGCAGGGGCTTATCCAGCCCGGCACAGTTCCTCAGGGAGGTCGTCGAGCCGTGCCTGCCCGTGGTCATGCGCGGGTTGGTGAGCGGCTGGCCCGCGGTCCATACGGCCACGCGGTCGGTCGAGGATTTCCGCGACTACCTGGCCCGCTTCGATAACGGCGGCCAGGCCGACGCTTTCGTCGGCGACCCTAAAATCGCCGGCAAGTACTACTACACCGAGGACCTCAAGGGATTCAATTTCGAACGCCGGCGTATGCGCTTGATCGACGCATTGACCGCCATGGTCGCCACCCATGGTCAAAGCGGGCAGCCGACCATGTATGTCGGTTCGGTTCCGATGAACGAGTTCTTGCCGGGGTTCACCGACCAGAATGTGATGCAGGTGCTGCCCGCGCACATCGCGCCTCGAATCTGGCTTGGGCACCCTTCCCACGTCTCGGCGCATTTCGACTCGTACGACAATGTGGCGTGCGTGGTGGCCGGCGCCCGGCGCTTTACTCTGTATCCACCGGAGGCCATCGAAGGGCTTTACGTGGGTCCCCTCGACAACACCATGGCGGGACAACCCGTCAGCCTCGCCGCCGCGTCGCCCCCGGATGACGACAAGTATCCGCTGTTCGGCAAGATCCGCGAGCAGGCGCTGTGCGCAGAACTTCGTCCAGGGGACGGAATCTACATCCCCAAGCTTTGGTGGCATCAGATCGAGTCCACGGCCTCATTCAACGGCCTCGTTAACTATTGGTGGGACGCCTTTGCCGGTTCCGATGCACCCTATACCGGTCTGCTGCTGAGCATGATCGCCATCGCCGAGCGGCCCCCACGAGAGCGGCAGGCCTGGAAAGCCTTCTTCGATCACTACGTGTTTCGTAGCAACGGTCACCCGCTCGCGCATCTTCCCGCTGAGCAGCATGGGATGCTGGGTCCGCTCAAGGATAATTACGCCAAGATTCGCGCCATCGTCATGCGCCGGCTTCGCGGCGGCTGAACACGCAAGGCGGGCTCGCCCCGATACACTCAGGCCGGACAATTTTGCTTGATGAAATCCTCATGCGCAGGCATGGTTTCCGCGCACTTGCGGACCACGTCGCGGATATTGCCCAGATTGTCATTGACGCGCTGCGGGTCGAGCAAATTGACCAGGGGGTCATCGCTTTCCGGCATGATGTTTTGGCCGACCATGACGTATAGCCAGCTCTGCGTTGGGAAGAGTTCAAAATCTTCGCGCAAAATGCGGCCGTGGCTGCGGAACAGATCAATTCTCTCCTGGAGGCTGTCCGGCTTCGAGACGTTGCGGCAGTGGCCCCACAGCTCGCCTTCGTTGCGCTCGGTCATACTGTAGTGCAGGACCAGAAAGTCCCGAACGCGCTCGTATTCTGCCCCAAGGATCTTGTTGTAGCGGTCGATTTCGGCACTTCGGAAATTGCGGTCGGGGAACAGCGTCAAGAGCATGGTAATGCCACGCTGGATGAAGTGAATGCTGGTGGATTCCAGCGGTTCGAGAAAGCCCGCCGACAAACCGATCGCAACACAATTCTTGCTCCAGAAGCGCTTGCGGCGGCCGGCGGCGAATTGCAGTTTGAGCGGGTCGGCCAAGGCCTTGCCCTCGATACTCGACAGCAATTCGTCCTGTACCTCGGTGTCGCTCACGAAGCTGCTGCTGTACACATAGCCATTGCCGATGCGGTGCTGCAATGGGATGCGCCACTGCCAACCCCCTGGCTTGGCGGTGACCCGAGTATATGAGGACAGGGCTTGGGTTCGTTCACAAGGTACCGCTGCCGCGCGATCGCAGGGCAACCAGTGATTCCAATGCTCGTAACCCGTCTGCATCGCGTCCTCGATCAACAGGCCGCGAAATCCGGAGCAATCGATGTACAGATCGGCCTCGACACGCTCCCCGCTGTCGAGGGTCAGGGCGTCGATGAATCCGTCTTCGGACTTGAGAGACACGGATTTTACGCGGCCCTCGGTGCGCTCGACGCCGCTCGCCTCGGCAATGGTTCTCAAGTACCTTGCGAACAGCGATGCGTCGAACTGCAAGGCATAGGTGATTCCCGCCAAGGGAGAATTGGCGGCCGGGACCGGCCGCATGAATTTTCCCGCGTACGCGGCCACCGCCTGCAGCGAATATTCCTCGAGCCTGCCGGCCCTGCCCTCGCGCAGGGCTTTCAGCCAGTAGGCCGAAAAAGCCAAGGGTCCCATGTCGAACCCGGTCTGACCGAAGGGATGCATGTAGGAATGACCCATACGCGTCCAATCCCTGAACTCGATACCCAATTTGAAGGTGGCTTTGGTCTTGCGTACGAGGTCGTTCTCATCGATCCCCAGCGCGCGTATGTACTCCATGATCGGGGGGATCGTGGCCTCGCCCACGCCGACGGTGCCGATTTGCTCGGACTCGACCAACCGGATGCGCACATTGAGCGCCTTCAGAAACTTGGCAAGACTCGCAGCCGTCATCCAGCCCGCGGTGCCGCCGCCCACAATGGCGATGCTCCTGATGGGGGTGGCCGTCACTGGGTCGAACGCGGGATCTTCACGCCCGGAATTATGCCACGGGGAATGAAAGTGCAGTTGCCCATTGCTCAATTCTCAACGGCATTCAATAGCACCTGCTCGAACGCGCGCACGGCGGAGCGATTGCCGTCGGCCTTGGTGGCAGCTCGTCGAATTTCTTCGCGCCGTGCTGCCCAAAGGTCGGACTGTCTGCACTCCTGCGCCCAGCGAATGGCGATCTGCGCGTACTGATCGCCTGTCATGGCGATTCCATCGGTGATCCCGATTTGTCTGAGCAGTCCCGCGGCCAGGCGCTGACGCAGATATTCACCTTCCCTTGTGACGATGGGCAGACCGCGATGCACGGCGGCCCACGCCGTCGTATAGCCGGAGAAGGCCGGGCAGTCCAAATAGACATCCATCTCGTCCAAGAAGCCGGCAAATTGCTCGCGCGGCAGCCACGGCATCACCCGCAGGTAGGCGTCGGGGTCCAACCCCTCTGTCCGGAACGCGCCCGCCAACCGATCGCGCAGCTTGGCCGTGGCCCAAGGATGCGTGTGCGACGAAGCCAGCCAGAACTCGCTCGGTCCGCCGTCTTTGGCGATGCGTGCCAACAGAACATCGTCCGCGGGATCGAATTTGATCGGTTGCTGACACAGCGCGAACCGCACGACGTGCCTTTGCCGATCCGGGCCCTTCCAATGCTGCGCCCGGACCTCGGCCAATTCCGTGCAAACGCCCGTTCCCGGTAAACGAATCAGCCTTTCGCGATAATGCTGTTCGGCTCCCGGCCCTTCCAAGAACTCTCCGGACATGAACATATTCATACTCGGCAACCCCGTGGTCACCGGATGCCCCCAACCGGCGATTTGCAGCGGCGCCAACTGCAATGCGGCCAACGCGCAGGTGGTCGGATCCATGCCCACTTCGGGATAGAACAGCACGTCGGGTAGATCCTGCGCAATCTCGTACAGCCAAGTCTCCGACGACTTGGGCCCCTGCACGAAGCGATCGACACGGCTTCTTGCCCAATCTGTTTCTTCGTCGACCGTCGAGCCGGTATGGTAGAGGTGGATTTCGAATTGACGGCGATCCACATGCGCAATAATTCCGCGCAATACCACGTCCCACACCGGGTGGCGGCGCACATGACCGCTCACCACCAACAATCGAATGCGATTGCGCCGCGGCTGAACCGAACGCAGCGCATCGATCTTCTGCCCCCAATGGACCGCCGACTCTGGGCCGACTAGATCGCCGTAGCGGGACAGCAAGGCGCCGACATCCCCGGGCCTGTACGCCAAATAGAACGGCTGATGGCTGCCCACAGAGCTTCCCAACCGGCCGGGACCGGAACGACTCCAGTCGCAGAGCTCATCCAGCGATCGGGAGAATTTCCCGACTGCGCCGGCACTGTCGGCAACACTATTCGCGAAGATGGGGATCACACCGATCGCCGCACCGAGCCTCGCCGAGGCGTAGTCCGGCTTGAGGGCGAGCGCCCGACCGTAGCAGGCCACGGCCTCTTCCAACTTGCCCTGCTCCCGCAATGCATTGCCCAGGTAGTGGTGCGCCTCGGCGTAGTCCGGTTTGCAAGCCAACGCCCGCTGCAAACAAGCTACGGCCCTCTCTAAGTTTCCCTGCTCGGTGAACAGAATGCCCAGGTTGAGGTGTGCCTCGGCCAAGCCCGGTTTAAGAGCCAACGCCCGTTCAAATGAGGCCAGAGCTTCCGCCGGCTTGCCCTGCGCCCTGAGAACATTGCCGAGGTTGCTGTGGGCCTCGGCATAGTTCGGCTCCAAAGACAGCGCCCGACCGTAGCAGGCCACCGCCTCCGCAAGTCTGCCCTGCGCCTGTAGGGTGTTGCCTAGATTGCCGTGCGCCTCGACGTAATCGGGTTTGAGGGCCAGCGCCCGCCCATAGGAAGCGACAGCCTCCGCCAGATTGCCCTGCGCCTGCCGGGCAAGGCCAATGTTGTAGTGAGCCGTGAAGAGGTCCGGTTTCAAGGTCAACGCCCGCCCGTAGGAGAGCACGGCCTCCTCCCACCTGCCCAGTGCCTTGAGCGCGTTGCCGAGATTGTTGTGGAATGCCGGCACTCGGCCGTTCTGCGCAATGGCCTTGCCGATCAGCTCCACGGCTGACTCGTTGCCGCCTGCCTGGTGGGAAAGGACACCGAGAAAATGCAGCGCATCGGCATGATGTGAATCGATCAGGAGAATCTGACGATAGAGCTGTTCCGCTTCGCCCAAGCGTCCGGCCTGGTGATGCCGCAAGGCGGCGGCGAATACCTCTTGAACGCCCGGCGGCGCCTCTTTCGACACGAGTTTCCCTGGCCGTGTCCGCCCGTCAGGGCATCTTCATCCCGGGCATGGCGGCATGATCCATGTTGTCGTGCCCGTGCTCATCGTCATCCGTCGACCACACCTTGCCCGGGTCTTTCTCGTAGGGGTAAACGTGGACCATCCACCCGAATATATGAGGATAGAACTGCCCGCCGGCGGCCTCGCAATCCTCCTTGGTCGTGATGGAGCCGAGCAGGCCGAATTTTGCACCGGGTCCGAAGTACGCGGCTTTCTGATCGGGCGGCGCCTTGCAGAAGTTGATGTGCTGGTGCCAATGGGCAATGCTGAGGGGAATGCGTTCGTTGATCTCATCCTCGGAGGCATCGACCCGAGCCGTATACATCGCACCCACGAGCTTGTAGCCCCCGTCCGGCGTCTTTGTATAGAGCAACGAGGTCGGCTTCAAGGGATCGAAGTGCGATCTCGCCTCCAGTGCATACTCGTACTGAGTAAAGTGATATTGCGGTTGAGGGATATCGGGAAGAAAAATTTTATACCCGTCCGCCAGCGCCTTGTGGTAATCCTGATAGGGCGCGATGGCCGCTTTTGCGCTCGCGACCAAGGCGTCGGCCTTCTCGCGATCGCCGCTCTTCACCGGCCGGAGCGTCGTCATGTACATGTGGCCCGCCATGTGCGCCATCGCCGCATCCGCCGCTGCGGGCGGCGCGTATCCGGCCGTCACGGCGCACAGACAAACCAGTGCGAGGAAGGGCGCGCGACGGCGGAGTTGGCCATTCATCTGTGAATGCGGCAGCAAGTTGAACCTCGCGGATCGAGTCGGGGGCATCGCCACTATTACCCCAACGCCTGCGTCAGTCAATTCGCCGGCACTCGAGTCGGCGCCTAAGGCCGTTGCCGCTCCGGCAGGCGCCAGCCCTCGGCCAGCGCACGGGCGCAATCGCCGGCGGACATCGGCCGCGCGAACAGGTAGCCTTGCATTTCGTCGCAGGCGTGCTCGCGTAAAAAATCCAGCTGCGCCTCCGTTTCAACTCCCTCCGCCACCACCCTGAGCTTCAAGTTATGGGCGAGACTGATGATGGCCTTGGCGATTGTGGCCTCGCCCGAGTCGGTCGTGATGTGACGAATGAAGGCGCGATCAATCTTGAGCGAGTCCAGGGGAAATCGCCGGAGGTAGGCGAGACTCGAGTAGCCGGTGCCGAAGTCGTCGACCGACAATCGAATCCCGCACTTCTTCATATTGCCGAGAACACGCACCGCATCCTCCGAATCGCTCATCAGGATCGATTCCGTCAGTTCGAACTCCAAAAGATTCGGGTCGATTTGCGTTCTTTCCAAGATCCGGGCGATGGAAGCTTCCAGACCGCTCTGGTTGAATTGCCGGGCCGACAGGTTGATCGCCACGGGGCAGGCCTTCAGACCGTCGGCCTGCCAGGCACGGATCTGCCCGCACGCCTCCAGCACCACCCACTCGCCAACCTCATTGATCAATCCCGTATCCTCGAGAATGGGAATGAATTCGGTGGGTGAAACGAGGCCGCGCTGAGGATGGTTCCAGCGCAGCAACGCCTCGAATCCGCTGATGAGGCCGGTCTCAATGGAGGCCTTCGGCTGATAGTGCAGCACGAATTCGCGCCGGGCGAGCGCGCCGCGCAGTTCGGTTTCGGTCCGCAGGCGCTCTGCGGCTTGGGCATTCATTTCCGGGACGAAGAATCGATAGGTATTGCGGCCGGCCTGCTTGGCTCGATACATCGCCATGTCGGCGTTCTTCAGGAGAGCGTCCGGATCCGCGCCGTCGCTGGGCGAGATGCTGATGCCGAGGCTCGCCGAGACGTACAGCTCGCGGCCGTTCACCCGAAACGGCCTTGCAAGGCTTGCGATCACACGCTCCGATACCATCGCGGCGTCTTCCGGAGTGGCCATGTGCTCGAGAAGGAGCGCAAACTCGTCGCCGCTGAGCCGCGCCACGGTATCGGCCGGGTGGACGCAACGCTGAAGGCGCCCCGCCACTCGCGCAAGCACCCCATCGCCTCCGCTGTGGCCCAGCTCATCATTGACCGATTTGAACCGGTCCACATCCACGAACAATACGCCCACGCTGCGCTTGTCCCGATCGGGTCGGCGCAGTGCCTGCGACAGCCGCTCGATGTACATCGTGCGGTTGGGCAATCCGGTGAGCGTATCGAACTGCGCCAGATAGGCCAGGCGATCCTGCGTGCATCGGTGATCGAGGGCGGCTGCGAGAATGTTCTTGACGGCACTGAGAAAATCGACGCTATCTTGGGAGAATGCACGGGGCACGCGCGAATAAACACCGAGCAGCCCATAGGGACCATGAACGCCCCACACCAGCGCTTCCGCGCCGCTGCGGATTCCGTGGTCCTTGAGGACCGGGGACGGGCGATGGCGGGCTTCGGTCGCGTAGTCCTCGATCAACGAGGTCTCACGCGTACCGATGGAAAAGCGATCCTGGGCTTCGGTGACCGCGTCGAATTGCACCTTATCGGCCCAAATGCCGGACCAGCCCGCGCCGGCCTTGAGTTGCAGTCGCGCCTCGTCCGGCGCGAGTTCGAGATATCGGCGGAATTCCGGCTGAAGGCCCTTCTCGAGGGTATCGGCCACCCGGGCGATGAGTTCGCCGAGGCCCGGGTTCTGCAGCGCAAATTGACCGAACGCGGCGATCAGACCTTGCCTCAATGATTGACGCGCAATGGTCTGCGCCGCGAGCAGCTGCTCGGTGATGTCCGTGACCGTTCCGCCGATCCCGACGATTCGCCCGGCACCGTCCTTGACGGGAAACTTGAAAATGAGATTCGTGCGGGATGATCCGTGCTCGTCGGTACGCTTTTGCTTGAATTCGATCGTCTTGCCGTGCTTCAACACCAATCCATCGTTGATCTGCAGCGCCCTTGCCAGATCGGCGGGAAAGATCTGCGTATCCGTGCGCCCTAGATACGCGTCGCGCGGCAAGCCGAACTCCCGGACGAACTCATCGTTGACGCGCAGATATCGACCGGCCGCATCCTTGACGAACACGGGCGAACGGTCGTGCATCAAGATCGCCCGCAACTGCGCTTCGCTGTCTCCCGCGCCCGCGATAGGGTCCGCCTGAAATTGTTCGGCGACCGGCATCCTGCCGGCGCGGCGCGGTTCGAAGCGTGACAGTGTCAGCGGGCCCTTAGCTTTGGACATAAGGCGGCGGGCAATCGCATGATCGGCGGCAGCAAATTGTAGGGACCTTATTCATTGTCGATTCGCGGGCGACCATGTGCAACGCAACAAGCCTCGGCGGCCAGGAATGCGGCGCGGCCACTCCTCTCCCTCAGTCAATTTATCGGAGTTCGGAGGGCAAACAAAAGCGGGGTACCCCGCAAAATGGCTGCTACAGGACATTAAATCGCAATGCCGAGGCGGGGCGGTTTATGTCGCGGCCGTCGTGGTTCGATGCCCCTTGAGCGGAATATTGAAGGTGATCGTCGCCCCGAAGGCATCCGGCGCCTGGGGGTCCACGCGCACTTTGTCGAATACCAAGAGCCGAGTCCCGAGTTCGAAGCTTTCGCGCAGGTCGTGAGTCACCATGAACACGGTCATCTTGTTCATGTTCCACAGCTTGAGGATGAGTTCGTGCATGTCGGCGGTAAGGCCGGGATCCAGGGCGCCGAAGGGTTCATCGAGAAGCAGGATCTTCGGCTCGCAGATGACCGACTGCGCAATGGACAGCCGTTGCTGCATGCCCCCCGACAGCTGCCGGGGATATTTGTCGGCCGAACTTTGCAGGCCCACCGCCTCCAGCAACATCCTCGCCCGATCGAGTGCGCGTCGCCGCGAGGCACCGAACAGGCGGCCGAGCAGCGGCGCGCCGCGCAGCTCCAGGCCCAAGAGCAGGTTTTGAATCACGGTGAGATGCGGAAACAATGAATAACGCTGAAACACGATGCCGCGATCCGGCCCCGGCTCGGACTGCAGGGGATGACCGTCGATGAGGAACTCGCCCCGGCTCGGCGTTTCCACTCCCAGCAGCATGCGCAGGAACGTCGTCTTGCCGCACCCGGAAGCACCCACGATGGTCACGAATTCGTGATCATCGATATGCAGATTGACGTTCTCGAGCACGACCTGAGTGCCGAACTCTTTCCACAGGCGCCTGACCGTCACTTGCGTCATGCGCTACGCACCCGCCTCGGCCCAGGCAAAGGCCTTGGCGCGCAGCACCCGCAGCAGCCAGTCCATGGTGAACGCGAGCAGGGTGATCCACGCAACATAGGGCAGGATGACATCCATGGCCAGGTAGCGGCGCACGAGGAAGATCCGATAACCCAGGCCTTCGGTCGAGGCGATGGCCTCCGCGGCGATCAGAAACAGCCATGCCGAACCCAGCGTGAGACGCAGTGCATCGACCAGGCGCGGCCACATCTGCGGCAACACCACGCGCAACACCAGCTGCCAGGTCGATGATCCCAGCGTTTGCGCCTTGATGATCTGCTCGCGCGGTAGTTCGGCCGTGCGCATCGCGAGATCGCGAACGATGACGGGCGCGACACCGATGATGATCAGGGTGATCTTCGCCGCCTCCCCCAAACCGACGACGATGAACAAGATGGGCAGAATGGCGAGCGGCGGTATGAGCGACACGGCGGCGACGAAGGGGGCCACCGTGACGCGCAGGTAAGGCACCACGCCGATCGCCACGCCCAGGGCGACGCCCATGAGCGCGCTGACGGCGAGTGCCCACAGCAGACGCTCGAGGCTGGCACGGGTGTCGTTCCACAGCAGGTAGTTGCCGGTGCGCTCGTCTTCTTCGAAGGCGAATTGATGGATGGTGGCGGCGATCGTCGCCGGCGCCGGCAGCAATTTGTCGCCTGGGTTCTCTGCGAGCCGGGCGTTGGAGCAAAAGAGGTACGCCACGACCACCAGTATGAACGGCAGCGCGCTCAACAGGAGCGCGCCGGCGCGTCCCGGTTGCCGGTTGATGAGGCGGCGCATGCTAGCAGGCCCTCACAGCTTGCCGTCCATAGCCAGCTTGGTGAAGCCTGCGTCGAATCGCATCTTGACGTTGTGGGAATCGCCCAGAGCCTGACCGGCCGGAAACTGAATACCTACGGCGTCCACCGAGGTTGCGCCCTGTCCTAAGATTCCATGCTCGAAGGAGAACTTACGCACCAGATCCATGCTCTTGACGAGACGCTCGCCGGTGACGAACGCAAGCGCGTCTGCGGGGGTCGCGAATATATGTGTCGTCGCAAGTTGCCGGCCGAAGCCGTCCAGATCGGTTCCGGATGCCTTGGCCATCGCGGTGCGCGCGGCCTGGCCGGCGGCATCGTTCTTGAACATGACCGAAAGCGTTTCAAACCAGGCGCCGATGAGCGCCTTGCCCAGCTTCGGATTGGAATTGAGAAGGTCGGTCTTGACCACCATCAGGTCGAGAATTTCACCGGGTATCTTGCTGGAATCGAACACCAACTGAGCATTGGGCGCCGCCAGCACGGCGCTCAATTGCGGCTTCCAGGTGACCACCGCAGTCGTCGCCGGCGCGCTGAAAGCCGCGACGATATCGGCATCCGAGGTATTGATGATTTTCAAGTCGCGCTCGCGCATCCCTGCCGACGCCAGCCCCCGCGCCAGCAGATAGTGCGACACCGAGAGTTCCACCAGATTGACCTTCTGCCCCTTGATGTCTGCCAGTGTTTTGCCCTTGCCCTTGAGCACCACCCCGTCGTTGCCGTCGGAATAATCGCCCATGATGAGAGCCGTCGAGTCCACGCCGCCCGCAGCCGGAATCGTCAGCATGTCCATGTTGGTCATGGCACACGCATCGAAGGTGCCGGCCGTGTACTGGTTGATCGATTCCACATATTCGTTGATCTGGGTCAGTTTGATCTTGATGCCGTATTTGTCGGCCCACTTCTTCAGAATGCCGCTGCGATCCGCGTAGTCCCACGGCATCCAACCGACGTAAATGCTCCACGCGACATTGAACGAGGTGCGTTCGGCGGCGGAGGCCGTCAACGCGCCGCCCGCCGCGAGACATGCCGACAGCAGCAGTACCCCAGGGCGTGGAATCTTGAGGCGAATCAGCATTGCAGGTCTCCTTGTTCCGTGGGTCGCATGATGATCAGGGTTTGCGCGACCAGCACGGAGCGGCCTTCCGTGCAGCGCAATTGAGTGACGGTGCCGTCCACCGGCGCCGTCACCGGCAATTCCATCTTCATGGATTCCACCAGCACCAGCGTGTCTCCGGCCTTGACGGCTTGGCCGGGCGCGGACGATATCTTCCAGACACTCCCCGCCACGGGACTCACCACGGCGAGGCAGCCCGGTTGCAATTCTTCCAACCCATCCTCATCGTGAGCCGCGGGAAGGTCGGCCGCATAGCCGATTTGACCGGTGGCCTCCCAGCGCCGACGCTCGGAGTCGAATGCCGCCTGCTGCCGCGCCTTGTGCTCAGCAATGCTCGCGGAATTTTGCGCGAGAAAACGCCGGTACTCGCCCAGCCGGAATGTCTCGTCGTCGATATCCAGCCGCGCGCGGCCGTGCAGAAAATCCTCGCGGAATTCTTTCAATTCCGCGCCCGTGACCGGATAGAAGCGGATTTGATCGAAGAATCGCAGCAGCCAGGGCTTGTCCTGCGTGAATTCCGCCGTGACCTTGTACGTATTCCACATCTGGCAGGTGCGGCCGACGAATTGATAGCCGCCCGGCCCTTCCATGCCGTAGCCGCACAGATAGGCGCCGCCGATGCCCACCGCATTCTCCGGAGTCCAGGTGCGGGCGGGGTTGTACTTGGTCGTGACCAGGCGGTGCCGTGGATCCAGCGGCGTCGTCACCGGGGCGCCGAGATACACATCCCCCAACCCCAGCACCACGTAACTGGCGTCGAACACGATTCGCTTGACGTCCAGTGCGCTGTCCAACCCGTTGATGCGCCGTATGAACTCGATGTTGCTCGGGCACCAGGGCGCATCGGCGCGCACGGACTGCATGTATTTCGCGATGGCGAACTGCGTGGACTCATCGTCCCAGCAAAGGGGCAGTCTCACAATGCGCGTGGCGATCGTCATGTCCTCGACCGTTGCCAGCGAGTTCTCCCCCGTGCTCAATAGATCGAGGAGCCGCTCCAGCGGCAACTGGCGGCTGTCGTAGTGCACCTGCAGCGAGCGAATCCCCGGCGTCAAATCGACGATGCCGGACTGCGCGGCCGCCTGCAGCCATGACATGAGCGCGTGAACCCGCAGGCGCAACTCGATGTCGAGAATCAGCGGCCCGTATTCCACCAAAAGGTATTTGTCGCCGGCCCGCCGATAGACCACCGCCGGCCGGCCGTCTCGCGCGGCAATGCCGGCAAGGATGGGTGAGTCGGTGCCGGCGCTTCGCAGCGGCGTTTCATCGAAGGCAGAGCTCTGCCGCCGGCTTGCCGGCGAGGCCGGCGGCAGGCGCAGCGTCGCCAGCATCGCTTCCTGTGCAAGTTCCGCCTGCAGCGCCTCTTGCGCGGACAGGCGCTTGAATCGAACGCGATTGTTCGACCGCAGTTGTCCCAGCTTCCAGAGCTCGGACTGCACGATCGTCACCGGGCACACGAATCCACCCAGAGACGGGCCGTCCGGTCCCAAGATCACCGGCATATCGCCCGTGAAATCCACGGTGCCGATGGCATAGGCATTGTCGTGGATATTCGACGGATGCAGCCCCGCCTCGCCGCCGTCGCTGCGCGCCCATTTGGGCTTGGGTCCCAGCAGCCGCACGCCGGTGCGATTGGAATTGTAGTGAACATGCCAGGTGGAAGCGAAGAACTCCATAATGTCATCGTCGGTAAAAAAGTCGGGCGCACCCTGCGGTCCATAGAGGACGCCCAACTCCCAGTCCTCGCCGATGACGGGCATGAGATCGGCCGGGATGATGCAGGGTTCGGGCGCGGCGGCCGGGCCGGCCGGCGTGACACCGACGTGCAGCACGTCGCCCGCCGTCAACGCGCGGCCGCCGTGGCCGCCGAACTTGCCCAGAGTAAATGTGGAGCGGCTCCCCAGGTAGAGCGGCACATCGATGCCGCCGCGGATTGCGAGGTATGTGCGGCAGCCCGCACCGCTCGATGCACCCATTTTCAAGGTCGCGCCGCGGCGAACCGCGAGCGGTGCGCCCCAGGGCGCGGGTCGGCCATCGATGTCGGCGACCATCGCAGCCCCGGTGAGGCAAATCACGGCGTCGACATTGAATCTCAAGGTGGGGCCCGAGACCATGATCTCCAGTGCCGCCGCATCCTCGGGATTGCCGAGCGCGCGGTTCGCAAGACGAAACGACAGACCGTCCATCGGGCCCGATGGTGGTACGCCCACATTCCAGAAGCCCAATCTCCCCGGATAATCCTGAACGGTGGTTTGTGTTCCGGCCGCGAGCACCTCGAAGGTGCGCGGCGCATAGCCGAACGCGTCAAGCGCCCGAGTGGTCATGCCGCCCGAGACGAACATCGGGTCCGCCACCAGCTGCCGCAAATAGTCGAGGTTGCTCTCGATCCCGCCGATCACCGTGTCCGCGAGGGCGGCTTGCATCGCCGACAACGCGTCGGCTCGGTCTGCGCCCACGGTGATGATCTTCGCCAGCAGCGGATCATAGAACGGCGTGACCAGCGAGCCGTCTTCCACCCACGTTTCAACCCTGGCATTCGCGGCGAACCGCGCGTGGGTCAAGAGCCCGGCCGAGGGCCTGAATCCTTTAGCCGGATCCTCGGCGTATAGCCGCACCTGGATCGATGCGCCCCGCGGCGCGGGTGCCTCCAGCTCGAAGTCTTCATTGGCCGCCTGTCGAATCATCCACTCCACGAGGTCGACGCCGGTGACCTCTTCAGTCACGCCATGCTCCACCTGCAGGCGCGTATTGACCTCCAGAAAGTAGAACTCCTGGGTGTGTGTATCGAAGACGAATTCGACGGTGCCGGCCGATCGATAGCCCACCGCCTCTCCTAAGCGGATGGCGGAATCGGACAGCCGTTGCCGCAGCGCGGTCGACAATCCCGGCGCGGGCGTCTCCTCGACGAGTTTCTGGTTGCGACGTTGCGCCGAGCAATCCCGCTCGCCGAGTGCGATGACCCGGCCCGCCCCGTCGCCGAATATCTGCACCTCGATGTGCCGGGCGCGATCAATGTACTTTTCCAGGAACAGACCGCCGCGGCTGAAGTTCCGGGTGGCGGTGCGCTCCACCGCGTGATAGCTCTCGGCGAGATCGGCCGCCCGCCGGACGAGCTGCATGCCGATGCCGCCTCCTCCGGCGGTGCTCTTCAGCATCAGCGGATAGCCAATGCGCGCAGCTTCCTCGTGGGCTTCTTCGAGACTCGACAGCAGTCCACTCCCGGGCAACAGCGGGACGCCGCTGCGTAGCGCCAAGTCCCTCGCCAGATGCTTGAGTCCGAAGTCGCGAATCTGCCCGGGCGTCGGCCCGATGAACACGATACCCGCCGTTTCGCACGCAGACGCAAAATCGGCGTTCTCGCTCAAGAAGCCGTACCCGGGATGGATGGCCTGGGCGCCCGAGGCTTGCGCGGCGGCAAGCAAAGCGTCCTGCCGAAGATAGCTCTCGGCAGCGGGGTCCGATCCGAGACGAATGGACACGTCGGCCCGCGCCACGTGCAGGGAGTTCCGGTCCGCGTCCGAATAAACGGCGACCGAGCCCACCCCCAAACGCTTCAATGTCCGGATGATGCGGCAGGCAATCTCACCGCGATTGGCGACGAGAACCTTATTGAACATTCGAGTCCCAAATCAGAACCTCGAGCGCTGTGGGGTTGTACGCGTTGCAGGGATTGTTGAGCTGGGGGCAATTGGAAATAAGCACGATGATGTCCATGCCCGCGCGCATCTCGACGTATTGGCCGGCGCCGCTGAGTCCGTCGGCAAAGGTCAGTCCTCCGTCGGTGGTCACGGGCACGTTCATGAAGAAGTTGATGTTGTGGGAAAGATCGCGCTTTCCCAACCCCAGCCGGTCGTGCTGGGCGACGGCGAGAAGGTAGCTGTCGCGGCACGCATGCATGGTTCTCTTGTCGAGCGCGTAGCGAACCGTATTGGACTCTGAAGCGCAGGCGCCGCCCAGGGTGTCGTGCCGTCCGACGGTATCGGCGACAATCTCCGCCATGAGATTGCCGGCCGTCGATAGCAGCCTGGAACCAAGACCCAAGTACACATTTTGCTGCGCGCGAATGGTGTCCACGGCGCTGTAGCGCTCGGCGACGTCCGCCGCGTTGAAGAACAGCGTGTCGGCGGCCTGGTTTCCTTCCACATCGACGATCCGCAGATATTGCCCCGTCTTGATGATGTCGATCCAGTACTCGCCCGCAGGAATCACCTGCCGAAACATCGCCTCGCCGGGCAGCAGCGAACTGTCGTTGCGCATTCGATTCACACTCCCCCGCCGCCGCAATTGCGGTACAGCTCGGTGTTGACGAAGCCGCGGACGTTCTCGGGACGCGAATTCCGGCAGAGATCGTCGTCCGCGACTGCCGCCGCTTTGCTCAGCTGCAGCGCGACGGGATTGCGCGGATAGCGCGCGGAAGGATTCAAGGGATGCGGGCAGGTATGCAGCAGCACCAGCGTATTCATCTCGAAGCGAAGGTCGACGAAGCGGCCGGCGCCGGAGTTGTCCGGGTCGAATTGCAGCGCGCCGTCCTCCGCGACGGACACCTTGCTGAACCAATTCACGTTGGCGGCGAGATCGCGGCGGCCCAGGCCGTACTTGCCGCCTTCGACCAGGAATGCGTCGTAGCCGTTTTGAGTCCAGTCGTTCCGATGTTCCTGGTAGCGCTTCTCGCCCCAGCGGGCCGCCACCAACTCGCGATTGGCGTTGCCGCAGACCGTGTCATGCCAGCCCACCGTATCTTCGGTGACGGAACAGAAAATCCGTCCCATGTCGGAATACAGACAGTGTCCCTTGGTGAGCTTGAAGGTGTGCTGGCACTTCAGCGTGTCGGGAGCGTTGTAGCGCTCCAGGAGGTTCTGCGGGTTGTAGAACAGCATGCCGGCATTCGCACCGCCGTCGCGGTCGATGATGCGCAGGTTGGTGCCCGCGCGTAGCGTGAGCGACCAGTGCTTTCCGCCTTCGATGAGAGTCTCGTAGAACACTTAAGGACCTCCCCGCTCGCGTGGCCAATCGTCCTCGAGGAGAGTCGCTTGGATCGGGATTTCCCTCGTACAGGAGAAACCCGAGGACGATTCCTCGACGTTGTTCTCCCGGGCTTTTATCCCGCCGTGTATCCTAGGTTTTAGGACTGCGTCTCTCGGACCTGTCGCTCTACACTCAAGCCGGAACCCTAGACGCACATTGATGCCATGACGGTGCAATTCCCATGCCTAGTTGGGCGCCTCGGCGCGCGGCAGCGCGTTCCCTCGTTGGACGAAGCGTTTGCGCGGTAATGGAAAGACGATGTCCTTGAGTTTGCAAGTCCGGTACGCGCTCGTTCGGCACCAGCACGGTGCAAACCCAAACTTCGCCGCCCCAAATGCGCGCATCGCCTTCGATGGGCGCCGGCGCTTCCACGGGATATATTGAATCCATGACCAATGACGACAGCCTGTTGATTTCCGAACTGCGCTCAGGCTACCGCGCGAAGCAATTCACTCCCGCCGACATCATGACGCGCCTCATGGACCGGGCAGACGGCGAAGATCACCGCCGCCTCTGGATCAGCCGCCTGTCGCGCGATCGGGTGATGAGCCATGTCCACGCACTGCGATCCCGCTCGGTGGACGAGTTGCCGCTGTACGGCATCCCCTTTGTCGTCAAGGACAATATCGATTTGGCGGGCGTACCGACCACGGCCGCGTGTCCGGCCTTCGCCTATTCCCCGCCTCGATCGGCAACCGTCGTCGAGCGCCTGCTCGATGCCGGAGCCATACCGCTGGGCAAGACCAATCTGGATCAATTTGCCACCGGCCTCGTGGGCACGCGCTCGCCGCACGGAGCGTGCCGCAATGCCTTCGACGACGGCTACATCTCCGGAGGGTCGAGCTCGGGATCGGCGGTCGCCGTGGCAACCGGCCATGCGAGCTTCTCGTTGGGGACAGACACCGCCGGCTCCGGGCGCGTGCCGGCGGCCTTCAACAACATCGTCGGACTCAAGCCCAGCCTCGGCCGATTGAGCACGCACGGTGTCGTTCCGGCCTGCCGATCGTTGGACTGTGTATCCATCTTCGCCCTCACGGCTCAGGATGCAGCCGTCGTACTCGACGTTTGCGAGGGCTTCGACCCCGAGGATCCGTTTTCGCGCCCGTTGAGGAACGCGTCGATTGCGAATCTACGCTTCGGTGTGCCGCGCCCTGAGCAGCTGCAGTTCTTCGGCGACTCCGAATACGCGCGCCTGTTCGCTGAAGCCATCGCGCGCCTCGAGTCCCGCGGCGGCACTCGCGTGGACATAGACTTCCGGCCCTTTCTCGAGGCGGCTCGATTGCTCTATGACGGCCCGTGGGTTGCGGAGCGTTATGCCGCCGTGGGCCGATTCATGGACGCCCATCCCGATGCGCTCTTCCCAGTGACCGCACAAATCATTGCCGGCGGGAAGAAGCCCTCGGCGGTGGACGCGTTCGAAGCACAGTACACGTTGCGCAGCCTCAAGCGCGCCACCGATGCGGCCTGGTTGCAAGTGGACTTCATCGTCACTCCAACCGCCGGAACCATTTACACCATCGCGGCAGTCGAGGCCGATCCGATCCGGCTCAACGCGACGCTCGGCTACTACACAAACTTCATGAACCTATTCGATCTGGCGGGAGTCGCCGTGCCGGCCGGGTTCCGCAGCGATGGATTGCCTTTCGGGGTCACATTGGTGGGTCCGGAGTCGAGCGATCGCGCGCTGCTCTCGCTCGCCGACACCGTGCATCGATCGTCGGTGACCACGCTGGGCGCGACCGGCGTGCGGCTGTCACCGTCCGCGGCCGAAGAACCGCCGGCACAGGCCGCGGGCTATATCGCCTTGGCCGTGTGCGGCGCTCACATGCAGGGCCTGCCGCTCAATGCGCAACTGCGGGATCGCGGTGCGTACTTCATGCAACGCACGCATACCTCATCCGCCTACCGTCTGATCGCCCTGCCCGGTGGACCGCCGCATCGCCCCGGACTGCTGCGCGTTGCCAGCGGCGGAGCGGCCATCGAGATCGAGATATGGGCCGTCCCCGCAGAACATCTCGGATCATTCGTGGCCGGAATACCGCCGCCGCTCGGAGTTGGGAAAGTCGAATTGCAGGACGGCAGCGTGGTGCCTGGATTCATTTGTGAAGGATATGCCGCGGCGCAGGCCGAAGACATCACGCGATTCGGCGGCTGGCGGGCTTACATCGGATAGGTGAGCGCCGGCTGGCTAACCGCTATTTCTTCTCCGCCAGGAACGCCGCGGCCAGTCCGTCGAGATCGCGCACCGGATTGTTTGGGCCCGAATGCCGGCCTTCGAGAAATTCGTTGAGCACCCGCCTCTTGCTGAACAGCCAATGGCCCTTCACGCGCTGGAGCTCGTCCTCGTAGATGCCGAAGGTTCCCATCTTGAGTGTGCCGTTGGGACCGTCGTTCGCCATCTCGACCCATAACGAGCGTGTCCAGGCGCGATCGGCTTCGACGCGGATCACGGCCTGGAGCAGCACGTGGCGCAGCGTCGCCGGATTGCCATCCCTGTCCTTGTAGAACTTGCCGATGCCTTCCTTAAAAGCCGCCACGGCCTTCTTGATCTCGGCGCGTCCTTTCGAGGTGCTGCGTGAGAATTCGAGCACGCCGTCCTCGGTGAAGGTCTCGACATAGGCATCGAAGTCCCCGTAATCCATCGCGAATAGATAGCGCGACATGAGATCCTCGATCTCGGCGCGGTCCTGCGCATAGCGCAGGCCATAGCTGGGCTGGGCGCTCATGGCCGGCGTGCCGCCGACAACCAACAGCGCAGCAGCCGCGCACGCCAACGGATGCGGTTTTCGGAATGGCATGGGGTCACCTTTGGTTGGCCGAGATTCGGTCATCAGCTGTTCAGTGGGATATCGTAAGTGTTAGCGGTTCGCACGGCCAGCCGTCACTGATCAGAAATGCGTTCAATAGCTCAAGTCCCCAATAACATACGTCAGGGCGAGCCACATGAGGGCACAGCGGGATCGGCGGTGTCGGGTATATTGTGCCTTGTTCTCCGCGACAGCGCAGGGTTCGCCCGGCACTAATGGAGGCCGGTTTAAACCAAGGGGAAGCCGATGGCGACATCACTCTACGATCTCAGCGTGCCGACCTTCCTGCAGACCGTGAAGGCCGTCGGGGGTTTCCTCGACCGCGCGGTCACGTACTGCTCCGAGACCCGCGCAGACCCAGACGACTTCGTGCACGCCCGGCTCTTCGACGATATGGCGCCCTTCCATTTCCAGATCGAAGCGGCCTGGCATCATTCAGTGTGGGGGCTGGAGGCCGTGAAGACCGGCGTGTTCGCCCCGCCCGCACTGATCGGACCGGTTCCTTTCGCCGACCTGCGGGCCATGATCGGCAAGGCGCAAACGGCGTTAAAGGCGTTCACCCCCGAGGAGGTCAACAGCTGGGCGGGCAAGGACCTAGACCTTCAGATCGGCCCGCGGAGGCTAGCCTTCA
>Ga0210391_10001149_pt1 | contig 24718 bp, 9 predicted proteins | sample IncBWC12OmetaG_FD_160573 | JGI IMG/M metagenome (GOLD analysis project Ga0210391, IMG submission 160573) | Forest soil microbial communities from Barre Woods Harvard Forest LTER site, Petersham, Massachusetts, United States - Inc-BW-C-12-O ...
GTTTTTCGCGCAACTGGGAACCGGCCTGAGTCACCATGTCGAACAGGTCGGCCTCGCCGCCAACTACTGCGACGTCGGCGATCGTTTCTCCGGCGACAGTATCTTGCAGGTGCAGGTCGAGACGGATGCGGGTGCCCGACTTTTCATCGAGAGCGGTGTAGGAACCGAGGACAATCAAATCGCTGTTGAGATCTTTATGCAATCGTGCCAGCGTGTCGCGGGAGAGGCTGTCGGCGTCGGCGAGAGGAAGGTCGAGTTTGGTGCGGGCGACGTCTTCGCCGGAAACCAGGCGTAGCTTTTCTCCAGCTTCTAGTTCAGTGCTTAGCATTTCTGCCAAGGCCGTCGAGAGCCAGCCTTCTTCGGGGCGGCGCGAGAGGTTGCGGAATCCTAGAACGGCGACCGAGCGGCGCGGCGGCAACGACAACGATCCCGCCGGACGAACGGCCTCGGAGTTCGCCGAGGGCTGCACCCGGTGAGATTGGATCCAGAGGTAATATGCGGCCACCGCAAGCGCAGGTACGACTAAGATCGCGACCAGAATGGTCTCCACTCGGCGCCGGGGAGCGGGCAGGCTCAGTTGGTGTTTCTCTTCGGTGGTAACGACGCTGGTCCGAATCGTCTGCTGTTGAATCAGCACGCCCGTTGATCCGTGGACGGGCGTGCCCTGGACGGCGCCCGTCGCAGCCTCGACGACAGCCAGGCCCTCTGGGGCAATGACCTGCACGGGTGAAACAAACTGATATCCCCGGCCCGGTAGGGTCACGATGTAGTTGTTGTCGCCCGGCTTCTCTTCCAGCGCCTTGCGCAGAACGGAGATGCTCTGGGCCAAGCTGTTCTCGTCTACATAGGTATCGGGCCAGACATTCTTCAGCAGTTCGTCGCGGGTGAGAACCCTGCCTGGGTTCTGGACAAAGTAGAGGAGCACGTCGAAGGCTCGGCGGTTGAGCGTGACGGTTTCTTTTTCCCGGCGGAGGGTGCGCGCCAGGGCGTCCAGGCGAAGTGTGCCGAATTGGTATATCCCGCCCTGTTTCATGGAGTTAGCAGCATTTCAAAGCTTGTCAGAACCTGTCAGAACTCGTCACTGGCATTTTTTGGACGGCGGCCGCACCATTCGCGGCTAGTTGAGGGGGTTGGTACGAAGCGACTTTATCAATGGTTGAGCCAGCGGGCAAGTGGTTTCCGCTCCGAGCAATCGGCGGGGAACCAAGCCAGCCGCACGGTTCGGACCGAAGTCACGGTAGAGCGCCAGGGTACCACGGTGATCCTGGGGGATGTGGGGGCGGCGGGGTTCGAGACCTGCCCGCTATGCGGCAGCAAGCTGGCTCCAGAACAAGCGGAACAGACTCGGCTTCGCCTTCCCCAGGGCCCGATTTCAGCCTGACCAGCACTCAAGGAAGATTCGATTTCAAAGGGAGTTATGAACAGATTGAGGGTTCTAGTTTCGTCCATGGTACTGATCTTCAGCTCGAGCTTTGGAGCGAGCCTCGCCTACGGGCAGATCACGCCCAGCGCCGACGCTTATACCAATACTGTTGATAGCAAAACCAACTACGGCGCCAGCACGCTACTTGATGTCGACGGGGCCACGCAGACGGCTTACATTCAGTTCAATCTGGCGTCGATTCCCGCAACCTACCAGAGTGCCGACATCGCTCAGGCCACGCTGAAGCTCTATGTCAACACGGTGGCCACAGCGGGCAGCTTCAACGTCGACTACGTGAACGGTACCTGGACCGAGAGCACGATCAGCTCAAGCCTGGCTCCGGCATTGGGAGCGACGATCGCGGCCAGCGTGCCGATTACTACTGCGGACAAGAATCAGTTCATCCTGATTGACGTTACACCGGCGGTGCAGGCGTGGCTGGGTGGAACTACGAACGACGGCATTGCACTGGTGGCCAACGGAACGTTCAACGCCACGTTCGACAGCAAAGAGAATGGCGCGACCAGTCATGCGCCGGAGTTGGACATTGTGTTCGCCGGCGGAGGACTCTCGGGGGTGACCACGTCGACCGGCAGTGGACTGACGGGCGGCGGCACGAGCGGCACGCTGAATCTGGGCCTGGTCACGACCTGCGCCAGTGGTCAAGTATTGCAGTGGAGCGGAACAGCCTGGGCGTGCGCGACTCCGAAAGGCTCGGGCACGATCACTGGCGTGACAACAGCCAGCAGCAGCGGACTAACCGGCGGCGGCACGAGCGGCAAGCTCGCCCTCAGCGTCGACTCTGCGGTGGTTCCGCTGTTGGCCACGGCCAATACATTCTCGGCGAACCAGACCGTTAACGGGACGATCTCAGCCAATTCGAGCGGGAACAGCATTGTCGGCTTCAGTTCTGCGTCGGGCTACGGCGTAGAGGGTTCGAGCCCGGCCGGGATCGGCGTTTTTGGCCAGAGCTTGACCACAGCTGGTGGCGCTGCGGGAATCGGTGTGGCGGGCCAGTCGAACGGAACTGTGGGCGCCGGCGTGTCTGGCTCCAATACCGCGACAACGGGTTCGGCGATGGGAGTCCTCGGTTCGACCTCGTCCGCTCAAGGCTACGGCGTCGAGGGTGTCGACGGTGCCAGCAGCGGTGGCACGGCCGGCTTCTTCCAGGTGAATAGCAGCACCGCCACCATCGTGCAGGGAAACAACGGCAGTACCGCCGAGTTTAGCGTGGACGCTGCGGGTGACGTAACCGCGGCGGGAGCGGTGTCGGGCAGCAGCTTCCTGATTGGAGGTACCCCCTTCGCTTTCGGATCCGTCCTGAATCTCAACGCCTTCCTAGGCTTCGCCGGTAATACGACGATGAGCGGGGGAGCTGATACCGCCAGCGGCTACCAGGCGCTCCACAACAACACTTCCGGCCAAGGCAACACTGCCAGTGGCTACCAAGCGATGTACCTTAACTCGACGGGAAGCTTCAACACAGGGACAGGCACACGCGCGGGAAGCACCGCAGACGACAGTTTCTTGACCGGGCAGTACAACACTGCTCTGGGGTTCGAAGCATTCATCAGCACGGGAACGCTGAACAATGCCACCGCTATCGGTGCGCTCGCTGAGGTAAGCGAGAGCAATGCCCTGGTGCTGGGTAGCATCAATGGCGTAAATGGCGCGACAGCCAGCACCAACGTCGGCATCGGCACTTCGGCTCCCGGACACTTATTGGACGTTGCCGGCGCCGTGGCCTTCGACTCCACGGGCCTGAATGACGGAACAAACTTCATCGATCTGACGTTCGGCGTCAGTGCCGGCGGCAGCACGGGGGAAGGGATTTCCTCCTCGCGCACCGCTGGCCCCAACCAATTTGGGATCGACCTTTGGACGGACTATGCCCGCCGCATATCCATCGAGCAACACGGCAACGTGGGCATCGGAACCACCACACCAACCAACCTGCTGACAGTAGTCAAAGGCGGCGGGTCGGCGATTGCCGACGGCTGGGCTACATATAGCTCTCGCCGCTGGAAGACCAACATTCAGCCACTCCACGACGCGCTGGACAGAGTCGAGCAGCTGCGCGGCGTCTCCTACGACCTGAAAGATTCGGGCAAGCATGAGATTGGCGTGATTGCCGAAGAAGTGGGAGCGGTGGTGCCGGAAGTGGTCAGTTTTGAGGACAACGGGAAAGACGCTCGCGGCGTGGACTATAGCCGGCTGACGGCGCTGCTGATCGAGGCCACCAAGCAGCAGCAGGGCGAGATCCGCCGAGAACAGGCCGAGCTGGCCAAGGCTCTGCGCCAGATCAAACAGCAGCAGAGTTTGCTGGCAACGCAAGCCTCTGAGATGCGGAGCCTGAAGGCCGAAGTTCGCGAGACTCGCGAGACCCTGCGCAAAGTGAAATCGCAAGTCGATGCCGCCCAGCCTGCGCTGGTGGCGGCGAAGTGAACTTTGTGAGTCAGCAAGCAGAGAGAAACCATACGGAGCAAGTCATGAAAAGCCTGACGACGAAGTTCGCAATACTCGTGCTATCGGCTCTAAGTTTATTGGCCGGCGCCTACGGGCAGATCACGCCCAGCGCCGACGCCTATACCAACAGTGCGTCGCCCGCAACGAATTATGGCGCCAACACGCTGCTCGATGTGGATGGCGCGACGCAGGCGAGCTACATTCAGTTCAATCTGGCGTCGATCCCGTCCAGCTATACCAGCACCGATATCACCAAGGCCACGCTGAAGCTGTATGTCAATACCGTGCCCACGGCGGGCAGCTTCAACGTGGACTACGTGAATGGCACTTGGGCGGAGAACACGATCAGTCACAATCTGGCTCCGGCATTGGGAACGACGATCGCGGCCAGCATTCCGATTACCGCCGCGGACAAGAATCAGTTCATCCTGATTGACGTTACACCGGCAGTGCAGGCGTGGCTGAGCGGAACTACGAATGACGGAATTGCGTTGGTGGCCAACGGAACGTTCAACGCCACGTTTGACAGCAAAGAGAATGGCGCGACCAGTCATGCGCCGGAGTTGGACATCGTGTTCGCCGGCGGAGGACTCGCGGGGGTGACCACGGCGACCGGCAGCGGACTGACGGGCGGCGGCACCAGCGGCACGCTGAATCTGGGCTTGCTGACTACGTGCGCCAGCGGCCAGGTATTGCAGTGGAGTGGAACAGCCTGGGCCTGCGCGACACCGAAGGGCGGGGGCACGATCACGGGTGTGACGACTGTCAGCAGCAGCGGACTGAGTGGTGGGGGCACAAGCGGCACGCTGGCTTTGAAGGTCAACTCTGCCGTGGTTCCTCTGTTGGCCGCGGCTAACGCATTCACGGCCGCACAGACCATCACGGCCAGCAATGCTACCCAGATCCTGAGTGTCACTCAAAACGGCACTGGCGCGGCGATTCTCGGCACCGGAACTGGCCAGGCGGGCTATGGAGTATATGGCTCGTCGACGGCGACCATCGGCAACGGCTACGGGGTTTACGGCGTGAACAACACGCAGGCCGGAGCCGGAGTTGAGGGCCTTGCGGCCAACACGAGCTTCGGCATTGGAGTGTTGGGAAGTTCGGCGGGGAGCACCGGCATCGGCGTAGAAGGAACCACGGCGGGAAGTTACGGAGTGTTCGGGTGGTCGACGGCGACGTCGGGGGCTAGCTATGGCGTTTATGGCTCAGGATCGAGTCCAAGCGGGGCCGGCGTCTACGGGACCGGGTCGACCGGTGTGGAGGGGGTCGCGACTGGCGCCGGTCCTGGCGCTGGCGTTTACGGGGTCGGAGCGACTGGCGTCGTGGGGGTTTCGACTGGCGCCGGTGCTGGCGGTAGCTTTACTGGCTGGACGGCCCCGGCAGGTTCTGCCAAGAGCGGCGTCGAGGGAGTCTCCGTCACGGGCGGCAACAGCGATCCAAACAACGCGACCAACGGTGGAGACGGTCTGGTCACCGTCGGCGGCAGCAGCGGCTATACCAGCTCCGCTTCTGGGAGGGGAGGGGCCGGGATCTCCGCCGTGGGAGGACTGGGCCACATCGATTTGATTGACGGCATTGGAGTAGTAGGTGAACTCGGTCCAGGAGGAAGCTTCACGGGAGGAAACAACACTGGCGAGGCCTGCGAGTGCGGGGGCGATGGAATCGATGCCCAGCCTGGCGTAGACCAAGGCTCGACACAAGCCGATGGCTATGCCGGGAACTTCACCGGCGATGTCTTCATCAGCGGCACCCTGAACAACCAGTCTCCAGAAGTCAAAATGGATGACCCACTCGATCCGGCTAACAAATACCTCGTTCACGCCTCGGTCGGATCCTCGGAAATGAAGAACATGTACGACGGGACCGTCACCACGGACAGTCAAGGCGATGCGACGGTGCAACTGCCGGAGTGGTTTCAGGCGCTTAACAGCGATTTCCGCTACCAGTTGACGGTGATCGGGCAATTCGCGCAGGCCATCGTGGCGCGCGAGATCGAAAACAACCAGTTCGAGATCCGTACGAGCACGCCTGGCGTGAAGGTCTCATGGCAGGTGACCGGCGTGCGGCAGGATGCCTACGCCAAGTCGCACCCGCTGGTCGTGGAGCCGGAAAAGCAGGGTCGGATGCGCGGCTTCTTTATCCGTCCTGAATTGTACGGGGCGCCGGCTGAGAAGCAGATCGAATGGGCGCGCCATCCGCAAATGATGCAGAAGATCAAAGAAGCTCAGGCCAGGCAGTTGGCCGGAGCGCAGAAGCAGGCCGGAGCTGCGAAGCAGCCGCTGGCCGCTCAACCCCCCTTGGCGGCAAAGTGAGCCGTCGAGCCAGGGGATCAAGTTCCCTCCAATGCAACACGTAATTCGCAGTGCAAAGTGACCCTGAGAGGAAAAAAGAACACCGATGAAAAACTTGAAAATGCAACTCGCGCTACTTCTGCTGTCGGCCCTGTGTTTGTCAACCGGCGCCTACGGGCAAGTTACTCTAGCTAACCACGTAAACGAGAAAGTCACGAGCGGCTCGGCGACCCTGGCGAGCCCTTACGATCCCACACAAAAGCTGCGTCTGACGCTGGCTCTGCAACCGCCGCACATGGCTGAAGAAGAGGAATTCCTCGCGGAACTCGAAACCAAGGGCTCGCCCAACTTCCACAAGTTTCTAACTCCTGACGAATGGAACGCCCGCTTTGCACCCGCCGTCGAAGACGAGCAGAAAGTAGTGGACTGGGCGACGAGCCAGGGCTTCACCGTGACCAACCGCTTCGCCAACCGGCTGCTGGTGGATGTGGAAGCTCCCGTCGCAGTGATCGAGAAAGCCTTCGGCGTTTCCATCAGTAACTATCAAGTAGGAAGTGAGGTCGACTTTTCGAATGATCGCGACCCAGTCGTGCCGACAGAGCTGAGCGGGATTCTGTATTCCGTCTCGGGCCTCAACAGCATTGACAGGCTGCAAGGAGGCATGCCCGAAGCCAGAAAGGTGAAAGGTGCGGATTATGTGGCCGGCCCGGTCTATGCGAATGGCATCTCGTCGCATGGGGACGGCGATCCTACCAAGAGTGCGGCTGCGGTTTACGCCGCTCGCGCCGCCGGTCAGTCCTCGCCAAGACCCAGCTTTACCAACGGCTATGCCGACCCCGGAGACATCTTCACTTCCGAAGCCTACAACTGGGACGGTTTGGAACGCTTCAGCCATTGCTGCAACGTGCATAACGATTCGACCGGCTCACCAGCCGTTTCGTCGATCGCCCTGGCCACCTACGCAGGGTTCAACGAAAGCGATGTAAACACTTTCTTCAAGACGTATGGCTTTGCCTGGAATTGGACCCCCTACAACATCGACGGCACTGGAACTCCACCGTCGGAGTGCGTGGTTGGGACGACGGGCTGCCCCAGCGTTGCAGTTGACGACGAGGCTACCCTGGACTTGGAGTATTCGACGGCCGCATCGAATAGTTACGGCTCCTCGAACGATACCGCGCACGTTTATATCTACGAAGGCGCCAACAATCTCGTCAGCACTTTCCTGGACTTGTACAACTTCATCCTGACGGACGACCATGCGAAGGTCGTGTCCACCAGTTGGAGCGGGGCTGAAGTCACCTCAGGAACTCTATACACCGTGTATGAGGTGCCGGCTCACTCCATCTTCAACAGCATGACAGGTCAGGGCTGGACGCTGATCGGTGACGCCGACGATCAGGGAACAACCGGCGATTGCGCGACAGTTTCAGTTAACTTCCCGGCCTCCGATAACAACTTTGTGGCTGCCGGCGGCACGGCGCTCGAGCTGTTCTCGAACGGGGATTGGGACTATGAGAACGCCTGGACGGGCGGCACGACCAAGGGCAGTTGTGGCAGCAACAATGGCGGAGGAGGCGGCGGCGTAAGCAAGCTCTGGTCTCAGCCGTCATGGCAGAGCGCGTATCCCGCTCTCGCCGCACTCGGCAGCATGCGCCTGGAACCAGACCTCTCGCTCAACGCCGGCGGCATTGGGCAGAACTACTACTACAAAGGGACGCTCAGCCCGGTGGGCGGGACCAGCATCGTTGCTCCTGAGCTGGCTGGATTCTTTGCCCAGGAGAACACATATCTCAACTACATCGGCCCCATCTGCGGCTCGGGCACCGATAATTGCACTCCGGTGGGCAATCCCAATCCGTTCATATATTTCGATGGCGGGTCGGGTGCGCCTCACAATCCGTTCTACGACATCACCAAGGGCTGCACCTCGAACGACATCACCGCGAAGAACCACCTTACGCCATGGTGCGCTGGTACCGGTTTTGACCTGGCTACGGGGTGGGGCTCGGCGAATATGATGCAGCTGGCCTGGGGTATCAACTGGGAATTGATTCCAGCTTATGGCAACCCCTCGGTCGCTTTTTCTGGTCCAGCCACAAATGCGTGGTACAACTCGAACCAGCAAGTCGATTGGACTGTTTCCGACACGGGCAGCAGCGGCCTTCCAGCTCCTGGCGTGGCAGGGTTCACGCAGGGTTGGGACTCCATTCCTGCCGACCCGCAAAGCGAACCTCACGGCGGCACGGGCAACTCTTTCTACAGCGGTCCCGAGTATGCGTTCCACACCACGGGCTGCCTCTCGTTTATAGCCGGTGGCTGCGTGGGCGGCGTGAGTCAAGGTTGCCACACCGTCAAAGTGGAAGCCTGGGACAACGAGGGTCGCACCATCACTTCAACCTACGGGCCGCTTTGCTATGACACGGTTGCTCCGGTCGCCACTGCAAGCGTAAGCGGCACAAAGGTCGGTGCGGAATACGAGAACCTGGCTCTGGTCACGATCACTGCGACCGACTCTGGAGCCCCGTCCACGGGGAGCGGTGTCGCGAACATCTATTACCAGGCCAACGGTGGACCTCTGACAGCGTATTCCGTGCCTTTCCTGCTCGGGAAGAACGGCGCCAACACGGTCTCGTATTACGCTGTGGATGTCGCCGGCAACGCCGAGAGCAGCAAGACGCTCAGCTTTGGGATCACCAACACAACCAGCACCGCTATTACGGCGTCTCCGAACCCAGTGGGCTCTGGGAAAGCGGTGAAGTTCACGGCAACTGTGTCCGCGTCTTCGGGCACACCGACGGGAAGCGTCACCTTCAAAGATGGTGCGACCGTTCTGGGCACGACCGGACTGGCAGGCGGGGTGGCGAACTTCTCCACTTCGAAGCTCGCAAGCGGCAATCACTCGATCACCGCCTCGTTCGTGGGATCCACTTACTTCGTGGCCAGCGCGTCAAGTGCGCTGACCGAAGTGGTGGAAAACGGAACGACCACAGTCGTAACTTCTTCCGCGAACCCGTCGGTGTTCGGACAATCCGTTACGCTCACGGCTACCATCTCGCACGGCACCACCACACCAACGGGTACTGTGACGTTTAAGGCTGGGGCTACCATCCTCGCCACGGTCACGGTCAGCAGCTCCGGCACGGGGACGTATACTTCCTCCGCGCTCACCGTGGGGACGCACGCGATCACCGCCGTGTACAGCGGCGATTCGAACTATGTCGGCAGCACCTCGGCGGCGTTTTCACAAGTGGTGGAGAAGGCTGCAACGAAGACCTCGTTAGCTTCTTCTGTGAATCCATCCGTATTCGGTGAGTCGGTTACGCTCACCGCGACGGTGTCTGGAGTAGCACCGGGAACGGGGACTCCGACTGGCACTGTGCAGTTCTATGACGGAACGACGTTGCTCGGGTCGCACGGACTCACCAGCGGAGTCGCGGCCCTGGTTACGACAAAACTCGCAACCGGAACTGGCAGCATCACTGCCGTATATGTTGCCAGTGCCGACTACCTCACCAGCACGTCGAGCGCTCTATCTCAGGTGGTGGACAAGGCGAATACTAAAGTCACGCTGGCAGCTTCGCCGAATCCATCTACTTCTGGCGCGACGGTTACGTTCACCGCAACCGTGGCGGCTGTAGCACCGGGAGCCGGAACGCCAACCGGAACGGTCACGTTCATGGACGGCGCCACGGAACTGGGCACCGGAACGCTCAATAGCAGCAAGAAGGCGACGTTTGCGATCGCGTCGCTGGCGGAGGGGACACACTCGATCACCGCGGTGTACAGCGGCGACTCGAACTTCGACGGCAACACGTCGGCCGCGCTATCGCAGAAGGTGAACCCATAAACAAATCCGCCCCACGTTTCGGGGGAAGCGTGGGGCGGCCGTTACAGGAGCTTTCTGCGGGCTGGCGCGATTGTTGTCAGCAATGACGACGACGGCGCCAGCCTTTTTGAGTCTCCAAGGGGCGTGACATCTCCGTCCGTGATCCGCTGAGTTCTGATCCTCACTTTGCCGATAACATCGGCCGTCCTCAACCGCCGCAGCGTGCGGTGCCACATTCCCGACTGGAGAGTGAGATAGAATCGGCATTTCATTCTTGATCATTGATCGCAATCATTGATCGCAATCATGGGATCGCAGGGAGAACAACCGTAGATGTACCGAAGCGCAAGAATCGTGGCTTTGCTGGTGGTGGTTGTAGGACTCATGCTTTCTTTTTCTCACGCCCAGAATCAAGGCGCGGATTCGGAAGTCCACCCCTGGTGGAGGCACGCGGTGTTCTACGAAATTTATCCGCGCAGTTTTGCCGACAGTAATGGCGATGGGATCGGCGACCTGAAGGGCATTGCCTCGAAACTCGACTACCTCAAGGATCTGGGCGTGGATGCGATCTGGATTTCGCCGTGCTATCCGTCGCCGCAACTCGATTTCGGCTATGACGTCTCGGATTACGAAAACATCGATCCCATGTATGGGAACCTCAAAGACTTCAGCCATCTGGCGAAAGAAGCGAAGAAGCACGACATCCGCATCATCATGGATTTTGTTCTGAATCACTCTTCTTCGCAGCACAAGTGGTTCCTCGATTCGGTGTCATCCCGCACTTCCGCGCATCGCGACTGGTACATCTGGCGCGATGGAAAAGCGGCTGGTGTCCCTCCGAATAATTGGATCTCCGACTTCGGCGGGTCGGCGTGGGAGTTCGATCCGAAGACCGGGCAGTATTATTACCACTTCTTCGAGGTAGGCCAGCCTGATCTCAACTGGCGCAACCCGGCCGTAGAAAAAGCCATGTTCGATGTGACTCGGTTCTGGTACAAGCACGGGGTTTCCGGGTTTCGACTCGATGCGGTGGATCTCTTGTTCGAGGATCCGAACCTTCGCGACAACCCGGTCTTACCCGGCACGACTGACCTGGGCGATCCGAAGATGGACAACAAATACAACGATAAATTGCCTGAGAATCACATCGAACTCAAAAAGTTGCGTCAGGTTGCGGACAAGCACGATGGAGTTTTAATCGGCGAGACCTACACATCGAATCGCGACGAGTTGAAAGAATATTACGGCGATCATAATGACGAAATCCAATTGCCCATGGATTTCATGTTCTGCACGGTCAATAAACTTTCCGCGAGTGAGTTCCGGACGCAGATTGCGAACGCCGAATCCACCGGCGGTTGGCCGGTTTACGTGATCAGCAATCACGACATGCCGCGCTCTTACGTACGCTATGGCGACGGACAGCACAACGATCAAATCGCCAAGCTCATGGCCGGGATGTATCTCACACTCCGCGGCACGCCCATCATGTACTACGGCGAAGAACTGGGGATGGAGAACAATGATCCGGTGCGCAATGAAGATGTGAAAGACCCGCTCGGAGTTACCGGTTGGCCAAAGGAAAAGGGCCGCGATGGAGAGCGCACTCCCATGCAGTGGAACGATTCGCCCAACGCCGGATTTACCCAGGCCACGCCGTGGCTGCCGGTTCCGGCGAGCTACAAAACTCATAACGTTGCGAGTGAACTGGCGGACTCGAATTCGGTTCTGGAGTTTTACAAACACCTGCTTGCGCTGCGGCACGAGGAACGCGCGTTGCTTGACGGCGACTACGTTCCCTTGAATCAGGACAACCCGAATGTTCTGTCTTACCTTCGGCGTTACAAGAATCAGATAGTGCTGGTAGTTCTCAACATGTCGGCGACGGCACAGCAGGTCAGCTTCAATCTTTCCGACCAAGGCTTCCCATCCGCGAAGGCCGCGACGATGCTCACGACTTTGGCGGCAGCGCCCAGCGGCCCGTTGGGTCAAATTGCACTGGATCCGTTCGCGGTGTACATCGCGCGAATCTCGCAATGAATGGGACTGCCGACCGGGAATGGTCTTCCGTCGAAAGCCACTACTTCTGGTTGCCCGTCGCTCTCGATCGGTCGGCGCGGCGACCCCGGTGGCTCTTGGTAGTAGAATAGTTGCCCATCTCATGGTGTGCGCCTTTTGGTGTAAAGGGGCCGGCTGCGATCTGATTACGCATTTTCGAATTTGGAGGCGACGGTGGCACTTGCGATCAATAATCTTTCCAAGACGTATCCCAACGGAGTAAAGGCGCTCAAGAACCTTTCGCTCTCAATCGGCAATAGCATGTTCGGCCTGGTCGGGCCGAACGGCGCGGGGAAGAGTTCGCTGATGCGCACGATCGCCACGCTGCAAGATCCGGATTCCGGCACGATCAGCCTCGACGGCATTGACGTGCTCCGCCAAAAAGACCAAGTTCGCCGCATTCTCGGCTATCTGCCGCAGGAGTTCGGCGTCTACCCAAAGATTTCCGCGCTGGACATGCTGCATCACATCGCCGTCATGAAGGGCATGAAGTCATCGGCCGAGCGCAAGGAGACGGTCGACGCGTTGCTCCAGCAGACCAATCTGTGGGATGTTCGAAAAAAGGCTCTAGCGACTTTTTCCGGCGGCATGAAGCAGCGGTTCGGAATTGCCCAGGCTTTGCTCGGCAATCCGCGGCTCATTATTGTTGACGAGCCCACTGCGGGACTGGACCCGGCGGAGCGCAATCGCTTTCTGAATCTGCTGTCTTCACTGGGCAGCGACCGGACCGTCATTCTTTCCACCCACATTGTGGATGACGTTCGCCAGCTCTGCCCGCGCATGGCGATCATCGCCTCGGGAGAGTTGTTGCTGGAGGGCTCTCCTAACGACACTCTGGCAGCTCTGAACGGCAAGATTTGGTCGAAAGTGGTTGCTACGGACGGCGAGGTGCGAGCAATCGAAGCTCAGCTCCACGTGATCTCAACGCACCTGGTAGGCGGACAGCACGAGATTCGCGTGCACGCCGACACCTCTCCGGGCGACGGTTTCCACGCCGTCGAATCCGATCTGGAAGATGTTTATTTCCTCAACCTGTCGCAGCAGTCCAAGCGCCAGCTTCCGAACTGACCCCTGGGCAAACGAGCATGGCCAACGGAGGAATCTGATATGGCGCTGTTTTGGGAGTTCTTCACTTTCGAGCTGAAGTTTCGCTTCAAGAGCCTTTCGACGTACATGTATTTCCTGCTGTGGTTCATGTTTTCGTTTTTCTGCGTCGCCTCGGAAAGCTTTGGTCCGATCGGCAGCGGCAATGGCAAGGTTGTGCTGAATTCCGCGTACGCCAATACGCTCGACAATCTCTTTGCCGGGCTGTTCGGCGTGATCGTGATTGCAGCGATCTTCGGAACTTCGATCCTCCGCGACTTCCAGCGCGACACCTACCAGATTCTTTTCACCCAGCCGATCTCCAAGTTTGCCTACCTCGGCGGACGATGGGCTGGGTCGTTCGTCACCACCGTCTTCGCTTTCTCGGGCATGATGCTGGGTACTTTTCTTGGGACCTTTGCGCCCTGGGCCGATCACACCCGGATTGTTCCCAATCATCTCTGGGCTTACCTTCAGCCTTTCTTTTCCACTCTTGTCGTGCAGATATTCTTCATCGGCTCCGCGTTCTTCGCGGTCTCTGCCCTCACGCGGAAAATATTCGTCGTCTATCTGCAGGGCGTCGCTCTGTTCATGATTTACGTCATCGGCCTCACAGTATTTTCCGCGACTCGCTCCCTCGAACGCTTCTGGTCTGGCATTTTCGACCCCATCGGCTTCGTCTTGTTCAGCGACATCACTCGCTATTGGACGGTCATCGAAGAGAACACGCTATTTGTTACCTGGTCGCCTTCGCTGGCCAATGGCGTCTTCCTCTATAACCGTCTGCTGTGGACCGGCGTTGGTGTTCTGTCGCTGGTTTCGGTGTGGGTTCTGTTCCCCATGTCGGTGGAGGCGCTCACTGCCCGTTCGCAAGGCCGCCGCGCCGCTAAAGCCAAAGAGCAGGAGCTCGCGGAGGCCGCGCCTGTGCGTTCCGGTGTTACTGCGCGACCGACCGGCATCCAACAGGCCTTTACCGCTGGCACTACTTTTGCCCAATATCTTTCGCTCTCGCGCCTGCGGCTGCGCAACATTCTGCGCGACGTCGTTTTCTGGGCGCTGGTTGCACTATTGGTCGCTTTCGGCATCAACAACGGATATTTCGCGGGCCGTGTCGCTGAAAGAAATGTCTGGCCCGTCACCTACCTTATGGTTCAGGCCGTTGAGGGCAGCGCGATCCTCTTTCTCTTGATTGTCGCCGGCCTGTACGCCGCCGAACTGCTGTGGAGCGAGCGCGACTCTCATTTCGATGGCATTCACGATGCTCTTCCCATGCGCGAATCCACCGACTGGCTCTCTCGCCTCACCGCCGTCGTGGTCGTCGAGCTCATACTGCTCACGTTCGCTATGCTCGTCGGCATTTTCATGCAGACCATCGCCGGCTATCACCACTATGAGTTGCTGCAATATTTCAAGGAACTCTACGTCGTGACATTCCCGCAGGTCCTGACTTTTATTCTGCTCGCGTTCTTCGTCCAAACCGTGGTCTCGAACAAGTTTGTGGGCCACGGCATTGTGATCGGTTTCTTCGTGTTGCTGCAGGTCCTTCCGCCATTTGGCTGGGAGAACACGCTGTATCTCTTCGGCCAAGTCCCCACTTACACCTATTCCGATATGAACGGCTACGGCCACTTCGTGCCGTCCATGTTCTGGTCGATTACGTACTGGCTCTCGATCGCGACCGTGCTCGGAATAATTTCGATCGCCTTCGCGCGCCGCGGAGCCGAAGACTCCCTGCGCGCTCGCGCCCGGCTGGCCCTGCAGCGCGCGCCCCGGCTGGTTCCGGCCGCCCTGTTTTTCGCTCTAATCGCCGTTGGCTCCGGCACCTGGTACTTTTACAACGCTCACATCCTGAACGAATATCTCGACGCCAAGGCACGCCGCGACATTCAGGCGGACTACGAACGCCAGTTCAAGAAATACGAAAACCTGCTTCAGCCCAAGGTCACAGCAGTCGATGCCACCATTAATATCTATCCCGAGCGCCGCTCCTTCGACGGCAACGTCCGCATCACTCTCGAGAACAAGACCAGCCAGCCGATCCCGCAGATCCACATTACCGATCTCCGGCAGTCGGTCACGAATCTCAAGTTCGACCGGCCATTCCACCTGGTCAGTTCTTCGGCGCGCGACATGTACTCGATTTACAACCTCGACCAGCCGTTAGGGCCCGGCGAGACCATCACACTGACGTGCAACGTCGGTCGCCAGACGCGCGGCTTCCGCGACGGCAATGAGCCGGCGGAGTTCGCCTACAACGGGACATTCTTTGATTCTGATTACGTCCCCCACATCGGCTACATCACCGGCGTCGAACTGGACGACCCGCGCCGCCGCCGCGAAGAGCACCTGCCCGCTCTCGAAGAAATGGCCCCGCGCGGCGACCCGCCTCAATCCGTGAACAACGTCTTCTTCCGTGGAGAGTCCGACTGGATCACCTACCACACCGTGGTCAGCACTTCATCGGATCAGATCGCCATCGCTCCCGGATACTTGCAGCGCCAATGGCAGGCCGATGGCCGCAACTTTTTCGAATACAGCATGGGATCGACTCACATCCTCGACTTTTTCGCTTACCTCTCCGGCCGCTACCAGACTCGTAAGGAGATTTATCACGGTCCCGCCGGAGACGTATCGCTCGAGTTGTATTACGATCCCGCGCACACCTACGATCTTGACGACATGCTGGCCAGCTCGCGCGAGGGACTTGACTACTATCAGCGCATCTACAGTCCCTACCAGTTCACGCAGTTCCGCATTCTCGAATTTCCCCGCTACCGTACGTTCGCGCAGTCCTTTCCCAACACCGTTCCGTACTCGGAGGCGATCGGCTTCATCGGCCGAATCAAAAAACCGACCGACATCGACTTCACCTACTTCGTGACCGCTCACGAACTCGGCCACCAATGGTGGGCTCATCAGCTGGTCGGCGCGGATGTAGAAGGGTCCAACATGATGTCGGAAAGTCTGGCCGAGTATTCGGCGCTGCAGGTGATGGCGCACAAGTATGGCCCGGACCTGATGCATCGCTACCTGCGGCACGAGCTGGATGCCTATCTGCGGGGCCGCGCCGGAGAGATTCGCCACGAGCCGCCTCTCGCGCTCGTGCAGCGCGAGCAGTACGTCTGGTACCAGAAGGGCGGCCAAATTCTGTACACGCTGGCTGACTACATCGGCGAAGACAAACTCAATGTAGCGCTGCACAATTTTCTGATGCAATATCGCTACACGAATGCCAGCAACCAGGTCGATGCCACCAGCGCGGTCCGCGCCGCTAGTACGTTCGACAATCCTTACCCCGACACTCGCATGCTCGTCGACGCCATCCGGGCGCAGACTCCGCCGGAATTGCAGTACCTGGTCGATGATGGCTTCAATCGAATCGTTCTCTACGACAACAAGGCCGTTTCGGCCACTTCCCAGAAGACTGCTGATGGGAAATACAAAGTCACCCTCGAGGTTGAGGCTCGCAAGTTGCAAGCGGACGGCAATGGAGCGGAAACTCCCATGGCCTTGGCTGACTATATTGAGATCGGTGTTTTTAGCGGCAAGAAAGACGAAGAAAATCCGCTCTATCTGAAGAAGGAGAAGCTCACCGACGAACATAAAACCTTCGTGATCACCGTCGATCAGGAGCCAACTCTGGCCGGCATTGATCCCTACAACAAGCTCATCGACAGGAATGCGGACGACAACATGATTGATGTCACGAAGCAGTGAAATATCTAACCCGGCTGGTCGGATTGCAGCGTAAGAGTCCCATCGATCCGGTATAAAATCTGGCGTATGAGAGCACAGGTCCGCTCCAAGCGGATGGCCAGTATTTTCGTGGCGTGGCTGCTGATTTCGTGTCGCCTCGCTGCCCAGACTGCAGAGCCACCCGCTCCGTCCCCGACAGAAGCGGAGACCCAGCTACATGCGAGCCTCGAACGCGGCACGGACGCAATGCATAAGGGCGATTTGCCTGCTGCCGCTGAGTCCTTCCGGCAAGCACTGCGCATTGACCCGCATTCTCTTGCCGCTCTGAATAACCTGGGTACTGTGCTGTCGCGGGAAGGGAAACCGGCAGAGGCGATTCCTCTCTACGAAGAGGCGCTGAAGGTTCGTCCTGGAGATCCGGCAACGCAACGCAATCTTGCCATCGCTTACTTCAAGGCAGAACACTATCGGTCGGCGTGGACCCTGCTTCAGCCGATGGCCGTGACTTATCCCAAAGATTTTCAGATTCTCGATTTGAGTGGCTTTTCCCTCTTTGCTTTGGATCGTTATCCGGAGGCCGCGAAGTATCTGGAGCGCGCCAACCAGGCGCAGCCAACTGATCTGGAAACGCTCGACATGCTGGGCAAGGCGTACCTGCGGATGAAGGATTATAAGGCGCTGACGAATGTATTCGCCCGCATCGTGCAGGTAAATCCGAACTCGGCGCCGGCTCACATCATGATGGCGACGGCTTACGACCAGATGGAGAATCGACCCGAGGCGATCAAGGAATATCAGGCGGCGGCGACAGCCGATCCGAATTTTACGGGCGTGCATTCCGGACTGGGTTTCGAATATTGGCGACAGGGCGACAACGAACTTGCAGAGAAAGAATTCCGCGCCGAGCTGCAGCATTTCCCGAGCGATCCAGTTTCGAACTGCATTCTCGGGCAGATCCTTCTGGCTGAGTCGAAGCCCGAGGAGGCTGAGACTCATCTTCAGGCGGCGATCGCGGCGAATCCTCGATACCTCGAGGCTTTCTTCTTCCTGGGGAAGACCGAACTGGTGTTGGAGCATCCCCAGGCGGCGGCTGAAGCCCTGCGCAAAGCCATCCAGATCGATCCCAACTATTACCAGGCCCATTACGTTCTCGGCACCGTACTGCGCCAGCTGGGACAGACTGCGGAGGCGGCCAAGGAGCAAAAGATCGCAATGGCGATCCAGGAGAAATCACGGACCGAGGCGATCAAGAAGAATGAGAGCCAGTGAGGCCGCTGGAGCGAGCCTCCTCGAGGAGCGTTCCAGAAAAACAAAGGCGCACGCCGTTAAGGCGTGCGCCATATATTGTTGTCGCGACCTTGAGATCAGAACTGGAATTTCGCTCCGAGCTGCAGGGTACGCGGGTCGTGATAGCCGCTGACTGTACCAAAGGCGGGGTTCCCGGCATTGCAGGCGAGATTAGCCGGCACACCGGGCGATGGTGGCGTCCCCGCGCAAGTTGTGTTGACGCCGTTCGGACTGCCGTGATTGAACGCGTTGAATCCTTCGAAACGAAGTTGTAGATGTACTCGCTCGGCCAATCGGATGTTCTTGATCAGCGAGATATCCCAGAGCTGAAATCCTGGCCCGAGAAGTGAACCCGGCCGTTCGTTGCCGAACGCTCCGGTTTGGTAGCCCCACGAGTAGGCTCCGGTGTTAAAGAATTCCGTTGCAGTCTTGGGGCCGCTAGTACCGCTCAGAACCTGATTTGAGCGGATTTGAATCAGGCCCTCTCGTGCCAAGTTGAGCCCTGAGTTGTTATTGCCTCCCGCCCCACTAACAGCGAACGGGTCAGTGCCCTGAGTTACCGTGACCGACTGACCGGACTGAATGCTAGTGATGCCGGAAACCTCCCATCCGCCCAGTACACGTCCGGCGACGCCGCTCTGGTTCTTGAGGAATGGCAAATCATAGACATAGCTGAGGACGAATATCTGCGGGGTATTGAGAGTGGACGGACCGTAGGCGTCCTTCAAGTTGTAGCTGTCCTGTATGCCTGAATCGCGATCTACGGCTTGCGTGGTCAGCAGCTTCGACCACGTGTACGCCACGCCCAGGGTCAGGCCGTTTGTCATGCGCCGGTTTAGTGATATCTGCAAGGAGTTGTAGTTGCTTGTGAAGACAGGATTCCGGGATCGGATCGATCCGAAACCCGGGAAGTTCACCAGCGCGTTGGCATCGGAGGTCGGGTTTGCCAGACGAGCTGCTACCGTCGGCTGGTTGAGGTCGATGTCGCCAAGCAGGTGCGTGCCTTTGGTAGCAACGTAGCCAACGTCAAGCACAGTATTGCGCATAACCTCATGTTGAACCGAAATGTTGTAGTCCTGGTAGCTCGGAACTTTGAAGACCGGAGTTCCGGTGACCACAATATTATCCGGGGTCACAGGCGTGGGCGCTGCCGAACCGTTTGTCACATTGTCGAATATGTTGTTAGGTGTCGCCGCGTTATTGTTAATAAAGGAGGTCTGAACCAACGGCGGATCATCGAACGCGTTTTGCTCCCAGATGCCGTTGAGCGTGCGGTCGTAGAAAATACCGTAACCAGCGCGTATCGCCCACTTCCCGTTTCCGAAGGGATCATACGCGAGGCCGAAGCGCGGACCGAAATTCTTGTTTGAGTTGGGGTTTACCAGGTTGCCAAACGGAGAGCAACTCGCCGTTGAAGAGATTGCCTGGGCAGCGGAACAGGCTTTCCCCGTGGGGAAAATCAGACCGTTGGCATAGGTTGCGCTGTCAGCATTCGGAGTCCCTACCTCCATTGTCCCGTCGACGGGGCTGATGGTAGGCGCGCTACCGGACTGGAAACGCAGGGGGTCGAAGTTCAGCAAAGTGTTATTGCTGTCAGAGGGGGAGGGGAAGAAGCTGTACCTGACCCCCAAATTTAAGGTCAGACGGGGTGTGACCTTCCAGTCGTCCTGCACGTACGTTTCGAAATTCACGTAATGGAGATAGGGGATGGTGTCGTGACTGGCTTGGTTGTACGAATCTGCCAGCCCCAACAGGAAGTTGGCGAACTCAGGATTCCCGTTCGCGTTCGAGAAGTTGAAGGTTGCGGCACCACTGTCGCCGTTTTCTGTCTTGATCATCCAGGCTGCAGTGACGCCGGCGCGAATAGTGTGGTTGCCGAACTGGATCGAGACGTTGTCGAAAATGTTGCGATCCTTATTTCGCTCGAAGTAAGGAGCGCTCTGGTTGGCCAGACCTACGTTGCCCGAGGTAGTGAAATTAATTCCCGGAGCCCGACCGTACGGATCTTGATAAGTAGTTTGACCGGTGAGGGTGCTGGTGAACGCTGAGGACTGTGCGATTGCATTGACCAGCACAGAATTAATGGCGCCGTAGGAATCCACGAATTCGATTTCGTTGACTACCTTCGGAGAAATCGTTGCAGTGGCGTTGATGACGAGATTGCGGCCGGGAGTGTTGAGAGACGTGGGTTCAACTCCGGGGTAGTTCGCAGAACCCCACAGACCAAACGGGAAGGTCTCCGGGACCGAGTCCTGCATGTAGCGTCCGTACAAACGGATCTTGTCCCCAATATTCTGGTCAAGACGTACGTTGTCTTCCCTGAAGTTGCTCAACTGGCTGAAGTCCGTGACCAAATGCCCAGTCGGGTCTGCCGGATACTGGCTCATAAAAGCGTTCAAATAGCCTTGGGCGTTTTTGCTATAACACGTCGGATTGATTGTGGTGTTCCCGCCTGCAGTTGTGAGGCAGGCTCCCGCCGTCTCGCCGGGAGGCAATACAGTAATCGCACTTGAGAATGTTCCACCCAACTGCGCCGCGGTGGGGACGGTGAAAGTCTGCGGATCTGGGATATTTGCCTTTCGCCATTCTTCTGCCCAGAAAAAAAATGTCTTGTTTTTATCGGGATGGAAGACCTTGGGAACGAAGAGCGGCCCACCGATGGTGAAGCCGTAGTCGTTATAGTGCTCGACCGGTGTCGGAAACGCTGATGGAGCGCCCCCGCCGGCAATAGATGCACGATCGGTGAAGGTGTTCGCGTTGTAATCGTTGTTGCGGTTGAACTCGTAGGCGCTGCCGTGGAACTGGTTCGTGCCGGATTTCGTTGCGAGCACGACCTGCCCACCGCCACTACGCCCGAACGACGCATCGTAATTACTCCGCTCCAGCGTAAACTCCTGGATCGCGTCAACGCTGGGGGTGTTCAGCAGTGTGCCGTTGGAGCCGCTATCGTTGATATCGGCACCGTCCACTGTCCAGTTGTTCGCTCCAGCACGCGCGCCGTTGACCGAAATCACGGTATTACTTTGCAGGCCAAATCCTGGCTTGTCTCCAAGTTGATTTGCGACGCCGGGTTGCAACAGGACGAGCTGTTCGAAGTTGCGATTGCTTAACGCCAGCTCGCGAACCTGATCGCCGGTGACCGTTCCCGACTGTTCCGCGGTCGTGGTTTGGATTGGGGTGTTTTCGGCAGTTACCTCGATGGTCTCCGCCGCTTTTCCGGTCGCCAATTGGACGTCGAGGGTGTGCTTTTCGGCGACGTTCAGGATTACGCCTTTGGCGAGGTAGGTCTGGAATCCGCTGTTCTTCACCGTTACGGTGTAGCGTCCCGCGGGCAGATTCGTAATGTTGAAGCTGCCGGTGTTGCTGGTGGGGACCTGGCGCTCATCGACTCCGGTGTCATCGTTGTGCACCGAGACGGTCGCGTTGGCGACAACGGCGCCGCTGGCGTCCGTTACCGTACCGGTAAGAGTGGCTGCCAGCTCTTGCGCCATACCGGCCAGCGACAAGCTGAAAATGATTGCGCCGACCGCCAGGAGCGAAAACAGCGCCTGCAGCGCTTTGCGCTCCGTCCGGTCCTTCAAGCTTCCAATTGTCAATTTCGTCATCGCATCTCTCCTCAAAAGACTTGCCACTGGGCGCCCCAAGCGAACCGTAATTGAAAACCATTATGCTATATAGCAGATGATGGATCGTGGTCAAGAACAAAATGTAAGAACCTGTGGAAATGTTCGTAATCGGGTGCGTCTATGCTCTATATCACTTTTTCGGTTGTCTCATATCGCTTTTTTCGCTGGAGACGTCGCCATGGTGAAACCCTCAATCAATACGGCCTGAGAAAGAAGAAAATGCATTTTTTACTCGCCTGTGCACTATAGCAACCGGCTTGAAACGGGGACACCGATAGCCATTCCTCGCGAGAATAGGGCTTTACATTGACGGTCCAGTGAGCTATATAGCTTTAGCTGTCGAAACGGCGGCGTGTTAGTTTGAGTAGCTCTCCGAGTGAGTAAACCAAACCGCTGCCGAGCCGTCTGAAAACAATTATGCCTGGTGATCACCGCAACGGGACGCCCGTTTATAAGAGGATCCAAAGCCAGATCCGCGACCGCATCGCATCCGCGCGTCTCAAGCCGGGCGATGCGGTTGCTTCCGAGCGCGAACTGGCCAAGACCCATAAAGTGAGCCTGATGACGGCTCGTCATGCCCTGGCCGGCCTGGAGCGAGAGGGCGTCGTCGAACGCCGCCGCGGGGCGGGTACATTCGTCGCTGCGCCGAAAATCCAGTTCAACAAGCTGATGAGCTATACCGAACAGATGTCGAGCCGCGGGCTGGCTCCGCGTTCGCGCGTGCTGTTCGCAAAAATAATTTCCGAGGAGCAGGAAGTCGCAGCCCGGCTGGGTCTGCCTGGATCGAGCCGGGTGTTGAAAATCCAGCGATTGCGGCTCACCGACGAAGAGCCTTTCGCGCTGGAAACCTGCTACCTGCCGGCAGAGGAGTTTGGCGAGCTTGCGTCCGCGCCCTTGGGAAAAAACTCCCTGTTTTCGATTCTTCAGCACGACTACGGCGTGGAGCTTGCTTACGCCGATGAAGAAGTGGACGCGACGGCCGCCGACACCGACATTGCTGAGTTGCTGGGCGTGCCTCGGGGCGCGTCGGCGTTGCGCATTCGCCAGGTGATCTATTCGACCAAAGGCAAAGCGACGATTTACGGCGTAGGTTTCTACCGCTCAGAGAGACACACACTCTTCATTCGCCGCTTCCGCTGATCCTGCCCGGTCATTGCCTGTTATTGGATGATCACCATGTTCATGCTCCAGGGAGTGAGTGTCAGCGTCACTGGCAAGGACTGTGCGCCCATGCTGTTGATAGTTGGCGCGGCCCAAGTGTTCGTCCCGGCGGGGTCCGGCGGAGTGCCCGTCGGCGAACCCGACAGATCGTAGATGGCCCTATCGTAGGTGGTGACGGTCACGCCGGCAGAGGACGTCTTTCCAGAAAGCGTGATTGCCACCGACTGGGCGGTGGTTTCGTTGTCGTTGAACAGCAGCAGGGCAGTGCCGCTAGGATTGGTGGCGGCATAGGCGCGCACGTCGGTGGTGTCGCCAGTGACGGTTGTAGTCAGCACCGTCTGGCCATTGACGGCCATCTGGCTGAACAACTGGAAGGCGCGTGCCGTGGGAGACATGGTGCCGAGCGGGCCGGCGCCCGGACAGGTGCTATCTTCCGAACCATCGGAGAAGACATTGTAGGCTCCGAAATCCTGCCAGCCATAGAGCGACGTACTAAGGTTTCCGCTGTTGCCGTTGCAATTGCCGAAGCCGATCCACCAGGTCAGGCGCGAAACTCCAGCGTTCATCATCTCGCCAAGCACCTGGCCGGCATACAAACCCTGCGTAATCGACCAGCTCTGCTTGCCAGGATTGCTGTAAGGACCGCCGATTTCACCCACGTAAATGGGCGTGTTTGGAGTCCCCCACACGGACAGCTCCGACCTGAGGGTGTTGATGTTCGTGGTCAGTTCCTGTGCGGCCTGCTGCACGATGAAAGTGTCGCTTTCCGAGCCGGGCGCCTCGGGATAGTAGTGATATTCCACGAAGTCGTAGGAGCCCATGGCATTGGACATCACGGTTTGGTCCCAAGTGGTGTTGAGGTTGCCCGCGTCCACATCGACGCCGACCAGCGTGTCCGGGCTGGCCGTCTTGATCGAATTGTAGTAGCCGTCTGTTCCCACCACGGCAGAGGCATAGGTGGTGGGGTCGTTCTTCGTGGAGTGCAGATCGTACTCCCAGCTGCCATATTCCTCGTTGCCCACAGTCATATGGCTCGGAGTGATTCCGTCGGCCAGTGCGGCCGTGACCCATGCCGCAGCTTCGCTGGGATCGCCGCCTGCGTTGCAGTCCGCGTTTGATCCGTAGTTCGCCGTCAACGCCACATCGAGGTTCGCGGGCTTGGCCATGTCGTTTACGAAATTCGTGAAGGTGTCATTCAAATCGGAATAGCCGCCATCGCAGAGAGCATTGGTCTGCCAGTGGTAGAGGTCGGAGTCCGATCCGCCTGGCCAACGAACCTGGGTAATGCCAGCGGCCTTGAAAGCATTCACGATTCCGGTCTGGTTCGAGACCAGGTCGTACCATACTGCCATGTTCATTCCCAGTAGCTTGTCGGTCACGGCGGGTCCGGTGCTCGACAGGTCCACGGTCACCGAGGTCGAGGCGGCCGCGGTTACCGTTACCATGGCCATCGCGGTGGCCGGGGCGCCGCTCGTGCCAGTAACGGTCAGCGTGTAGGTGGTGGTGGCTGTGGGACTGACAGTCACAGCGACACCCGTGGTGGCGGGAAGATTTCCGGGGTTGATCATGCCTGTGCCGTTGGCGAAGACGCCGGTCAGAGTCGCGCTCGATCCATCCGCAATAGAAGAGGCACTCGCAGTGAAGCTGGTAATTGAGGGCGGCTGTGTTTGCATGCTCGACGACCCACTGCCGCAGCCGGTCAAACCTGCCAGGCCTAGGGTGACAATCACGGCCAGAGGAGCTAGAACGATACGATGTTTCATGATATCCCCCGTATTCGGGTTGGGAGATCGGA